>OBEQ011145806.1_pt1 | contig 17864 bp, 18 predicted proteins | sample 1670901 | NCBI WGS metagenome assembly OBEQ01 (sample SAMEA104232315, study PRJEB22302) | groundwater metagenome | biome: forest; feature: aquifer; material: groundwater | place: USA | collected 2011-08-07 | depth 5.4 m
AATCTCGCAAATTCTCAGCATTACGCTTTTCGAGAAAACCCATATCTACCAAGCACTTACGGGGTTTCAATCGCAAAATCAAAGACTCGAATCACCGAACCAATTGATGTTGCTCAACTTATAACCGGACAGTAGTGAAAAAATATAACTTACTTCTTGACGTACTTCATCGGGCTCTCTTCGCGGGGAGCCGGAGGATTGTAAGGCTGAGCTTGCACGACCTGCGGAGCCGGAGCCTGCATCGCCGGAGCAGGTGCTGCTGCCGGTGCCGTTTCTTGCGCGCCGCAATTAATGCAATCCGCATAAGACTTACAAGGCGCAAAGCCGTTAAAACCGGGAACCCAGAATGTCAGCACGTCAAGCGCGCCTGACGTGAGCCTGAGCGCTGTACAGCCGATGCCGCGTCCCAAACCTGTCACAGTTCCGATAAAAGGAGGTCCGGTTTTTGTTCCGTCCACCGTTGCAACAATGACATCCACAAAGCAGGTTGCGATATTGAGCAACCCGCGGCCCAGCATACCGCCTGCTTTCCGGCCGTAACTTTCTGATTCAGCCATGGTCCAGACATCGTCTGCTTTGGCGATTGGTGCGACGAGCGCGATTAAAATAAATAGGACTGGAAGAATACACAACAACTTTTTCATTGAAATACCTCCTCGATTAATTTCGTGATGGTTTTTCTTGTAATCATGAAATTCTTTTTATGCGAATGATCCGATGAAGTGGTATTATAATTTGTCACCGGAAGAAATCAAGCGAAATCGAGCACTTACCAATTTCAGGAATCCAAGTGAAGCGCAGGCTTTTTTTCAGATCAATCGCAATTTTGCTTATCGGCACCATTGCTTCAGGCTGTGCGAATACCATTCCTTCCCGCGCCGACAATGCAATTCCCATTTATCCGACCGCGTTTTATCCCGTTCGTGTTTTTATGTTTCCGTTGGCTGACAAACGGCCGGTGAATCAAAAAGAATCCGTAAAACAGGTCTCCTGGCCAGGCTCCCAAGGCCATATTGACTATTACGGTGAGAAAACAGAAAGCGGGCTTGCCGGTGCGATTGCGGAATACCTTACCGCTTCCCGCGTTTTTAATCATGTGGACATGATTGATTTTATCGCCAGCGAAAGTTTGTTGAGGTCGCGGGGATATCGCGCACTTCTTACCGCAAATCTTGAAGAGCTCGACGCTGGTTTTTCTGTACCTGCCTGGATGCTCGTGATTGCTCTGCTTCCGATTCCCTTTTTTGGATTAACACTTCTTCCGCTTGCTGTTTGGCCGAAAGAAATCAGCTTCCATGCGGTTTTGAGCGATGTCCGATTAAAAGATTTGTGGACAGGGCAAATGATTTGGAGCGGCAAAATTGAAATTCGCAGGATTGAGAAACGGACAACCAGTCATTTTTCGGCGGAATGGTATTTGGGAGAAATCGCAGAATTGGTATCAAAAGATTTAATTCGCCAGTTGTCGGCGAAAAAACTTAGATTTTAAAAGCCTGTCCCTTTGGGGACAGTCCCCTTTGGGGCCGTCCCCTGCTAAGGCGTGAGAACAATTTTTCCAAAATTCTGCCGCGCGAGCATACGTTCCTGCGCTCTTCCCGCTTCTTTTAAAGGAAAAGTTTTGTCGACAACCGGTTTTAATTTTCCGGCTTCCACCCATTTCACCACTTTTTTGAGTTCCGCAATTCCGCCCATGTAGCAGCCCATCACGGAATATTGCCGGACGAAAAGAAATCTCAAATCAAACTGTACGCTCGGGCCGCTCGTGACACCGCACGTGACAAGCCGCCCTTTTTTCTTAAGACAAGCCAAACTTTTATTGAAAGTTTCAGGGCCAATGTGTTCCAAAACCACATCAACGCCCCTTCCGTCCGTATAGAGCTGAACCTCTTTGTCAAATTCCGTTTTTCTATAATTAATAACATGATGCGCGCCGATCTCGCGCGCTCGTTTTACTTTTTCGTCACTTCCCACAGTGGTGATAATTTTGGCGCCAATTTGTTTTGCGATTTTGATTCCCGCCATTCCAACGCCGCTTCCTGCTGCATGGATTAAAACCGTTTCGCCTTTTTTGAGCTCCGCACGTGTGATGAGCATGTGCCAAGCTGTTGTGAAGACAAGCGGAAGAGCCGCCCACTCTTCAAACGTAAGCCGGTCTGAGACGGGAATAATATTTTGCGCGGGGATTTTGACATATTCCGCATAGCCGCCGTTGACTTGAAATCCGAGGATTTTATAAGAGTCAGAAAGCGACTCCCAGTCAGTTCCCGCAAGCGGGTCATTTTTGGGAAGAAGCCCGGGCGAGGCGATCACTCGCTTTCCAACCTTCAAAGATTTTACATTTTTCCCGAGAGCTGTAATTTCACCGGAAACATCGCTGCCCAAGATGTGCGGCATCGGAATTTGAATCCCGGGCATTCCAAGCCGCGTCCAAATGTCGAGATGATTCAGCGCGCAAGCTTTTACTTTAATAATGACTTCATGCGGCCCCGGCGCGGGATCCGGAACCTGAGTGTAAATTAATTTATCCAAATCCCCGTGTTCTTGAATGACAACGGCGCGCATGTTTTTTTGAAATCCTTTGTTTGTGCGGACATTTTAGTAATATAATCATCAATTGTAAAGGTAGCGTTTGGCGTATAGCGCATGGCGGATAGAGAAAAGCAAAAGAAAGAAAATCCACCGTTATTTTCTATACGCTAAACGCTCTCCGCTGTACGCTAATTCACATGGACAAATCTGATATCGCAAACATTCTTGAAGAAATGGCAGTTTTGCTCGAACTAAAAAACGCCAACCCTTTCAGCATCCGCGCATTCCACAATGCCGCGCGCGCGGTTGAAAGCGCGTCGGAAGATCTAAAATTGCTTGCCGAGACGGACACACTTACCAAAATTCCCGGAATCGGGAAGGGAATTTCAGCGTTCATTCAGGATCTTTTCAAACACGGAAAATCAAAAGAGCACGAAAAACTTAAAAAGTCGTTTCCGGCCGGTTTTCTTGATATCCTGAAAATTCCGGGCGTTGGGCCAAAGCGCGCAAAAATTCTCTATGAGAAATTGGGAATCAAAAATGTGGCCGAGCTTCAATATGCGTGTCAAGAAAACCGTTTGCTCGGGCTTGACGGATTTGGCGAAAAATCTCAGGCAAATATTTTGCGCGGGATCGAGCATCACATGAAATCGAAAGGATTTTTCCTGGTTTCCGATGCCAGCGAAGAAGCGGAAGCATTTCTCAAATATTTAAGAAAGAAAAAAGAAGTGAGCCAAATTTCCATTGCGGGAAGTTTGCGCCGGCGGAAGGAAATTGTCCACGATGTGGATATTCTGGTAAGCACAAAAAATCACCCGTCTGTTCACAAAGCGTTTCTCAAATATCCGGACGTGGAACAAGTGAGCGCAAAAGGCGATACAAAATCAAGCGTGATTTTAAAATCCGGTTTGCAGGTGGATCTCAGAACGGTGTCCGTCACGGAATATCCGTACGCGTTGCAGCATTTCACGGGTTCCAAAGAACACAACGTGGCGCTTCGCACGATTGCGAAACGAATGGGTTGCAAAATGAGCGAATATGGGCTCTTTAAAGGAAAGCGGCTGATCGCCTGCAAGAATGAGGAAGAAATTTACCGGAAATTGGGGCTTTCTTATATGGAGCCGGAACTTCGCGAGAATATGGGCGAAATTGAAGCGAGCAAAAAATCCAAACTTCCGCGGGATTTAATCGAAGAAAAAGATTTAAAAGGAACATTTCATGTGCATTCCACTTATTCGGACGGACGGGCAAGCCTGGAAGCAATGATTTGCCGTGCCGCGGAGTGCGGGTATGAATACGTCGGAATTTCGGATCATTCGAAGAGCGCCATTTATGCGAACGGGCTTTCGGAAACACGCGTAAGGGAACAGCAGAAAGAAATTGACGTGCTTCAGAAAAAATGCAAAAACATGCAGATTTTCAGAGGAATTGAATCCGATATTTTAGAAGACGGCTCGCTTGATTACAAAGATTCCGTTCTCGCCTCGTTTGATTTTATTATCGCATCCATTCACACACGTTTCAAAATGGATCAAAAAGCCATGACAAAACGGATTTTACGCGCCATGGAAAATCCACACACAACGATGATCGGGCATTTGACGGGAAGACTGCTTCTCGGCCGTGAAGGTTACCAAATTGATTATGAAGCCATCTTCGAGAAAGCAAAACAAACCGGATGCGTGATTGAATTGAACGCAAATCCGCACCGTTTGGACATTGATTGGCGCATGTTAAAACAGCTTAAATTAAGAAAGCTTCGTACCGTCATTAATCCGGATGCGCATGATGTAGGCGGATTTGAAGACGTCCGGTTTGGCGTCGGCATTGCGCGAAAAGGTTGGCTTGAGAAAAAAGATGTGATCAATACCATGAACGTGAAAGAAATGGAAAATTTCTTAAAACGCAGGAAAAATACCCGGTCATAACAATTCTGCGCACAAACCAAAATGATCCGACGGAAAAATTCCATTTGGCTCAGATTTTGTAAAAACAAGCTCGCAACATTTTGCCGCAAACCGCGCTAGAAGTTTCTCATGAATTAAAAGCAAGTCAATTCTTCGATTCGGAAAAATGACCGAGTGTGTTTTCAAATAAGGATTCCGGTTATTGTCCCACGTAAAATCCATTTTCCCCGGGTTTAGTTTTCCATAAAGCTCCGCGAAATCTTTCTTCAATAATAAATCGACCGCTTCCGAATCCGGCTCACAATTAAAATCACCCGCCAAAATGGAAAGCGCGTTCAGAGAATTAACCCTTTTGAGCAATTCTTGTGTTTGGGACATGCGAATATCATTTTCTTCAGGCCGCCAGGACAAGTGGGTATTGGCAATCCAATATGCGGTTTTTTTGGTTTTGATGTGAATTAAAATTGCCGCGCGGCTGCCGTTTTTTTCATTTTCGGAAACTCTTTTGTAAATATGAGTGAGGGTTTTATCAAATGAAAATCGGCTTAAGATGACAAGTCCTGCCGGATAACATTCGTAAGAATGTTTAAACCCGCAAGATTGAATCAGTGTGTCTTTCAGTTCCGCATCAAATACTTCCTGCAGGCAAACAGTGTCCGCATTGATTTTGGAAAGTTCAAAGGAAATGAGTTCAAATCTTTTTTGGTAAGGGCCGTTTTTGCCCCACGTATTGAACGTTAGAATTTTCATAATGCTTCCGGAAGGAAGCTATTCTTGTGCCGGTTTGGTTTCAGGGGATTTGACTGCGTTTGCTGTGGCAGGCGGCGTTAGCGGAGTTGTTTCTTTTGTGCCGGCTGGCGGCGGCTGCGCGCTTTCCGATTTTACCGCTCGCAAAATCGGCGGATTTTTTTCCTCGAGATATTTGTTCAGAAATTCAAGCTCGTTAATCAAAAGAGCTTTAAGATCGTGGCGATCTCCGTTTGGCATCACAACTTCATAGGGAAGCCCGCTTGTAATGGATCCCCTTGTAATGATGATGACAAAATCTTGGGCCGTACTAATGAGCGGCCGCCAGCGGGGCCGATTCAGCTTCCACCGCAGAAACTCAGCAGCTTCCATGCCGGAGTAATTTGCGCGGTTTCGAACGTAGGTGAATTTCGATTTTCGCAGCCGGGAAATGAGGTAATTGATTTTGGATTCCTCGTTATTCAAATCCTGGCTTTTTGAAAATGTTTCGATCGTTTTTGGAATGCTCTCACCGGATGATAAGTAAATTTTCTCGCCCTGATCATTGACGCCGCCTTTCAAGGGGACGCTTTGGCAGCCCGCAGTGAGAAATCCAAGGGCTAAAGCAAAACCGGCCAAGGAGATATTTTTAAATTTCAGGAGAAACATTTGGGTTCACTTTCGTTTCAACGGTGTTGTCCGGCAATTCCAATTTCTTTTTTGCAATTTCTGCGGCCTCTTTCACAATTGAAATTTTAGAGAGAATAATTTGATCAAGCAACGGATAAAGTTCTTTCATTTTCAGCTCCGCAACGAGAAAAATCGCGCACACCGAAAACCAACGGTCTTGCCCGAGCAAAAATCGCTTCACAATTTCTTGAGCATCTTCCCGTTTTTCTTTTTGCCACCGGTTTTGATCTATGACCGGAAGAAGAAGTTTAAAAAGATCCGGCTTGATCATATTTTCTAGAAGTTCAATGGCATGTGCCCGCACGGTGCTATCAGACTCGTCTTCCAAAATTCGATCATAAATGACGTAAGTCGCTTCCGTGTGGTAAAGCAATCCGAGCAGCCTGAAAATCCGTTCCAAACTTTCCTCTTGAATGGTTCTTAATGCGGCAAGCAGGAAATCCTCGTCCGGATTTAACGCAGCTTTTGTGTTTTTTCGGTAATATTCAATTAAGGTAAGAATGGATTTATGGTTGCTCGTCTCATAGAAAATTTCCTTTTCAACGGTCAGCGTGTGAAAAGTTCTTTCTTTGTGTTTGGAACGGATTCGATTGAGCGCGTGGATGGTGTCGGAACGGAGCGAGTTATCAAACGTATTTTCAATGTTAAGAAGCAGGATGTCGCAGGCGCGCTGGGTTCCGATGAGTTTCAAAAGCGAAATCGCTTTTCGTTTGAGAAGCATGTCCCCGTTTGAATTTTGAAGGCATTCGGTAAGTTTTGGAAGAATGACAGCTTCTTCTTTGCCGATCAATTGTTCCAGATCAGAACCCGTGCTTTGGCCTGCTTTCAGGAACCTGAAAAGGCAATCGTCAATCCAATGGCTTTTTTCCTGATTTTGTGGAGGTGCATCCTTGATCCAATCCTCTTTTTGAAGTTCCAGGGCTTCGTAGTGGACCATTTCTTCAACCAATTTACGGACCCGGCTCACGTCTTTCCCGCCGCCGTAAAAAGCGAGGCAGGCCGCCGCAGACATTTTACGCACCGGAGAAGGCACTTGATTGAGCATATTTTTTAATGTTTGGAAGGATTTTTCTTCGAAAAGATTCATCAAAACATCCGTTGCGCTTTTCTGCGATTCCTGCGTGAAGCGCTCGGCCCGTTTCCGATTGGTGAGGAGCTGTTTGATCGCTTCCATGTAACCGTGTCTCACTTGCAGCGCAATCCAAATCCAGAAAGGAATCATGACAACGATGATAATCCCAAGCTGCTGGACTTTGAGGCCGAGAAGTTTGAGCGCAATAAAAATGATAATTCCCGCAAGAAATTTCGACTGGCGGAAAAAAAGCATATCAATGATCGGCTTCACGCGATACCGGACATCGCTCGCGATCGGCAAATAGAGAATTTCTTTGCTCAAAAGATTGATGGAGTAACTCAAGCCGCCGTCGTAAATCCGGGTAGCAACCGCAACGGAAAGAATCGGAACAAAGATCGAAACACCGGCGCCAATCAGAAGCCCGATCGGTAACAGTAAAAGCGAAATGCCAATTCCCAAATGCCGCAATACTTTGCTTGTGATGAAAAGCTGGAGGAAGAAAGAAACCGCATTCAGCCATGCAAAAAAAGCGCCAAAGAAAGCCGTGAGCTCATTCTTTTTGAGAATGGTGTTGTCCACGATTCCATTGAATAAATTATCCACGATCGTTTCGATCACTTTTGCAATTAAGACGAGAGCCGTGATCAAAAGAAGGTAACGCGATTTCAAAAACAATTGAATGATCCAGCCCGCCCGCTCTTTTCCCGGAATAGCAGTTTCATGGTACGATTCGGTCAAAACCGGCTTTTCGTGTTTCCAAACCGCACGGGATACAATCACGGCCGCCGTTAAAAAAGCGCCGGTGAGAAGCAGTAAATTTTCCGTTCCAAAACGTTCCGCGAAGAAATTGGTAATAAATCCACCCACAATTCCGCCAAGGCTTCCGCCGCTGATGATAAAACCGAACAACCTTTTTGCCTCTTCGGGATTAAAAATGTCATTCGCCATTGTCCAAAATTGAGTGGCGACGGTGACCGAATAGGTTGCGACCCATCCGTAAAAAAGAAGAACAAACCAAGATACTTTCATGTGAAATTTAAAGAAAACCCAGAAACCCAAAATATTGGAAATCAGGAAAACGGTTGTGAAGGTAAAAAAATCACTCTTATTTTTGAATTGTTTCGCAAAACGGACATAAATCCAGGTAACAAAAAAAAGAAGAATTCCTTCTACAATGTAGCCGATCCAGAGATTTTCCGCGCCGTGGGTGTCAAGGTAGAGTGAACTTCGGACGGGTTTTAAAATGTAGAGTGTTGCGAAAATAAAAAAGGAATAGAGGAACATAAATCCGGCTTTGAACCACTCATCCCGCCGGATTTTGACAATCGGTTGAATTAAATCTGTGATGAAATCAACAAACATGCAAATTTAAGGCTTTCCGCGTTCGATGGCTGTTATTTGGAAGTGTGAGCCGGAGTTTGAACGTTCCAAATGGATTCGAATCGGAAGTTTAATCCATTTTGAACCTTGCGGATTTTGTTTCTGAATCGATAAAATAAATTTTGGTTTCGACGGATCAAGCGCAAAGGAAATCGAATTTCCAGAAAATTCCTGCCATGGGTTTTTGTTGAGGCGAAATCGGTAACGGATTTGTCCGTTTTTCTCAAAACCATGCTCAATTGCCAAATCTTGGAATGAAAGTGAATATGCATTTCCGCTTTGCGGCTCTAATTTTAAATTCTCAATGGGAGCTACTTTCGAAAACCAATATCGCACAACCATGTCGCGTCTTTCAGTCAATATTTTCATAAGATAATTTTCCGCTTCCGAATCGGAAATTTCGCCTGTTTTAACAAGCTCCCGAATCATGTCATCCGAAAACCGCGCAATGATTTTTGCTGCCCAGTATCCGTCTGCTTCGGTCAATCGATTGAACGCTTCGTAGGGAAGCTGTGAGCGCCACGCTACCGGATTAAATTTTAAATTGTCAAAATAACCAATGGCCGGATATTGAATTTGGCGGTCGTTCATGTCCCAGCGTTTTTCCCAAGTTTTATCTTCAACTCTGAAAATCATGAGTGCTTCGCCAATCGCTTTCCAATCAATGACGTTTTCATGGACGGCTGCCGGATATTTCACATGGCTTCCCGCGCTTCCAAAAAGTGATCCAAAATCAATCATGTAATGTTTCACAAATGTTTTCCCGTTTTCTTCGACAACCATGTCAAGCGAATTGCCGACGCGGAGGTCGTAATGATTGAGCCAAGATGCAAAAACGCGGAGCGCACGGATTTCGCGCCTGTCCTCGTGGAGAATTAAATCGTCCGGGTCATTTTTCTCGCGTCCTTCAAATGTCAGAAAACCTTTTGGGGAGCCTTTTAAAATCGTACTTGCCGATGCGCGGAAAACGCCATTTTTTGTAACAGGGCTTTTCTTCAGGAGCATTTGGAGGGCTTCGCGATCGAGCGGTTTTTGAAAACCTTCTTCATTATAATAAGTAGCTTTGGGGTCAAGCGTGAGCCTATCCGGTTTAAAGTAAACCAATGTGTAATGCGGGACATTATAGCCAAACGCATGAAAGAATTTGTGGCCGATGATTTCAGAAGACGTCGCCATTTCAGGCGAATCCGCCGGATCAAGTTTCAGAAGGAACTTATTTCCTTTCGCGTCACGAATGAAAAATCCAGCCGAAACACCTTCTGACTTTCCTTTGGTAACTGTCCAAGACCCGTCCATTGCAGGGCCCGCTCCCTCTGGACCGGTCTTTAATTCTTCGATAGACATCAATTTTTTACCATGCCGGTTTGTGAAAAACGCAGAGTCCGGAACTTCATCAAACACATTAATGTCGAGGGATTCTTTCTTTCCGAATAATTTCTTGGCGATCCGGTCCCAGCGAAGAGGTTTAGAGATGGGGTAATAAATGACTTGATCAAAAAAATCGCGGTAAAAGGTGGTTTCGCGGCCCTTGATTTTTTGTTTGAGATTTGAGGAAGTAATGTGTGAGCCGTTTGAATTTTGAGCTTGGGTAAAATTTGGTATGACTAAAATTGCTAAAACCGCAATGATTATGGTAAAAGATTTTGTAAGTTTCATTTTAAAAAGGGGCCTTGGTTCGAACGTAAATTTGAGTCCCTTCGTTTGAGTGCGCAATTTCAAAGGAAAAGAACACATCGCGCGAATGTTTCACACGAATTCCCCAGCCGTAACTTGGTTTTAATTTATCAAGGCCAAACGAATGAATTTCCCGGAACACTTCTCCGACATCCGCAAAAAATACCGAATCTGCGTTGAAATTTCCATATTTCCAAATGTTGTAGCGATATTCAGGCGTAATGACAAGTGCCGTTTTGTCAAAGAACCGGTTGTAAACAAATCCACGGAGCGTTTCGCTTCCGCTCGGCTGGATTCCGTAGCCGCCGATTCGTTCGAGATCAAAGAATGGCACGTCTCCGCCGCTCGTTTTCTGCGCGCGTCCCACGAAAAACTTCAGTGCAAAAACTTTTCTGTCAGACCAAAGCTGAAAAAAATGTGCGGCATGAAAATCAAATTTCAAATAATGAAAATTCTGTCCGTGCACATCGTCCGAATATGAAAAATCAAGTTGCTGATAGCCGCCTCTTAATGGATCTTCTTCCATGTCCCGCGTATCGTGCGAGAGTAAAAACCCAGCGTTTAAAAGATCTGTTCCGTTGATTCCCGGAACTTGGGCGCCGGTGTAGCGCTCTTTCATTCGTTCATGTTCTTCCAAATGCCCATTTCCGATATTGACGTGACGGTAACGGAAAAAACCTTCTGTTTTGGTGGTGGTTGTCGGTTCGTATCCCACGCGTTCCTCGAGCCGTAATTCCTCTTGAGAATAAATAGCTTGGTCGCCCCGGCTTGTGTGCGGGCCGATTCCAAAGAAACTTTGCAGAGGCAGACGTTCGTAAGTTGCCCGGCCGGTATTGTAGATACTTGGATTTGAGGGAAGCGCTGCCCGGTAGCCGCCGCCGAAATCAACACATCCACCGCCCGCGTAACCGCCAACCATATCGTATTTCAAAAACGGCAGGCTTTCGTCGGTTTTAAAGAATTCATTGCCTTGAATTTTGAGGCCGATTCCGGGAACAAACCCAATCGGTGAAAATCTGGCTTCCGGATGAAAACCATATTTTTTAATTTCTTTCCATGCCCAGTCTACTTTTTTGACAAGGTGAGTTTCCTCAATGTAATTGAGCGCAGGATCAAGCCCTTTTCTGACCATTTTCCAGGGAAGGTTCGGCAAGCCCAAAAGCCATCGGGTCAAGGTTTGGCTTCTCTGATAATTTTCCGATTCAACTTCCGGATAGCGCAATTTCTGGGTGTAGAGATCTTGGTCGGAATCATCGGAGAATAAGGTAAAATTATTGAGCGAAAGAAATAAAAAGAGAAGAAAGAAAGCCGTGCGTTTTTTTGCCATTAAATCATTCACTTAAGTTAATTGGATGGATTCAATTTATGAATCCTATACAACGCGTACAGGAAGTTCGTCTTTGCTTTTTCCAGTATATTATTCGAATTGGGAACCGTTTGTCCATAACGATTTGCAAATTGATCGAGGTATTTTTTTAAGTGGCCGTACCAAAACGCGCGGAACCGGCTTGCTTTCATCTCTTGATATGCTTCGCCCGCCCGCCATTTTTTCTGAGCAATCCGCCAGCAGCCGATCATCAGCCCGGTTCGTTCTGCGCCGCGCTTGCAATGAACAAGAATCGGCCGTTCTTTTGGATCACGCATGATCTCCAAAAATTTGTCCACATCTTTGTCTTTGGGATAATCGAAGCCGTTCCATGGAATCGAAATCATCTTAATTCCGAATTCGCTTAAATTTTCATTTTCTTCTTCGACCTCTTCCTTTCGGTCAATAAAATTGACAACCGTTTTGATTCCAAGTTTTTGGAGATAAGGATAACTTTCCTGCGGCAGCCGCCCGCTTCGGTAAACGCCGGGCTCAATTTCATGAAAGTTATAAATAGCCCGCTCGAGTTTCGGAATGATTTTGTCGTGTGTTTGATCAGCCAAGATGAATTTGACCTGTGCAGTGAGAAAAAAGAATACAAAAGCTAAAGTGAACTTCCTATAATAGATCATGCGGTTGTTTAAATCAGATTTAGCTATGTATCGAAGATTTCAGGTCCAAACTTAAGAAATAGGGACACTTCTCGGCAACTTGTTGTATTCTCAATAGTTACGCCAGAACTGTCCCTAAGGAGAACGGTGAATACAGCTACAATTAAAAAATTAGCGTGCGAAGCAGGATTTGACGTTTGCGGGATCGCCACGCCCACGCCGCTTCGGGAAGCGGAGGAAAAACTTGAGAATTGGATTCGAGAAGGCAAGCACGGTGGCATGCGCTATCTCGAAGATTATAAGCTCCGTGCGAAAAATTTCTGGGGAAAGTTCCCATCTGCAAAATCAATCGTTGTACTTGGTTTAAATTATTATTCGAATGATTACGGTGGGGAACAGTCACAGCCGTTCCCTGCAATTACGGGCCGCGTCGCTCGCTACGCATGGGGAAAAGATTATCATTTTGTGATTCGTGAGAAAATTGACAAATTGAAATCAAAAATCCGGGAAGAAATTGATTGCGACATTCGATTTGAATCATCCGTCGACACCAAGCCCGTTTTGGAACGTCCGCTTGCCCGGCAGGCCGGACTTGGATTTATCGGAAAGCAAACCCAGCTTCTTTCGCTTCAATTCGGTCCGTGGCTTTTTTTGTCGGAATTGATTACCGATTTGGAATTGGAACCGGACGAGCCGTTTGAAGGAAGCTGCGGAAGCTGCCGGATCTGTATTGAGGAATGCCCGACGGGTGCCATTGAAAAAGGAAAACAAATTGACGCGCGAAAATGCATCGCCTATCTTACGATTGAAAACAAAGGGGCGATTCCGGCGGAATTCCACGAAGCAGTTGGAAACCGAGTGTTTGGCTGCGACGAGTGCCTCGACGTGTGTCCGTATACGGCAAAACAAAAAGAATCAAGTTCTGCAGAGTTAAAAGCGGAATCTGGTTTTGGAGCAGAACTCGACCTTGCAAAACTTTTTGAAATTTCAAGCCAAGGCGAATACGAAAAAATATTTGAAGGTACCGCAATTTTACGGGCGAAGCGAAAACAGCTTTTGCGAAATGCTTGTGTGGTTCTTGGAAATTCAAAAGATCCGCGCGCTATTCCGGTATTGCAACGCGCCCTGTCGGATTCTTCAGAATTGGTCCGTGAACACGCCCGGTGGGCGCTTCTCGCACTTGAAAAAAGTAATGGTTCAGGTTGTTCAAAATGATTTCATGAGTTAGAATTAAAAATATGGTTCCACGCTTCTTGTTTACCTATCTCATTTTTGCGCTTGCCATTATTTTTGTGATTTATTTTCTGCGGAAACGAAAACGGGAAATATTCCCGGCCGCGGACGCTTCATCCCGCCAAAAATTCAGATCGAAACCGGACAAATGGTCGTGGGTGCAAGTGTACGATACCGACTCAGTCGAAGATGCTCGCGGAGTGGTGGCGCGGCTTGAAGAGGAAGAGCTCGATTGTATTTTGTATGAGCAGGGCCGAAAAGATATTCATGGAAATCAAATGAAAGGGTATGGAATCGCAGTTCCGCGGACAGCAACCGCCCGCGCGCAAAATATTATCAGCCGAATGCCGGTATGAGATTTATCTTTTTTGCCTTCCGTACAATCCCACGAGCTCTGCTTGATCTAAGACGTGACTTTTGATGGATGTCAGTAAATCATTTTTGGTGATTTCAGGTTCAAGATCAAGCAGCTGGTCTAAGGCATATAGTTTGAAGAAATAACGGTGTGGTTTTCCGGGCGGAGGGCAAGGGCCGCCATATCCCACAGTTCCGAAATCCGTCGTTCCTTGTTTAGCGCCGTTTTCAAGAACCGCTGTTTTGGAAACTGCTTCCGCTAAATTGGTGAGACTAGCCGGAATATCAAAAATCACCCAGTGAACCCATGTTTTACCGGGCGCATCGGGATCATCCGAGATCAACGCAAAACTTTTTGTTCCGGAAGGGGCTCCAGTCCAGGAAAGTTCGGGAGAAATATCCTCACCGTCACAAGTGTATTTTTGCGGAATTTGACCGCCGTTTTGAAATGCCGAAGATTTGATTTCCATAGCGCCATACCCCATTTTGAGAGACCACAATATCAAGTTGAGAAGAAATATCGTTTGACGAATAATGATTTTATTCTACTCCCTGTTTCAGGGTTAATATAGTAAACCAAAAATCCTATTTTTGTCATTGCAAAAGAATTGGTGTAGACATTCGTTTTCGCTTGCGATAGATTAGAACATCAGCTGAAGAAAAAGCTGCGGGAGGCTTACAATGAAAATGAAATATTTATTTTTGGTTTTTATGATGATTTACGGATTCATGATTCCGAATGTTTTCGGTGACAATCAAGCCGTTAAAAATTCCAAAGAATCTTTGAAGGAAACCGGAAAAGAAACGGCGGAATTGAAATCAGAAACAACTACTTTAAAGCACGTAAAAAGCATGGTTTCCGGCGTGACGCAAGTGGTCGGAAGCGGGCCGAAGCAGTTGATTGAAAACACGATCGATGAAACGAAATCCGGTCCGCCGGTTTTGGGAACGGTGGAAGGAATCAAAAAAGGTTCCGGCGAGCTTGTGGATTCTACCGTGAAAGGTGCTTATAAAGTTGCTACGCTTGGTTACGGTGAAGTGAAAAAAGTTGAAATGGAAGAACCTAAGAAACCGAAGGATGCTGAGGATTCAAAAGACGCATTGGATCCGAGCAAAAAAGATCCGACCAAGTTTAAAATATCAATTCCGTAGCAAAAAATTTTCAAATTACAATGCCAAATTTAAAATCAATCGATTTTGAAATCTCATTTTTCGAACCGTTGGTGAAAGACAATCCCAACTTTGTGGACGCTTTGATTCCGTTGGCCGAAGCTTATACCAAGAAAGGTCTCTACGAAAAAGGTTTGCAAGTTGATAAACGGCTCGCCAAACTTCGGAGCGATGATCCGATCGTTCATTACAATCTGGCCTGCAGCTATGCGCTTCTCGGGAAAAAGAAAGAAGCTTTCTCGACGCTCATTCAAGCCATCAAACTCGGTTATTCCGATTTCAATCATCTCCGGAAAGACCCGGATCTTAAAATTCTTCACGACGACCGCCGGTTTCAAAAATTAGTTTTTGCTTGAAAATTTCCTCCCCGAATTAAATCACCGCTGTGTATCTATTATTCAAGTGTGTATCAAAATGATTCATATTTGAATTTTAAGCGGCGCATTAAAATTCCATAAGTTACTTGACTAAAACAACTTACATATTTTCATAGAATTGGCATTTTTGATGCAGTAACCCAATGCAGTTTACAAAACAAATCATATTCAAAATGGAGGTGTTACATGATACCGATTTCTTGTGGATCTAGAAGTGCATGGTGGAATGAGCGTGATTTTCAAAATGAAATTAACAAGTGGTTTGGTCATTCGACAAGCGGTTCTGACCAGGGCGCAGGGCTTTCTGAAAATTCATGGGGTCCGGCGATCGATGTTTATGAATCAAAGGATAGTTTTCTTGTACAAGCTGATCTTCCGGGCGTGAACCGGGAAGATATCGAAGTGTCTCTCGAGGGAGATCTTTTGACAATTAGAGGTGTCAAGAAAGAAGAATTCGAATCCAAGAAGGCAAATTGTATTCGGAACGAAAGAGCTTCCGGCAATTTTAGCCGCCCGCTGATTCTTCCCGCGGAAGCGGATTCCAGTCAAGTGAAGGCAGTTTACAAAAATGGAGTGCTGGAACTCACACTTCCAAAAAAGGAAGAAACCAAGCCAAAGCAAATTAAAGTGGAAATCAATTAAGAGGAACTGGTTTGAATAGTTTGTTCGCTCTATTGGGGTCGGACCTTACTCCCCCGAACCTTTATAAGGTTCAGGGGTTTCAGGCCCGACCCCCACAATTCAAGCTCAATGAGAAGTGGAAAATAAGCCCGATTTTCGATACACTAATTATATGTATAAAAAATTAGTCGGCCGCAGTTTCATGCTTGTGCTATTTTTCGGTTGCCTCAAATTTTATCTGCTCTCGCCGGTTTATGTTCTTTCCGACATTTTTTATTATATGCCGAAGAGCGTGTTTGATGATTACGGCGGTGAAAGACGAAGGGGAATGGTTTGGTTTCCGATTACCCGCTTAAAACACACGTTTGATTGTGTGTGAATTCAACCGTGTAAATAACACGGAGGTTTTTCAGTTTCCGATTACCCGCTTAAAACACACGTTTGATTGCGGCTAAGCTTGCCGCTCTTCAATCATGATGTAAGATTCAAAATGCACTTCCCAATCTAAAATCACGCGCACGGTGAGAATAGTTGGCTTCTCAATTTCAAAATTGCTCGGGAATTGATGCGCGTGCCAGCGAAAAAAAACACTTCCTTTCGCGGGTTCAATGTCCATGTGCGGGCTTTTCACCGATGTTCCGTAATCGGTAGCGTACTCGATTACTTCCTTGTGAAACCGTTCGTCTTTTCGCCAGCAGGTGACGGCGTGGAGTTTATCGAAACGATAAGGAAAACTTGACGTGTACAAGTTGCTTCGCACCGCATCAGCGTAAAAAGCGTCCTGGCCGAGCTCGCGGAATTCTTTGCAGATGATGAATTGTAATAGTCGAATTTGATCCGTCATAATGGAATTATATAGAAAGGTGAGAAAGAAAACAAACGTGAATATAGGGGCGTAATTTATCACGCCCAAACAAAACGGGCGTAATATTTGCCGAACATCGTGGACGGATCCGCCAAGATTTATGGCGGAAATTGTGCCCCCGCATTTGTTAATTAATCGGGCCTCGTGTCGATACACAAACCATAAATGTCACAATCCATCGTCATTAATTTATATAAACAAGCCAATCCGATTACCGGAACCGTGATTGAAAATCGCCGCATCACTTCTTTGAGCCGCGGGCCGCGAAGCGATGTCCGCCACATCACCATCCGATACAAAGAAAAATATCCGTATATTCCCGGGCAAAGCGCCGGAATTCTACCGCCCGGAATTGATCCGCGCACCAACAAGCCGCATCATTTGAGACTTTACTCCGTGGCCTCGGACCGTCATGGCGATTTAAATGACAATCAAACCGTGTCGCTCTGCGTCGTCCGTCATTTTTTTGATGATCCGAAAACCGGCCAGAAAAATCTCCCTGGGTTTTGCAGCAATTATTTGTGTGATTTAAAAGTGAACGATACAATTCAAATGACGGGGCCAGCGGGAAAACATTTTGTACTTCCGGATGATTTTAAAAATCGCGATATTGTATTTACCGCAACGGGAACCGGAATTGCGCCGTATCGTGGAATGCTGAAGGAAATGTTTGAGGCCGGATTTTCCGGACGAGTTTGGTTATATCTTGGAGTTGCTTACAGCGATGTTGTTTTGTACGACGACGAATTTAAAGCGCTTGCCGCAAAATATAAAAATTTTTATTACGTTACTGCCATCAGCCGGGAAAGCGAGCTAAATCCTATTCCTGATCAGGTTCCGACGCGTGAGAATAAAATGTATGTTCAAGTCCGCATGTATCAGGACAAGGAAAAATTAAAAACTGTTTTCGCGAAGAAAGATAGTTTGATATATCTCTGCGGCTTAAAAGGCATGGAAGCCGGCATTTTCCCGGTTCTCGATAAACTTGGGCAAGACATCGGCCAGACAGAACTCCTCTCCCAAACTCTCAAAAAAGAAACCCGTTTGCTCGTTGAAGTGTATTAATCTTTCCGGTACGTCACACAAGTGTAGCGTAGAATTCTGAAAAATCAGCTAATTTGACTTTCTTTGTCGATTTAGGAAGTCACTCACTTGTGAAATTCTTTAATGCGTGCCAAGCAAAGGGTCTCAGTGCCAGCGGATGAAAGTTCCGTACGGGTAATTGCCAGAAAGCCCGTTAGCTGGCTCCGGTCATTCGTTGAAAGATGGATGGCTAAGCGGAGTGA
>OBEQ011192405.1_pt1 | contig 17859 bp, 13 predicted proteins | sample 1670901 | NCBI WGS metagenome assembly OBEQ01 (sample SAMEA104232315, study PRJEB22302) | groundwater metagenome | biome: forest; feature: aquifer; material: groundwater | place: USA | collected 2011-08-07 | depth 5.4 m
GTTGAAAAAGGCTATTATTTTTTCCTTCCATCTAAATTCTTTCTATATTTAAGCCTGAAAACATTACTTTGGCAATGAAAACATTCTTTAAAATCATATTTTTCCCTATTTGGTTTCCCATCAAGATGCTTTGGGTGTTTTCAAAAATCTTGGCATTTATTTTTCTTGTAACGATTATTATAGCAATCATTTTCTTGTTCTTCTGGCATTAACTTTCTCTTTTTAATAAAACATAGAAAATTGTATGAAAAAATCTCAACTCTTCAATTACACAGTATGTTGCGCTTTATTGCTTATTGCACAACTTCTTCCCTTCACAACTGCATATTCACAACAAGTACGCTTCAACGATTTTTTTACAGATAAAACTCTGCGCGTTGACTACTTCCACACGGGAATGAAAGGCTCGGAAACCATCAGTCTCGATGCTACATACGAAGAGGGGGCATGGCCCGGAAGCAAAATTAATTTGCTGGATACGCTTAACCTTGGTGAATATCTTGTGCGTGTGTATGATGTGACAACCACAACGATGATTTATTCGCGCGGTTACTCAACCATATTTAATGAGTGGATGACGACCGATGAATCGGAGAAAATGTTTCGCACGTTCCATGAGAGTGTCCGTTTCCCCATGCCGAAACGACAGGTACAGATGACAATTTCGCATCGCGATAGACAAATGGTATTTCATGAAATATTCTCAACTCTTATTGACCCGTTAACCTATCGGGAAGTGAGCAAAGAAAATCATACACCCGATTATAAAATGGTACCGTTAATACAAAACGGGCCATCCGATAAAAAAGTTGATATCGTCATTGTCGGTGATGGCTATACAAAAAAGGATATGGATAAATTCAGGAAAGACTGCAAGCATTTTACCGATCAATTATTCTCTACACACCCATTTAAAGAACGCAAAAATGATTTTAATGTGTGGACGATTGAAGTAGAATCCCCCGAATCGGGAATTGACCGCCCTGATTCAAATGTATGGCGTCATAATCCGCTTGGTACGAGTTACGATGTGTTTAAAACTCCACGCTATGTGTTAACAACCGATAACCGTAATGTACGCGACATCGTTTCTGCCGCACCATACGATTTTATCCATATCCTTGTGAACGACAATCGTTATGGCGGTGGTGGTATTTTTAATCTTTATGCTACATGTTTCACAAAAACAGATAAAGAGGGTATGGAGTGGCAGATGGATTATGTGTATGTCCATGAGTTTGGTCACTCGTTTGGCGGGTTAGGTGATGAATATTATGCTTCACAAGTCGCATACAATGACTTTTATCCTAAAGGAGTTGAACCGTGGGAGCCGAACATAACAGCTCTCAACGATCCCAAAAACTTAAAATGGAATAATCTCGTTTCAAAAGGAACAGAACTGCCAACACCCTGGGCTAAACACCTCTACGATAGTTTGGGTAAGGAACGTGGAAAACTTAACAGACTCGCGGCAGATTATTATGAGAAGCGCAAACCACTTTATGATGCTGAGACACAAATTCGCCAAGACCCGAAATTTGCAGGGGTTGTCGGCGCGTTTCAGGGTGCAGGCTATGCCTCAGAAGGTTTTTACCGCCCCGCAATTGATTGCAGGATGTTCTCCCTAAGTTTAATTGATTTTGATCCCGTTTGCTCTGCCGCGATTGAGCGGATGATTGATTTTTATTGCCACTAAGGTGGTAAGTAAAAATCTTGATCAACATTAACCAAACACATAAATTATCACAAATTAATATTCAAAAAACTACATTTACCCTATGAAATTACAACTGTTCTTGTTTCTTACAATCATCCTCACTGTTTCAGCAAGCGCACAAGCCATCCCTGATAAATGGTTGACGTATTATGAAAAAAGTGGTTTTAAGCAAACACCCCGTTACGATGAAACCATGCAATATTGCAAAGAACTTGAGAAAGCGTCTCCGTGGATAAAGGTCATCAGCTTCGGGAAAAGTCCGCAAGGGCGCGATTTAATCGTGGTGATTGCCTCATCGGATAAAACATTCGATCCAAAGAAAGCAGGCACTTCTAAGAAGGCGACTATTCTCATTCAAAACGGAATCCACTCCGGCGAAATTGATGGGAAAGATGCCTGTCTGATGCTGTTGCGCGACATTGCAATCACCAAAACAAAAGCCGCCCTGCTCGATCATGTGAACCTGCTCATCATCCCGATATTTAATGTTGATGGACATGAACGTTTTGGCAAATACAACCGTATCAATCAAAACGGACCGGAAGAAATGGGTTGGCGCGTAACAGCACAAAACCTGAATCTCAATCGCGATTACATGAAAGCAGATGCCCCTGAAATGCAGGCATGGCTTAAATTATATACGGCATGGCTGCCGGAGTTTTTTGTCGATTGTCATGTAACCGATGGAGCGGATTACCAGCATGTTGTCACGTACAGTATCGAAAAAGGGGATATGATTGCAGAACCGGTACGTAGCTGGATAAAGGATACGTATATCCCGACAGTGACCTCGCGATTAAAAGATGATAGCGTTCTGATAGTACCGTATGTTTATTTTGCTGATGATAAAAATCCAATGAAGGGGTTACTAGAATATCCAACACCGCCAAGATTTTCAACGACATATACATGTATCCAAAACCGCCCGGGATTGTTGATTGAGACACATATGTTCAAGGATTATAAGTCTCGTGTTGAGGGCACTTATAAAATGTTGGATCAAACAATTAGAATAGTTAATGAAGAGGCGACAGTGCTAAAGAAAGCAGTTAAAGATGCAGACGACCAAACCAAGTCTGCTCTTGAAAACCCGTACCCATTACTTTATGAAGTAGGGAAGACTTCTCTTTCTTCAACGCATTTCCTTGGCTATAAGACAAAAATCGAAAAAAGCGAAATCTCCGGTGGCGATTGGGTTCAATACACCAAAGAACCTTATGAAGCAGATATCCCACGATTGGACAGTTTCTTTGTAACAAAGACAATTGAGCCTCCTAAGGCATATCTTATTCCACCACAGTGGCAAACAGTTATTGAGCGATTGAAATTGCATGGTATAAAGCTTGAACGAATGACCGGCGCGCTTGATCTCAAAGTTGAGTTGTATCATTGTTCAAAAGTAAAATGGCAGGAACGTTCTTACGAAGGGCGGCATCCTGTGACATTTTCTGTTGAAAAGATTAAGGAAAAAAGAAACATTCCGGCGGGAACAGTTGTTGCATGGATGAATCAGCGGACAGCGCGTGTACTTATTAACGCTCTTGAACCGGAAGCGCCCGATGCCTTTGTTCAATGGGGTTTCTTCGATGCGATATTTGAGCAGAAGGAGTATGGCGAGGATTACGTCTTGGAAAAAGTTGCCCATGATATGCTCGCCGCAAGTCCCGGACTTAAAGAAGAGTTTAACGATAGATTAAAGTCTGATTCAGCGTTTGCGGCAACACCATACGCACGATTGAATTTCTTTTATCAACATTCTCCGTATTGGGATAAACAGATGAATGAGTATCCCGTTATGAGGTTAATGTGGGAAGTTGCGCTTCCGACGGAGCCGATACAATAGGAATCAAGTAAAAAATTAAAAGTAAAAAGTAAAAAAAATTTTGTTGTTTGTGGGATCGTGACAAAAAGCCATACATATAATAGTAGCATAAACATCGAGTTATTGTCATTCCCGAACGGCTCTTATCGGGAATCTTACTAACCACGAAGAAAGATTCCCACTAAAATCCCCCGCTAAGTCGGGGTAGGCTCTCGAAATGACAGCAGGAGGGAGCGATGGGTATAAAACCCATCGCTTGAGCACGAATACAAGGCATAAAAGATATTTTTTTACATTGTTTTTGCATGTTCTTAAGTTTTTTCATAAATTCAGTGCGCTTTGATTGTGATTTGGTTCATGCCTATCATACTCAAGTGCATATCATCAATTTGATCACCGAATACTTCGAAACTCATGGGTACATTCTCTAGCATTTATAACTCCTCAGTTGGCAAGAAGTTCGTTGTAGGGTTAACAGGACTTTTTCTTTGCTCTTTCCTTGTCGTTCATCTCACCATTAATTTATTTGCGTTTAAAAACGATGGCGGTGTGATGTACGAGACCTACGCGCATTTTATGTCCACGAACATTTTTATTCGCCCAATAGAAATAGTGTTGGTATTGGGATTTTTCTTCCACATTTTTACTTCCGCCTATCTCTGGTGGTCGAATCGCAATTCGCGTAACGTCAAGTACAAGGTGAATGCGTCAAGCGCTAACAGCACGTTAGCATCGCGAACCATGTTCTTTACGGGAAGTATTGTATTTATATTTCTCGTAATACACATCCGAACATTTTTTATCCCGACAAGATTTTCCCCTGTAGAGCTTTCCTCCTATGAGATGGTTCGAGAAGCGTTCCGTAGCGGTTTATACGATGCCTTTTATGTTATCGCGATCGCGTTATTGGGATATCATTTACGCCATGGGTTCCAGTCGGCATTTCAAACCTTTGGGCTTAAGCAAAAGAAGTATGCGCTATACATAGAAGCAGTCGCGGTTATTTTCTGGCTGTTAATTCCTCTGGCATATATTTCATTGCCAATATATTTTTACTTTAATCAGTACTGAGAACGATTATTATGGAACTGAATTCAAAAATTCCCGATGGTCCTTTAGAGAAAAAGTGGGACAATCATCGCTTTGCGATGAAAATTGTCAATCCGGCAAATAAACGAAAGTATCACGTAATAGTTGTTGGTACCGGATTAGCCGGTTCCTCTGCGGCGGCATCGCTTGCAGAACTTGGTTATCAGGTAACGGCAATGTGTTATCACGAATCACCACGTCGCGCACATAGTATAGCGGCGCAGGGGGGTATCAATGCCCCTAAAAATTATAAGAACGATGGTGACAGTGTTTGGCGACTTTTCTACGATACGGTTAAAGGCGGAGATTTCCGTGCCCGTGAATCGAATGTGTACCGACTCTCACAAGTTAGCGCTAGCATTATAGATCAGTGTGTAGCTCAGGGTGTTCCATTTGCCCGTGAGTATGGAGGTTTACTTGAAAATCGTTCATTCGGAGGCGCACAGGTATCGCGAACATTTTATGCAAGAGGCCAGACAGGTCAGCAATTGTTGCTTGGCGCTTATTCAGCCCTTTCCCGTCAAATCAGTAAGGGGACAGTAAAATATTATGATCGCCGTGAGATGCTTGATGTTGTTGTTGTTGATGGACAAACACGTGGTGTTATCGTACGAAATTTACGCGATGGCTCGATTGAATCACACGTAGCCGATGCAGTTATTTTAGCAACCGGCGGCTACGCCAATGTATTTTACCTCTCCACGAATGCGAAAGCATGTAACGGGACTGCAATTTGGCGTGCCCATAAACGCGGGGCGTTGTTTGGAAATCCATGTTACACACAGATTCACCCGACCTGTATTCCTGTTGCAAGCGATTATCAATCCAAATTGACATTGATGAGCGAAAGTTTACGTAACGATGGGCGGATTTGGGTTCCTAAGAAGGTCGGAGATAAACGCAATCCCAAAGATATTTCTGAAGATGAAAGAGATTATTACCTCGAACGAAAATATCCATCGTTCGGGAATTTAGTGCCTCGCGATGTTGCATCACGTAATGCAAAAGCCGTTTGTGATGAAGGTCGCGGTGTTGGTGAAACAGGCTTAGCTGTCTATTTAGATTTTGCAGATGTTATTAAACGTAACGGCAAAGCATGGGTTGAAGAAAAGTATGGCAACCTCTTCGATATGTACCACGAAATTACGAACGAGAACGCCTACGAAACACCGATGCGTATTTACCCTGCTGTTCACTATACGATGGGTGGTTTGTGGGTGGATTATAATTTGATGAGTTCAATCCCCGGATTGTACGTTTTAGGTGAAGCGAATTTTTCAGATCACGGAGCTAATCGTCTTGGCGCCAGCGCACTGATGCAGGGGCTTGCCGACGGATATTTTGTCATTCCTTATACTATTGGTGATTATTTGGCATCATCGAAGTTCCCAAAAATCGGGACTGACCATCCGGCATTTAAGGATGCAAATAAAAATGTAGAAGAAACCAATGAGAAACTCATCTCGATTCGTGGCACAAAAACCGTTGATGAATTCCACAAAGAGCTTGGTAAGATCATGTGGGATTATTGCGGTATGGGTCGTAATGCTGAAGGATTGAAAAAAGGACTTGAATTAATACCAAAACTTCGCGCTGAATTCTGGAAGAATGTACTTGTTCCCGGAAGCAGTAAGAGCATGAACCCTGAACTTGAAAAAGCAGGTAGAGTTGCCGATTTCATGGAACTTGCCGAACTTATGTGCACCGATGCATTACATCGTGAAGAATCTTGTGGTGGTCACTTCCGAGAAGAGTATCAAACGGAAGAGGGCGAAGCAAAACGAAATGATGAAAAATTCTCCTATGCCGCGGCATGGCAGTTCAATGGAGTTGGTCAGCCTGAAACTTTGCACAAAGAACCACTAACATTCGAGAACGTAAAGCAAGCGCAACGGTCGTACAAGTAACGTTTAACAGATAACGGATAACAAAAAATGAATGTAAAACTAAACGTCTGGCGTCAGCCGGATAAAAATTCCACAGGACAATTTGTAAACTATCCGGCGAACGGCATTTCTCCCGATATGTCGTTCCTTGAGATGCTTGATGCAGTGAACACCATGATTGTGAAGAAAGGGGAGGAGCCAATCGCTTTTGACCATGATTGCCGTGAAGGCATTTGTGGCAGTTGCGGTATGGTGATCGACGGTCGCCCACATGGTACTGAACGCGGGGTTGCTACGTGTCAGTTGTATATGCGGCATTTTAAAGAAGGCGATACCATCACACTTGAGCCGTTCCGTGCTAATGGGTTTCCAGTATTAAAAGACCTTGTGGTTGACCGCACTGCATTTGATAGGATCATTCAGGCAGGTGGGTTTGTTTCTGTAGATACAGGCGGGGTACCAGATGCCAATTGCTTACCAATCTCTAAAATAAAAGCGGAAGAAGCAATGGATGCCGCCGCGTGTATAGGATGTGGAGCGTGTGTTGCGGCATGTAAGAATTCTTCTGCAATGTTGTTTGTATCAGCCAAGGTTTCCCAGCTTGCATTGTTACCGCAGGGGGATGCAGAACGTAAACAACGTGCAGAAAGAATGATTGCCCAAATGGATGCAGAAGGATTCGGTAGCTGTACGAACACTCTCGCTTGCGAAGCCGAATGTCCGAAGAAGATTTCAGTTACCCATATTGCAAGGCTGAATAGGGAGTTTCTGAGAGCGAAACTTAGTTAAAAAGCTACTATTCTACGAACTCATTTATACCAAAAAGCCGCAGACATGATATCTGCGGCTTTGGCTTTTAAAAATGAGTGCAACTCCCTTATTTGGGTCATTTATTTGAGGAGTAGTGATTCTCGCGAGAGAATAAGTGAATTGCACTCCGGGTCACTTTATATATTCAATGTCTGACGGAAACTTTCTTCATCGAGAGTAACCGACTGGCGTTCTATCCTATCTAATACATTTTTTGAGTTATGTAACTTCAAATACGCATCAACATAGATGTTGATAGCCGACCGGATTTCGGAAAAGTACTCCGAAAGTTTAAACAATACCGGCGTTACATCCGATTCATACTGCATGGAAGCATTAGCGGCAGCTTCATAATGCGAATTTCCTTTCGATTCATAATACCCTATTGAAGGGGCGCCTTTCCGTTTTTCGCGTTGATAAATAATATCAGGAAAAAATCCCGTTAAGTACAACGCTACATTGCCAATATGTTGGTGCATGTGATATTGTTGTACTTCATTATAATCACTCATCACACGTTCCAAATCAACGAAATAGACCATTCGTTCACTTGCATCGGTTGAATATTTCCACAACGATTCATTCATAGTAAATTCCACACACATCCCCGATATATAATCTGCAATATCAGCATCAGCAAGATGCTTAAAATTAAGCGCTTGGTAAATTAAACAATAAAAATATAACGATGACGAGACCGAAAGCACTGTCCCCGAATCCTTGTGAATTGAGCGGAATAAGTCTTCTCTGCAGAGCAAATGGGAGATAATTTCCGGATCATCTGTAAGACGTAACACCGCGTTTCGTTCCGAATCTGTATGCCCTACCGATTGAGCGATGAATTGATAATCGGTTTGGGAGAGATGTGAGCGTGTTTTGTAATACATACTGTCACCTATTGTTTAAAGAACCTTCTGGTTTGATATTCATTAATACATTACAACAAACGTACCACAGTTTTATAAGGAAATAATTTCTCAACAAATTTTCTTATAACTCATTCTGTGATATATACTTACTAAGAGTTTGAAATAATGTGGTACAGCTGGCTTGACTTAATCAATCGGAAAAATTTACATTGAGAATGTCATTATTACTGAATTTCAAGGAAATATCAGCTAAACTTGTCTGAAAAGTGAAGGGATGAAATTTTTATCTACGGTGTTTTTTATGTACATAGTGACTATTAAAAAGAGCGTTTTTTCTATTTGAAAATCCCATAGAGCCATGAGAACGATAATCATCGTCTTACACTTTCCATTACTTCTCTTCTCGTTATTTACCCTTTACGGAAGACTCTACATTGTGGGTAGTAAATAAAACAGGTTCCCTCGATGAAGTAAAGAACGATGTGGACATTATTTCTTCATCAAAAGGAACCTATATATATTCAATCTTTATTGATAACTCGCCTGATCAGGGAGAGCAACTTGATAATAAAGCAACTCTCTTGGTGGCAAAAATATCAAAAATGTTGTTTGATTATTTTCTCAAACACTAATGTTATCATAGAACAATTAGAAACTAAGGTTACTCAAAACCGCATCCCGATAAATCGGGACGCTATATCGAAAGAAGCCCCGCGTGGCGTGGCTATTCTTCCAGTCCGATTTTATCAGACTTTATTCGTTATAGCATGAACGTTTATGGTCATGCGGCATTTTTGAGAAACATCGAATCTTAATTGTTCTTTGCTCCTTGTTCAATCCATGTGCGTAACATTTTTAATGTATCGACGGGGAATGCTGTTTTTCTTTTCATAGGCATCGGATCACCGAAAGGCGGTTTCTCACTTAATTTTTTAATGATATTGCTATCATCCGGTTTACTCGCAACAAGAGCTTTGCCATGCTTGCCGCCATTCATAATGTTTTCGTATGAATCGAGATACAACTCACTCGGATTCATATTATCTTCTGTATGGCATGGGAGACAGTATTTTTTGAAAATAGGTGCAATATCCTTTTTGTAAGAGAGTTGCGCTACTTTACCTTTTGCGGCTTCTTTAGCAGGTTTTGTTTCTTTTGCCGCTTTTTTATCTTGTGGAGCAAACGCCATAAGAGCCAATCCTACAGTAAGAACAGTTGTAATGATGAATATTTTATTCACGTAATGATTTCCTTTTTATGTTAAAACCAAAGATGTAATTGAAGTAAAAACTGGTCGTTTTCCTGACTTGGTTTTTCTATCAGATGACGATATTGCGGGCGTAATTCTACAAAACTGTACGGGAAGAATTCTAAGCCAAAAATTAATTTCTTAACTGTATTTGTTGCCGGCGTAAGTTCATCATCAACAACGCCATCAAGGGGATCAAAAGCATCATATTTTGCTGTGATCCACAGTCCTTGCAGAGCACGGTAATCTAACTCTACAAACGCCGCAGAGACATTAGGAGTTCCTCCGAAGGAAGTAAGAAGAGGATCTGAAATTTGTTGATGTGTCCAATCCATTTCGCCGAAAAGTACAAAGTCACCATGGGAGAACCCTGCATGGAAGCCGCCCATACTATAACTCTTAAACCAATATCCCGAAACACCGAGTTTATAGTTTGAGCCTTCATCTCCTATTGTACCATTGTATTCAACCTTTGCTGTGTAGGCTTTATCTCTCGAGAAGGTGAGTCTGCTTCTATTGCCGGTACCGCTTAATATGCTTGCCGTGAGACTAAAAGCATCAACATTAGCTCCAACTTCGAGACCTATATCTTTGTAATCGGGGAGAAAAATTAATCCTAGAGGTGGATTAGAGCCAATGTCACCTCCACGAGTATATGTTGTGTGGTCATCCAAGCGCCATCCATATTCCGGCATGAATACACCTGCTTTTATGTAACCGCCTTGTGGGAGAATTTTTGCTACGCCAAATATTTCCGGTCCGTTGTACCAATCATACTTGATATTGAGAATATCTTGTTTGAAATAGAATGAAATTTTCTTTGAGAGGTTGATGGAAGCATAGACGGAAGCAGTCATAGCATGAAATGCTGTTTTACCTTTGACTGTATCATTATCATTCGAGTTCATTGCCATATCATAGAGGAATTGCGTGCGAAAGTCACCGCCGATTCGAATGTTATCGGTAAGCTTCGGGTTAAAGAGAAAATCATCTTCTTTATGTGCGGCTAAAGGGAGGGTTTCGACACTGTACGTAACGCCATTATCGTTTCTGAGTTGGCCGCCTGTCGGGTTAGTATGGCAATAGCCACATTTTGCTCCGGTCATTAAGGAGAAGCGGGGGAGTGAATATGCCGATTGATTGATGCACAATCCTAAAAGAATCAGCACGGGAATTAGTAATATTTTCTTCATAATTTCCTTATTAAAATGAACATGATAATAATGTGATAACGTTGTCAAACAACCTACAAAGTAAAAAACAGATAGATAATATCCAAAATTATTTTATAATCAACATTTCTTTAGTTTGAGTGAATTGTGGGGTCAAAAGTTGGTAGTAATACGTTCCGCTCGGTAAATCGTGAGCGTTGAAAACCACTTCTTGTTTCCCTATTCCCAGCATTTCATGGTCAAGTAACGTTCTCACCTCATTTCCAAGAGTGTTGAAAATTTTCAACGTGACTTCTGTGGAGAAAGAAAGTTCAAATTCTATTTTGGTTAACGGGTTGAACGGATTGGGGTAATTTTGATTAAGTATTGTTTTTTGGGGAATATCCTTAGAATCAACCACACCATTTGGAGAGAAGTTAAAATGAAACGTGTCTACACTAGCTACTTCTGTGTTTTCATCACGAATAAGGATATACCATGAATATGTTCCCTCCAAAGGATGGCTAAGATTTAATGTCGTATCTGTCGTTTTAAAAACAGTATCAACCACACCAGAATGAGGGTTCGTCCCTTGTATATGTAGTTCATAAAAATGCGGATCTTCGTTTTGGTCTGCCGCAGAAGTCCATCGAAATTCTGTTCCGCTGTAGGATGAATTATTTGCTGGTTCTAACAATTGAGAACGTGTTCTTGCTTTCAAACTATCGAATCGAAACACATATAATCCTGTCTGCATATCTGACCCGATCCATTTGCCGGAAGGATAATAGGGATAGACGTTCCAACATCCGGCAAATCCACCACTTGTACCGGGATAAGAATCGTACCAGCCCGCTGTTACGAGATTGGGAGGATCATGAATATCAACAACTGCCATCCCTGCTGTATAATGTGCTACGTAGAGGTAATGCCCGCGTCCGAAAACATTATGTACAATACTTGTGGGCTCAGCTTGCCACGATGCTACTTTTAGGAAATATGGGAGATTGTGGATATCCCAAACTTTGAGATTGTGAGCTGTAGCATTAATCTCATCTGCCGTAAACACATATTTTGCATCGAGCGACACCCAAGAGTTATGCGTACCGCTTCCCGGATAGGTGATACGACCCAGATCGAAGGGGAATGTTATATCAGTTAAATCAATAATATATAATCCTCCCAGACCTTTATCATAATAGACAGCGGAGGCATACAACGTATCGTTTCGGATATAGGTATCATGAAAATACGCACGCGAAATGTCAGTGACGTATTCAGGATTAGTTGGATCGTTCAACAATGAAAAAATTACTGTACCGCCAAATGGTTGCCAATCCCTGCAACCATTAAGATAAAGATATCCATCGGAGATGGAAACAGTATGAACATTTTTTGTATCCAACGGTGTTCCGGTACTTGAATCGGTATAGATAAAGCTTTTCACAAGAATTGCAGTATCAGGTAAACCCGAAAGATCAACAATTTGAGTGCCGCCTCCGCCTTCAGTGGTAATGTAAGCATAGTGCTTCCACGTTTTCATTTCACGTAAACAAAATCCGGCAAAGGGTCCTGGAATAAATTGTAGCTCTCTTAATGAATCGGAATTTAAGTCAATGATAGAAGTTCCCTCACATGTGCCGAGTAGAGCATATTCTTTCCCATCGGGGGCAACATATCCCCAACAACTTGAAAAATACGTACTTCCACTAATACCATGCGGTTTGTTGAGATTGCCGAGAAAAGTAATTCGCGAATCTTGACTGAAACTAAATTGAACGAAGATAATCAGAAGAACTATAAATATGTATGAACGATAATTCATTATTAAATATTGTACGACTTCATTTTGTCATTTACAACATTATTTAATGGTGAATAAAAACATTCATCAAAACCATTAAATCCTTTGTTTCACTTTTCTCATTTCGTTATATTTACACATTATGAAATTTGAACGCTCAGCAGGGGTGCTTCTGCACCCAACGTCACTTCCCGGTAAATTCGGCATCGGCGATTTAGGTCCCGAAGCATATCATTTTATTCAATATCTTGAAGCGTGCGGTCAAACGCTTTGGGAGGTGCTTCCATTAGGACCTACCGGCTATGGCGATTCGCCGTATCAGTGTTTCTCGGCATTTGCTGGAAACCCTTTGCTCATCAGTCCTGAAAAACTTGCGGAACAGGGATTGCTTACTCAAGAGGATATTACACGAATTCCTGCCTTTGATCCATTGTGTGTTGATTTCGGAGAAGTCATAGATTTAAAGAAAGCCTTGCTTATAAAAGCTTTCAAAAAATTTGAAAACTCAGTGAATCATGAACTCAAACAAAAGTTTGAGGTATTTTGTCTGAACAATAATTACTGGCTTGACGACTTTGCATTATTTATGACAATCAAAGAGGCGCATGGTCAAGAACATTGGAACACGTGGGATAAAGAACTCATTCAACGTTCGACAAGCGCACTCGAATCGTTTACTTCTAATCATCAACGAGAGATAGTACAAAACAAGTTCATCCAATTTCTTTTCTTCAGTCAGTGGAGTGAAGTAAAAGAGTTTGCTAATAAACGAGGAATTAAGATCGTTGGTGACTTACCAATATTTGTCGCTTATGATAGCGCTGATGCATGGGCGAATAAACGATTCTTCGATATTGATGATGATGGACAATTAGTAACCAAAGCCGGCGTACCGCCCGATTATTTTAGTAAGACAGGACAGTTATGGGGCAATCCGTTGTACCGTTGGGATGAAATGGAACTCGATGATTTCGCATGGTGGCGAATGCGCATTACTCAATTGCTTGAGATGGTTGATATTATTCGCATTGATCATTTCCGTGGGTTTGAGGCATACTGGGAAATCCCCGGTGGTGCTCCTACTGCTGAAAGTGGTAAATGGGTAAAGGCTCCGGGAATGAAACTCTTTGCCGCTTTGCAAAAACATCTCGGTCAATTACCTATTTTAGCGGAAGACCTTGGCTTGATCACAAAGGAAGTAATCCGATTGCGTGACCATTTTAATTTCCCCGGAATGAAAATATTACAGTTTGCCTTCGGTAAGAAGATGGATCATAAATTTCTTCCGCATAATTATATTCCCAACTGCGTAGTCTATACCGGCTCACATGATAACGATACAACTCGAGGCTATTTTGAACGTGCGAAGACCGAGCCAAATGATATTTATTCATCTATGCAAAAGTATGTAAATTACTATGGAGATGAGATTGTGTTACCATTAATTCGACTTGCATATTCTTCTGTAGCAACTATTGTTATCATCCCCATGCAAGATATGTTAAATATAGGAACAGAAGGACGAATGAATTTCCCGGGAAAACTTGGTGGCAACTGGACATGGCGTTTTAGCTGGGACCAAATAAACCCGAATACTCCCGCAATTTTTAAAGAATTTGTTGAAATCTACGATAGAAACCCACAAGGAGAAGGACATAAACCAAATGAATCAAAACTATAACAATTATCGCCCATCATTACTCACTTTATTTTTCGTTCTTCTCATCATGGCAATCCCAACGACTAAACCTCTTTCAGCGCAACCTGCCGCACAGGCATTTTTTGATTCTCTCTATTCAACCAAAGAGCTTGGTTGCATCCTTGAAAACGGAAAAACAACGTTCCGTTTGTTTGCTCCAAGAGCATCAAATGTTATGCTTGTCACGTTTGATACCCATACCGATGAACGTGGTGTTCAGCATGTGATGGTGCGAGATGAAAACGGTGTGTGGGAATATTCCTCATCTGAAAATTTAATCGGTAAATATTATGGCTATAGTGTGTTCGGTACAGATGGACCGGGTGAAATGTTTAACCCGAATATTCTTATTGCCGATCCGTATTCCAAGGCGGTGGTAACACAAGTAAATTATCATCAGCCTGCCAAAACTCTTATTTTGAAGAACGATTTTAATTGGGAGGGCGATACATTCGTCATTCCTGAAAATCATTCAAAGTTAGTGATTTATGAATCCCATGTGCGCGATTTAACAATGCACCCGACTTCAGGGGTTGAATCAAAAGGAACATATAAAGGCTTAACCGAAGAAGGTAAAAAGGGCGGCTTATCGTACCTGAAAGACCTCGGTGTAAATGCTATTGAACTTCTCCCTGCGCAGAAATTCGGAACTATCGAGTTGCCTTATCACGATAGCTCTGTTACACAATTTAATTATCCTGTGAATACATGGAATGCCTATGGGCGTAATCATTGGGGATACATGACAAGTTACTTCTTTGCACCCGAAACATATTACGGCAGCGATGGTACGGTTGAACCCGAAAAATATAACGGTGTTGATGGCAGAGCAGTGAATGAATTTAAGGACATGGTGAAAACGTTTCACAAGAATGGTATTGCCGTGTTAATGGATGTAGTGTATAACCACGTTTCGCAATATGATTTTAATCCCTATAAGTACATTGATAAATTTTATTATTTCCGTTGCGACTCAGCAGGGAATTTTATAATGAATTCAGGATGCGGAAACGATTTCAAGACCGAACGCAAAATGGCTCGAAGAATGATTGTAGAATCGGTGCTGTATTGGATGAAGGAATATCATATTGATGGTTTCCGTTTTGATCTTGCCACAATGATTGATTGGGAAACGTGTCAGCTTATTACACAGGAAGCAAAAAAGATTAACCCGAATGTTATTCTCATCGCAGAACCATGGGGTGGAGGGAAGTATGACTTAACGGGATTTAGTAATATTGGCTGGGGCGCATGGAATGATCAGATTCGTAACGGTGTAAAAGGGCAAAATCCGAACGACGGGCTTGGATTCATCTTTGGAAAAAACCAAGGTGGAAACAATAAGAAGACGTATATGAGTTACATTGCCGGAAGCTTAAAAGAAGATGGCGGCGCATTTAACAAGAAAGAGCACAGCATCAATTATTTAGAATCGCACGATGATAATACGATGGGAGATTTTATCCGTTTGGCGTTACACGATGCAAAAGAAAATGAAAAAATACTAAACCCGGCAAAAAACGCAAAACTTACACCGAAGCAACTTCAGCTCAACAAACTTGCGGCGATGTTCCTCTTTACTGCACAGGGTCCGATTATGATTCATGAGGGGCAGGAGTATGCACGAAGTAAAGTGGTAGCGCCATCCAATGCACCCGATTCCCATGTCGGCATGATTGATCACAACAGCTACGATAAAGACAATGAAACAAATTATCTTAACTACGATTATGCAAAGGTGAATAAAGCCCTTGTCTCGTATTATAAAGGATTAATTTCATTACGAAAACTTCACCCGATTCTTGGCAGCGCACCGCGACAGGCAATTGAATTTTTGGATATGAGTGATGATTTCCAAATCGTATTTCACCTTGACCCCAACAAATGCGATAACGAAGAATTAAGCAAGGATAAACAGTTTATTGTTGTCCTCAATGGGAATGCAAAAAAGAAGGCTGAAATTGATCTCCCAAAAGGCAGTTGGAAAGTTATGGCAAATCCCGATCAGGTTACTCTTGATAAGCCATTCGGTAAAGTGCCACGACACATTAGTGTTCCCCCAACATCAGGGATGATATTGATGAGGGATAAGTAACGTATTCACTTGCTATTATTGAAATTGGGAGTTTGTAAATCTTGACTGGAACTCCCCCAAATAGAAGGGCATAATTATGACTAGAATAATATTGAGTGCAATTTTCGGAGCAATATTTGCAACGACTCTATTTATATGGGCACAAAATGTAAATAAATTACCTGAACCATTTTATTTTATTTTTGCTCTTTCTGCTTTTGCAGGAAGCCTTATCAGTGGAAATATTCATCAGCCCAATGAATTTGGCGGAGGATTGTTCCTGTTTGTCTTCTTTTCGCTTTGTTGCTACTTAAATTTAATGCTCTTAATAAAATTATTTAGGTTTGTAAAACGAAATATTTAACCAACAAATTATTAGTTCTTGTTCCCACGCTATTATCATTTATCCGTGTGGGAATACAAAAAAGGACGCTCCCGCGCCCAACATCTGTTGCTTATTAACCTAAATACATCTCTTCATACTTCTTCGCCGCAGATTCCCAATCAAACCGTGCCGCTTGGGCGGCTTGTTTAATCTCTTCCCATCGTGGTTTGTTATGCACTGCCAATTCAACGGCATAACGCACCGTACCGACAAAATTATTTACTTTATCATGTATAGTCCAGCCTTCAAACACAAAGCCGTTCACATCGTGCCATACGGTATCTTTCAATCCGCCGACACCATGCACAATGCAAGGCTGTCCTTCACGCATGGCAAGCATTTGGCTGATACCGCAAGGTTCGTACGAACTCGGCATAATAAACATCGTTCCGCTTGAATACAAAGCCTTAGCAATTTTTTCCGAGTACCCGCGAAGGAAAACAACTCGTTCATGGTAACGCGATGCTTCGCTCAAATACCATTCATAATCAGCTGTACCCGCTCCAAGGATAATATACACCCCATTCGATTCGTTCAATTTTGCCGCAATTGAATCAAATGCAATTTTCCCATACGAATCTTTTTCGCACAACAATTTTACTTTTTGTTCAGTTACTCTTGTTACGCTTGTCAACACTGCATTGGGTTGCAACGCTTGCAACCAACGAAGTTTCCTCAAACTATCTTCGTGTGTAAGCCCCCCCATTTCAATTCTGTATTCATTTACTTCATTGTAAATCAATTCCATTAACGCAGAAGCGGAGAGGGGAGTTGCTTTGGTTTCTAAATATGTACATCCGTTTAATATTCCAAATAATCTTCCCTCAGTTTGAACCTGTTGCAAAAAAAGCTCTAATCCCTCACCGCCGCAATATCCGTTTCCTTTGTGACTGGAGCGAAGAATTTCCTGTGCGTAGGTAGGAGAGACGGTGTTTATTCTGTGTGCGCCACGTATTCCTTGGAGCATTGGTGTATAAAACCAACCATCATATCTGGGGTCTTTCCAATGTTGCGCCCATTCGGTGTAATGAAACAATTCGGGAAACCATCCCTCAAGCGATGAATCATTGTTGCGCATTGGGCGTGTCCCCTGGATTCCCAGATTGTGAATAGTGTATATTGTCTTAAAATTATTGAGGTGGGAAAATTCATGGTGCAAGTCTCGAAGGAGCAACATAGTTGCGGCGTGCCAATCGTGAAGGTGGAGTACACCTTCCATTGTGGGTGTTTTGAGAAACTGCCCAACTGCTGAACAAAATAACGCATACTTGGATGCATCGCGGGCAAACGCCTGATCTGCCGGA
>OBEQ010529075.1_pt1 | contig 17856 bp, 18 predicted proteins | sample 1670901 | NCBI WGS metagenome assembly OBEQ01 (sample SAMEA104232315, study PRJEB22302) | groundwater metagenome | biome: forest; feature: aquifer; material: groundwater | place: USA | collected 2011-08-07 | depth 5.4 m
AGGAACTGTGAGTGTTGTCGAGAGAATTGGATTCGTACTATCCTGTCTGGCTGTTGCCACCACAAAAATATCAATATCTCCGGCGCGTTGGCTCAACGGGGCCCCTTGAGGAGGTAACGAAAATCTCTTTATTTTATCACGTGGTGGAAGGGCAAGAATGTACTCCATGACGTTAAAGGCACCGCGTAATATTTCCTGATAATTTTCAGGCGTGACCGTGACGACTTCGATCCGTCCCTCCGAGCCGTCTATTTGATCGCCTACTAATAGAGGAGCCGATACCCTGAGGCCAGTCGGTTGTTTACCCAAGGGACACCGGAAAAGATCGGTTGTAGGCTTGAAGACTAAAGAGGATGATGCGTTTCTCGGTCGGGGGAGGGCTGCTGGACAGATCGCCCAGGAGTTAAAATAGGTGGCTAGGAATGGATTTGGAAATGTCGTTGTTGCCGCCATATTGCGCTTCTCGGTATTTATCAGAGAAAGTTGCTGAATTATCCTGGTTATTTAACCCTCAAAGAGTCCATTTATTAAAATGTTAAAAGACAATCATATGAGTGTGATCGAAGCGGATAAAATAGTTAAGAGATACGGTGATTTAACGGCTGTCGATCGGATCTCCTTTCAGGTGCGAAAGGGGGAGTGTTTCGGGTTTCTCGGACCGAACGGTGCGGGGAAGTCGACGACGATGCGGATGATTTACGGATTTTCGCCGTTGACCGAAGGGGAGTTGCGCGTCTTCGGACTTCCCGTCGACAAGGAGATGCGCGAGATCAAGCGCCGGATTGGGATCGTTCCGCAGGAGATGAGCCTCGATCCCGATCTGACGGTGATTCAGAATCTCCTGATCTACGCCACTTATTTTGACATCCCCCGAAAGGTCGCCCGCGAACGCGCCGACGAATTGCTTCAGTTCACCCATTTGGAAGAAAAGAAAAACGACCCGATTGACCGGCTCTCGGGAGGGATGAAGCGCCGGCTTCTGATTGCGCGCGGTCTGATCAACCGGCCGGAGATGTTGGTCCTCGATGAGCCGACGACCGGACTCGATCCGCAGAGCCGGCATCTTTTATGGGACAAGTTTCGCTCTCTCAAAGAGCAGGGGGTGACGACGATTCTCACGACCCACTATATGGAAGAGGCGGCGTTGCTCTGCGATTATGTGGTGCTGATCGACTACGGAAAGATCATCGACGAGGGGAGGCCTTCCGAGTTGGTCCAAAAGCACGCCGTCAAAGATCTGGAAGAATTGTTTATTAAAATGACCGGGAAGGAATTGAGGGATTAGATGTTTTTCCACTACGCATTCAAGGTCTGGTATCGCGACTTCGTCGTCTGGACCAAGTATTGGTGGACGAGCCTCATCGGGGCTTTGGGGGAGCCGGTCCTTTACTTTCTGGCGATCGGTTACGGGCTTGGAGCCTATATCGAGTCGATCGAGGGGATGTCGTACATTCAATTTCTCGCGCCGGCGCTGATCGTCTCATCGGTGATGCACAGCGCTTCGTTTGAAAACACCTTCAGCTCGTATACCCGGATGGAGGTGCAAAAGACCTATCACTCGATCGCGGTGACGCCGGTCCATCTCTCGGAAGTGGTGGCGGGAGAGATCTTTTGGGGGGCGACGAAGAGTCTGTTCCCGGGCGCGGTCATGTTTGCTGCGGTCGCGTTTTTGGGGCTCATCCATTCGTGGCAGGCCTTATGGATGATTCCGGTGTTGGTCGTGGTGGCGCTCCTCTTTTCGTCGCTCGGGATGCTGATGACCTCCTACGCGCACGATTATGATTTTTTCACCTATTACTTCACGCTATTCCTCGAGCCGATGTTTCTCTTTTCCGGCACTTTTTTTCCGCTCTCCTCTCTTCCAGCCTGGGCGCAGAAATTTGCCTGGGTCCTTCCGCTGACCCATCCGGTCGCGATCGCCCGGGATCTCTTTTTCGGTTATTCAACCGGAAACATTGCGTTGAGCGTGGCCTGGTTGGTCGCTTTGACGGTCGGTATTATGATTTGGGCGATTCGGAGGATGGTGAGACGACTCAACCGGTAAGACGAACCCTGTGAGCCCCCTCTCCCTTGAGGGGAGAGGGTTGGGGAGAGGGTGTTTTTTCGGATCACCCTCCCCTTAGTCCCCTCCCATCAAGGGAGGGGAGATTCATCCAATCGCCCGGATCTTAATCTGCACGTTTTCGATGCCGTTCCAGAAATTGATCTGCGGCGTGAAGGCGACTCGGTGACTTTGACTCTGCGCCGTCTTCAGATGGCTGGCCAGATTGAATCCGATCGCTTCGACCCGGCTTCCTTCTTGGGAGAGCACCGCCTTCAAATGGCCGGTGCCGACGATTCGGCAGTCGTTGAAGCGGATGTCGGAGGATACTAAGACCGGCTCAGGGTTTCCCATGCCGTGCGGTTCGAGAAGCGCCAGATCTTTCATGAGTGGCAGTTTTAATTCATGGAGACGGATGGCCGAATCGATCCAAAGTTTCGGAAGGTGTCGCTCCTCCCATCTCTTTCGCACCGCCTCGTCGAATCGATCGGAAAATATTTCGAGTCGGTCGGTCGCGACCGTCATCCCGGCGGCGGCGGCGTGTCCTCCGAAGCGGAGCATCTCCTCTTCCATTTCTTTCAGAGCGTCATAGATCGAAAAACCGGAGACAGTTCTGCCGGAGCCGCGGGCCTCGTTGTTCTGCTCAATCGCCAGGACGATCGAGGGACGGCCGAATTTTTCGGTGAGCCGCGCGGCGACGATCCCCACCACTCCCAGGTGCCAATCTTGAGAAGCGACGACGATTCCATGCCGCGGTGGACTTTCTTTTTCGACCATTTGGATGGCTTCGCGGAGCGCGATCTCTTCGAGACGCTGTCGTTCCTGGTTGAACGCCTCGAGTTGAGCGGCATAGGCGCCCGCCTCGGAGGCGCTTTGGGTGAGAAGGAGATCGAGTGCGACTCGAGGATCCTTGAGACGCCCGGCGGCGTTGATTCGCGGCGCCAGTCGAAATCCGACGGAACTCGTCTGAACCGCGCCCTGAACCCCGGCGATCTCTTTCAAGGCCTGTAAGCCGGGACGGGTTGTTTGTTCCAATTCTTTCAATCCGAACTTGACCAAAATCCGATTTGTACCCTTCAAAGGGACGACGTCGGCGATGGTGCCGAGGCAGGCGAGGTCGAGATATCTTTTGAGATTCGGAAGCGGCGAAATCCCCCGTTCGCGGCATCGGGCTCGTAGCGCCATGATGAGAAGAAAGGCGAGTCCCGCCGAGGCAACCTCGCGATCCGGAAATTTCGAGTCGCCTCTCTTGGGATTGATGAGGGCGACGACCGGCGGCCATTGGTCTTCCAACGGGGTTTCGTGGTGGTCGAGGACGATCGTTTCAATGCCGAGGTCTTTTAAGGCAGAAATCTCTTTTTGCGACCGAGTTCCGTTGTCGATCGTGACGAGGAGATCCGGTTTTTCCAGCGCGATCCTTCGGACGCTTTTCTCATTTAATCCATATCCTTCTTCGAGACGACGCGGAAGGAGCGGGGTCGTTTTGAAATCCATTTCACGAAAAAAGGCCTGGAGTTGGGCGGTGCCGGTGATCCCGTCGACGTCGTAATCGCCGAAAAAGAGGACCTTTTCCCGCTTCGCCATCGCTTGGAGAAGCCGATCGACCGCCCGATCCATATCGGGAAGAAGAAAAGGATCGGGGAGATCGCCGAGATTTCCGTTCAAAAACTTTTGGATCTCGGCTTCTTCGGTCACGTTTCGATGAAAAAGAATTTGAAGAAGAAGGGGATGGAGGTTGGTTTTCCGAGCCAGGTCCTTCGCCTGAGCCTCCTGTTCGGAGGTCAGAGATCGGAGCAGCCAGGAGACTTCTTGATTCATTTTTTAAAAAACTTCCGGACGCGCGGGCCGTATTCTTTGATCAGGATGTAGCAAGGGCTGGCGATGAAGATCGTCGAGTAGGTTCCGGAAATGGCGCCGACGACCATCGCGAAACCGAAATTTTGAAACTCCCCTTCGCCGAAGAGATACATCAGGACGACGACGAGTAGAACGGTGAAATTCGTGATGATTGTCCGGGAAAAGGTGTCGTTGATGCTTTTGTTGATGAGTTCCCTTAAGGGGACTTTTTGAAATTTCGGCAGTTCCTCCCGGATCCGGTCGTAGATGACGATCGTGTCGTTGATCGAATAACCGGTGATCGTCAAGAGGGCCGCGACGACGGTGATGCTGACCTCCCGGCCGGAGAGGGCGAAGGCGCCGACGGTGATCAGGACGTCGTGGATCAAGGCGATGATCGCGCCGGGGGCGAAGGCGAAATCAAAACGATACCCGATGTAGATGAGGATCAAGAGCCAGGAGATGATGATCGCCAGCTGGGCCTTTTTTCGAAGATCGGCCCCGGCTTTGGGTCCGACGGTCTCTTCCTGTTCGAGCGTCATCCCTTCGCCCTTTTCCTTCAAATCTTTTCGAATCTGCTCCGTCACTTTTCCCGAAATTCCTTCGATCCCTTCTTCTTTCTCGATCTTGACGACGAAGCGATTTCCTTCGGAGGTCCCGATCTTCTGCACGGAGAAGTCGCCGATCCCCAAAGAGGTGAGCGATTGCCTCAGATCCCCCTCGGAAATTTTTGACGCGAATTGATATTGGAGCTTGATGCCTCCTTTGAAATCGGTGCCGAAGTTCAATCCCTTGGTCGCCATGAGGAAGAGGCTTCCGGCGACGGCGAGCGCCGACAGCGCCATGAAAAACCACATCCGCTGAATGAATTTAAAATGAAATGCCTTGAATTGAATCATGAGATCACACGCTCAAATGGTCCCTTTTTAATCCGAACAACATCCATTCCTGCAAGACCCGCGTCACGACGAGCCCCGTAAAGACGGTCGTCACGATCCCGATCATCAGGGTGACCGCAAAGCCGCGGATCGGTCCGGTGCCGAATTGGTAAAGGACGATTCCGGCCAGCAGGGTCGTGATATTGGAATCCATGATGGCGCTCATCGCGTTTTGATAGCCTTCTTTCAACGCATTGCGGGCCGATTTTCCGTCGCGAAGCTCTTCGCGCATTCGTTCAAAAATAAGGACGTTGGCATCGACCGCCATTCCGATCGTCAGGACGAGGCCGGCGATCCCGGGGAGCGTCAGCGTCGCCTGAAAGAGTGCGAGCGCCGCCAGGACCAAAACGAGATTGAGCACCAGGGCGATGTCGGCAAAGACGCCGGAAATTCGGTAGTAGAAGCCCATAAAAAGGATGATCAAAAGCCCCGCGAGCAGAGAGACTTTGATCCCTTTTTGGATCGAATCTTGTCCGAGGGAGGGACCGATGACCGTTTTGCTCAATTCATGGACCCGCGCCGGGAGCGCCCCTTCCCGGAGGACGAGCGTCAGGTCTTCGGACTCGCGCAGCAGGCTTTGATAGTCACCGAATCCGAGCGTGATCTGCGCCTCGCCGTTCGGAATCTCGCTCTTGATGACTGGCGCCTTCGAAACGTTGCCGTCGAGGAGAATCGCCAACCTCTTCCCGATATTCGCCTTTGTCAGGTCGGCGAAGAGCCGACTGCCGTAGGGGTTGAGGGAAAGACTCACGTACGGTTCGTTGTTTTGGACATTGACCTGGACATTCTTGAGCATATCGCCGGTGATCTCGGCCTTTTTCTTCAAAAGATAAGGGACGCCGCCGACCGTTTTACGCGTGACCGGGTCATATTGAACTTCAAAGGCGATCTCGTCTTCTTCGGGAATCTTTCCCTTGAGGGCTGTGTTGATCTTTACGACGTTCTCCTCGGAAAAATCATCGGGCAGCGTCAAAGAGTTGCGGGCCTCCTGAACGAACGCCCGAACCTTTTCGTCCGGGATCTCTTCATCGATCAGTTTAAATTCCAACCGGCCCGATTTTTTGATGAGACTCAAAGCCCTTTCGGAATCGGTCATCCCGGGTAGCTCGATCGCGATTCGATTGGACCCCAGCCGCACGATCGAAGGCTCGGAGACGCCGTAACGGTCGATTCGATTGCGAATGGTTTCCAAGGCCTGCCGGGCCGCAAGATTTCTCGTCTGCTCCTTTAAAGTGTCGGCGAGATCGAAAAGAAGAACGTCGTCCGTCGGAGACTCTTTTTCCACCAACGCCTGGTGGTAATTGTTGCGCACCCATTTTCTAAAAGCGTCTTTCGATTCCGCATTCTTGAACGTCACTTTGATCTGGGAAGAATCGGCGAGTCGGGCGACCTTTTCCGGAATGAACGGTTCTTTTTCGGTCAGCCTCTCTATCTCGGTGGCGATGATGTCCGAGCGATTATTGACCGCATCCTCGAGCGCGACCTCCACCTCCACATAGATCCCGCCCCGCAAGTCGAGGCCCAACTTGATCGTCTTTTCGGGAAAGAGTTTGAGGAAAAAAGGAGGCTGGGTTCCGGACTGCTCCGCCTTTTCCCGGATCTGATCGAAATGAAAAAAAGTGGGGACTAAAAAGTAGGCCGAGAGGGCGATCAGACCTAGGCTCAAGAGGGCATTGAATCGCCAATTTTTCGGCATGGCTGTTTAGGAAGCCGCTTGTTTAATCGTCGCTACCTGCTGCCGGTCCATTTTGACCCGTACATTATCAGCGATTTCGAGAGTCACTAAGGTGTCGGCGACTCCGGCGATCTTGCCATGAATCCCTGAGGTGGTGACGACGTCATCCCCTTTTTTCAACTTTCCAAGAAGTTCTTGATGCTTTTTCCGCTGTTTGCTCTGGGGACGAATCAGAAGAAGATAGAAAATTCCGAAGACCAAAATCATCGGAAGGAACATCCCGAAGAGGTTTCCCTGAGGCTTCTGCACGCCTGGGGCGGGAGTGCTAGTCCCCGCGACAGTCTCCTGAGCCTGAACGGTTCCGGTAAAAAACTCTTTTAAACTCTTCATAGCGTCCCCCTCGAATCGCTTCCTTCAAATCCCGAAGGAGCGAGAGATAATAATAAAGGTTGTGAGTCGTATTGAGCCTTGCCGACAAGATCTCCTTGGCAAGGTACAAATGTCGGAGGTAGGCCCTACTATACTTTTTGCAAACCGGGCAAGGACAATTTTCGTCGATCGGCCTCGGATCCTCCTTATAACGCGCGTGTCGGATCTGGATTTCACCGGACGCAGTGAAAAGCTGGCCGTTGCGGGCGTTTCGGGTCGGGACGACGCAGTCGAACATATCGATTCCGTACCCGACGAGCTCCACGAGATCCTCCGGCAATCCGATTCCCATCGCATAGCGAGGCAAATGGTCGGGAATATGCGGTGCGGTCTCGCGAGCCATTTCGTAGAGCAGCTCCTTCGGCTCGCCGACCGAGAGACCTCCGATCGCGAGGCCGTCGAAATTCAATTCGAGAAGTCGCTCGGCACATTCCTTTCGGAGGTTTTTATAGGTGCTGCCTTGGATGATTCCAAAGAGAAGAGAGGATCCTTCTTTCACCTTCCTGCATTTTTTGGCCCACTCCAAAGTCCTCTCCATCGAAGCGCGCGCGTCGGTCTCGGAGACGGGGTAGGGGGGACAGTCATCCAGGACCATCATAATGTCGGAGCCGAGCGCCCGTTGGATCTCGATCGCCAACTCCGGCGTCAGAAAATGTCGTTCGCCGTCGATATGCGATTGGAAGTCGACGCCGTCGTCCGTGATCTTTCGAATTTTGGAAAGACTGAAGACCTGGTATCCGCCGGAGTCGGTCAGGATCGGATGATTCCACCCCATAAATTTGTGGAGCCCGCCGAGCTTTCGGATCGTCTCATGTCCCGGCCGCAGCATCAGGTGGTAGGTATTGCCGAGAATGATCTCCGCTCCAAGAGCTTCCAGTTCTTCCACCGACATCGCCTTGACCGTCGCCGCCGTCCCGACCGGCATGAAGATCGGCGTCTCAAAAGAGCCGTGAGGGGTGACGACTGTTCGTGTGCGTGGTTGAGGCATAAAATTTAAGAGGGTGCTGTATCCGCCGACCGGCGCTCATTCGACAAGGATAAAAAGAGGTCTTGTAATAGACTATAATTTAGACTATAAATATAGTCATGTCTTATTCCTTCTCCGACATCCGCTCTCTGACGTTCGCGCCGCTCTCCGAAATCAAGGCGAAGCTATCAGAGAAGGTGCGAGATCTGGCCGGGAGGAGTCGAATCGCCATTACGACCAACGGGCGGCCGACGGCGGTACTGCTTTCGTATGCGGATTATTTAGCCCTTTTGCCGTCGGAAGTCTCTCAAAATTCGGCAATGTCCCCGAATGGGAGAGCGATTGATTTTGACGAATGGCGCCGAAGTCGACCTCAGAGAAGAAAAGTAAGCGAGTCAATCCGACGTCTTTTCATTCCGGAAAAACTCTCCCGCAAGGGTCGTAAGGGATATAAGGAGGAGACGCTCCGTGCCTTCTCTCGCAGATCTTAAAACAGAACTCCAGGCGGCCTCTCAACTCAAAGAGCCTGCCGAGCGCGCCGTCGTGATCGCCTCCATTGTGGCGGAGGCCTTGAGGAGGGTGGGACAGGATCCGATCCTCGTCGGCGGGGCCGCTGTGGAGTTTTACACGCAGGGGGACTATACGACGGCAGATATCGACATGGTCTCGCCGGGAGGGCCCGACCTCTGGAAGGTGATGGATCAGCTCAGTTTCAAAAGGGTCGGTAAAGACTTTATCAACGAAGCCCTTAAAATTTATATCGAGTTTCCGGGTTCCAGATTGGGGCCTACAGAAATGGCGAATCAGATCACGCTGGGGACAAGAAAGTTGCGGATCATTTCCATGGAAGACCTGATCGTCGATCGACTCTGTGCCTACAAATTTTGGAAATCGGCGACCGACGGAATGGCCGCCTTGATGCTTTTGGAACAGAGCGAGGTGGATGAAGGGCGGGTCGGGAACAGGGCTCGCGAGGAAGATGTTGAGGATGCCTTGCAAACGGTTCAGCAAATTCGTGAGGAAGTAATCCGAAAGAAACTCCCCCTCAAGAAGGCGAATCGGATGATTGAAGCGAAGATAAAGTAGCACTTTAAGAGTAAGAGAAAGTTTCAGATGTTCAGACTTGACGGGGAAAGTAGCTCTGTATTAGATTGTCTTACAGAGGCGGGGAGGGATGCAATGGGCCGAGAAACAATCACAATCAGTCTTCCAGGTTTCTTGCGACGGGAGCTCGATCGGGCGGTGAAGCAGGAACATGCGAATCGAAGCGATGTCATCCGCGAGGCCTTACGGCAATTTTTTGCCGTCCGCGAATTTCGTCAGCTTCGACGCCAGATGATTCCACTGGCCGAGAAGAGAGGGCTTTTTCGGGATGAGGATGTCTTCAAGCAGGTCTCGTGAGGGTCCTCTTCGATACCAATGTTTGGATTGCCGCTTTTCTCACCCACGGAACTTGCCATGAGTTGTTGGAACAATGTGTCGGCTCTCATCATCTTCTTGTCAGCGAAGAAATCCTTCAGGAAGTCCAAAAAGTTCTTTCGAATAAATTTAATTTTCCAAAGGATCGAGTCGAGAAGATCCTGTTCTTCATTGAAAGGAATACCGAGAAAGTCGAAGTCTCTTCCCTAGAGGATTCACCCTGTCGAGATCCGAACGACAATCATCTTTTGGCCTGTGCCGTGTCCGGTGGAGCCGATGGGTTGATCACCGGCGATGACGATTTGCTGGTGATGAAAAAGTATCAGGGAGTTCCTATTTTAAAGCCCGGCCAATTTTGGCAGTTTGAGAGGGAGAGTAAGAATTAAATACTCGAATAAACCCGATACGCCTTGAGGACTCTTCCTTGGTAGCCGCCGACTGGGACGGGGCGGTTTTTGTAGAGGCGGGAGACGGTGGTCGGGCCGGCGTTGTAGGCCATGAGCGCCTTTCGAAGATCGCCGTGGTACTGTTCGAGCAGTTTCGAGAGATAATGAACGCCAACGCGCAGGTTGAACTTCAAATCCGATTTCAATCTTTGGGAATCTTTCGGCAGGATGCCGAGATCAACGGCGACGTCCCTCACCACGATCGATTTGACCTGCATCAGCCCCATGGCGCCGCGATGGGAAAGAGCTCGAGGATTAAAGGAACTCTCGGTCTTGATGATCGCGAGGATCAGCATCGGGTCGAGTTGATACTCTTGAGCCAGCTCTTGAATGCTGGCGACGATCTCCTCTCCGGTTTCGTAGGATAAGCTTCCTCTTTCCTGATGGACGACGGTCGCGATCTTGGCGCGGCTCGCGGTCGTGCAGGCGGACGAGAGCCACCCAAGGGCCAGACAAAGAAGGATGATCGATTTATTTTTTGTCCTCATAAGTTGTCCGTTTGTTTTCGGAGGAAAACCGATTTGGTTGCGTGTAATCCAGGGGGCTATAAAGCAAGTGGCGTGCCGGAGAGGCCGATGATTGGGCTATTGGCGGTCAAGTGGTTGGAATAACCTCGATTTTATCTTTGGCATGATCGGTGCCAACTCAGGCCATTTTGGGCACTATTTTGGAAAAAGTGGGGTCTGTATGTCCCCGCGTGAAATAACCCTATCCTCTTTACAAAGGCTTTCGTAAATCGTTAAGAGAGGCCCAATGACGACCTCCCACCTTAAACCAGACGCCTTTGAGCCGGGACAGATTGTTCGCAAGAGCTTCGGCCTCAAGGCTGAGATCAAGGATGATCTGGTTCGTGACTACCACAGCGACATTATTGAGAAGATCATTGCAGCGGGAAACATCCACACGGAAAAAGGGGTGACCTTCCACCTCGCTAGCTCCTTCGGCTTTTGCTACGGCGTCGACCGGGCGGTTGAATTGGCCTACGAGACCCGCGAACGGTTTCCCGACCGAAGAATTTTTTTGACCGCGCAGATCATTCATAATCCCCGCGTCAACAAGAACCTTCAGGAGATGAAGGTTCAATTTTTGGCCGACGACTACCGGGATGTTTGCAAGGAAGATGTGGTGATCCTCCCCGCTTTCGGAGCGACCGCTTCTCAGATTGAGGTGCTCAAGAAGAAGGGGTGTGTTCTCGTCGACACGATCTGCGGATCGGTTTTAAATGTGTGGAAGAGAGTGGAAAGCTACGCCGATGAAGGTTTCACGGCGGTGATTCACGGCAAATACTATCACGAAGAGACCCAGGCGACCAGTTCACGCGTGCTTGATTACACGCACGGAAAATATCTCGTGGTGCTCAATATGGAAGAGACGCGGATCGTTTGTGATTACATTCGGCGGGGAGGAACCCGGCAAGAATTTCTCAAGAAATTTGAAAAACAGGTCTCGCCGGACTTTAATCCGGATACCGATTTGATCCGGGTCGGTGTTGCGAATCAGACGACGATGCTTATGAGCGAGTCCATGGAGATTGCCGAAGAACTTCGAAAGGCCTTGGCCGATCGTTACGGTTCGGCTTCGATGACCGAACATTTCAAAAATTTTGACACGATTTGTAGTGCGACGGAAGATCGGCAGAATGCCATTAAGAATTTGAAAGACAAAGATTTGGATCTCATGATCGTGGTGGGAGGATACAACTCCAGCAATACCAATCATCTGGCGGAGATGTCGTCCTCTTTTGCGCGGACCTATCATATCGACGATGCCGATTGCCTTTTGTCGAATCGGGAGATCCGCCACAAGCCGGTGGGGAAGTTTGAAACCATCCTTTCGAGTGAATGGCTTCCCGAGGGGACACTCAAAATAGGGCTGACCTCCGGCGCCTCGACGCCGAATCAGGTGCTGGGCGAAGTGGTCGAGAAAATCCTCTCGTTTAGATAATCAACATGCAGTCGCCGTACGAAAAGAGGCGATACTTTTCACGAATTGCTTCTTCATAAGCCTTCATCACCAATTCCCGCCCTACAAATGCCGAGACCATGACTAAGACGGTGGATTTCGGTCGGTGAAAATTGGTCACGAGTGCATCGACAACCTGAAATTTAAAACCGGGTGAGATGAAAAGTTTTGTTGTCTCTTCTTTTCTTTGGGAGAGCGCCCATGACTCCAGCACCCGGACGGTCGTTGTTCCAACAGCAATGATCCGTCTCTTTTCCTTCTTGGCGCGTAAAACCGCTTCAGCAGTTTCTTCAGGAATGGTGTATGTCTCGCCGTGCATCGGGTGTTCTTCGATTTGTTCGGAGCGGATCGGCTTATAAGTATCGTAACTGACATGAAGAGTGACCTCTCGAATCTCGACCCCTTGGGTGCGAATCTTTTCCAAAATTTCCGGCGTGAAATGAAAACCGGCGGTCGGCGCCGCCTTGGAGCCGGCGACGGAGGCGTAGACCGTCTTGTAGCGCTGAAAATCTTCTTCCGTGAAGTCGGTCGCTTTTTTTCTTTTGATATAAGGAGGAAGGGGAGGGACGAGGCGCCCCTCCTGTTCGACCCAATCGGCCTCGGCGTTGTTGACGACCAGGAGGTCTCCTTGTTGGAGATAGTCCGGAAGATCGTAAAATTTTCGATGTTCCCAAGAGTCTCGGCCTCGGGACAAGACCATCATCCGACTTTCGTCCCGTTGGGGGAGGGGATGTTGGGCGGCCAGTTCTTTGGGGAATGGATAATCGAAAAGGGAGGTCTGCATCAGCGAATTATCAATTCCGACCCTGGATAATAAAATTCAAGGATCTTTCGATAATTGTTTCCCTGTTCTGCCATCCCCTTGGCCCCCCATTGGCAGAGTCCGACGCCATGGCCGAATCCCTTTCCCGAAAAAATCAGCGACTCTCCGAGCTCAGTCACTTCAAAGAGGGTGCTCTTGAGACGTCCGTTGCCGACGAGCCGGCGAAAGTCGGTCCCGGAAATTTCATTTTTCCCTGACGAGGAACGGAAGAGCAATCGGACCACGCGCCCCGATTCGTCCCGTTCGGCGACTTCCAGACTCCAGTCGGAGTCGAGGGAGATGCCTCCTTTTTCCATCAGCTCGGTCAATTCAGAGCGCTCGATCTCCAGATCCCAATGTCTTGAAGGACAGTTTTCGCAAAAGGGGTCTTTGTGGGTCGTCGTCGGGGGAGGGGAGTCGAGACCGGGCCAGACCCGGTCGGCGCGCTCGATGACGCCGCCGCAACAACTGTGAAAAAAGGCCTGAAAGGGTTCTCCGTTTTGGACCAAGACCTCCCCGGTCGTTTCCTTGACCGCTTCAATGACTTCCGGGGAGTGTTCCGTCCGTTTTGAAAAAACCTGATCGTTCTGATCGGCGAAGAGATCGACTCCGTCGCTGCGCGGATTTTTCTTGCGATAAAGCGCGTAGGTGCGGGCCGCGACCGCCTGGGCCTTCAGCGCCTCGATCGGCCAGTCTTGATAGAGTTCTCCCGCAAGGACACCGGTCACGTAGCGTTCCAAAGGGACCTCGACGACCTTGGTCGATCCCGGCTCTGCGGCGACTCGAATCGGAACTCCCCCGGAAGGGGCCGACAGCGTCGTACAGCCTATGCAGAAGAGGACGGAAATCTTTGCCAAAAGCCGGGCGATTGACATCGCAGAAGGCTTTGCCATAGTGGGCTCCATGCGTCACCCGGAATTTTCATTGGGGACCAAGATGGGGCTGGTGGCCAGCCTCATCTTGAGTCTCATCGTCCTGGGAGGCGCGCTCATTTTTGTCCCGTCCCCCTCTTTCCTCTTTTTGGCCCTCCTGATCCTTCTGACGGTGCTGGTGACCTGTGGAATTTTTCTCCTCCTTTCACGCTGGTATATTGACCAGCCGATCCAGGAATTGATCCATGTGATGACCATGGCGCCCGCGAGCGATTTTCTTTTGCGCGCCCCGGTCCGTGCGCAGGATGTGATCGGCCGCCTCTCTCAAAGTTTCAACCGTCTGCTGGAACAGATCACGACGCTCGACGCCTTCAAGCTGGAGACAGAGCGGCAGCTGGTTATGGTGCAGCAAGAGCTCAAGTACAAACAGGAGATGGAGGAAAAAAATCGCGAACTTTCCCTCCTTTATGATTTTTCCCAAGAGGTGAGCATGACCTTGGAGCCCGATGAGCTCTACGACATTGTCGATTCTTTTCTGGGTGAAAGACTTGGCTTTACCGAATTTGCGTTTCTGGTGGTCGATGAAACGGCGCCGAGGTTGATCGTGAAGGTCGCCCGCGGTTTTTTCGACCCCACCAAAGTTCTGGGGATGAATTTCCATCCCAAGGAAGGGATCACCGGCCGGGTCTGGATCGAGGGGAAGTCGTGTTATCTCCCCAACACGCGGCAAAACCCGGAATATCTCCACTATAAAGGAGAGAAGAGGGAAGACGGCGCCTTTCTTTCTCTCCCCATTCGTTTCAAAAAGAATATGGTGGGGGTCCTCAATATGTTTCGCCCCAAGGTCAACGGTTTTTCGGAGGGGGAGCGAAAATTTCTGGAAACGCTGGCCTCCGAGCTTGCGATCGCTTTGGTGAATGCCAAGCTCTATTCGAAGACCCGGGAACTTTCGGTGCGGGACGAGCTGACACAGGTTTATAACCGTCGGCATTTTCAGGAGGCCCTTCCTTTGGAAATCAAACGGGCCGAGCGATTTCAAAAATCCTTTTCCCTCCTGATGATCGACATCGACTATTTTAAAAAATGGAATGACACTTACGGGCATCTGGCGGGCGATGCCTGTTTAAAAGAATTTGTGTCTCTCATTCAATCGAAAATCCGTGAAGTCGACTTTTTCGCGAGGTTCGGAGGGGAAGAGTTTGTTTTGATCCTTCCGGATACGCCTAAGAAGGAGGCGACCCATGTGGCGGAGAAGATTCGGACCCTCGTCAAAGAGCATCGCTTTCTCATGGAGGGGATCGTCGATGAGATCCCCGTCTTAACCATCAGTATCGGGGTCGCCGCCTATCCGGAAGACGGGCTCGCGATGGAAGAGCTGATCGATTCGGCGGATGTGGCGCTCTACCGCGCGAAGCAGGAAGGACGAGACAGAGTCATTGTCGCAACGCCGCCATTACTTTCTGCAAATCTTCCCAACACGGCTTCTTCATAGGAGGATTCCTGAGTAAAAAGGCGGGGTGGTAAGTCGGCATCAACTTCGTTCCTTCAAAATCGTGGAAGGTTCCGTGGAGCGTCGTGATTCCCGTTTTTGTTTTTAGAAGTGTCTGCGTGGCGAGGTTTCCTAAGCTGACGAGGATGCGGGGGCGGATGGCGGCGATTTGTTGGAGTAAGAAAGGATAACAGGTCGCCACTTCCTCCGGCTCCGGATAACGATTGTCCGGAGGCCGGCATTTGACGATGTTGGCGATATAGACGTCGCTCCGCTTCATCCCCATCGCCTCGATCATCTTGGTGAGCAATTGCCCGGCACGCCCGACGAACGGCTCCCCTTGGAGGTCTTCGTCCCGTCCCGGCCCCTCACCGACGAACATCAGCGAAGCATGAGGATCACCGACGCCGAAGACGATATGGGTCCGTTTCTCGCAAAGCTTGCAACGCTTGCAGTCGCCAATTGTCTCTCGAATGTCTTGGAGTGAAGCAGTGGCTTGTCGAAGTCCCCTCTCCCCTTGTGGGAGAGGGCTAGGGTGAGGGGGGGGCGTTACCGGAACCTCCGTAATCCCCAGATCCCGAAAATTTTCGAGATGATTTTTGATCTGTTTTAAATCGGGTTGATTCATCTGGGTGGCTCTGTCATCCTTCAAAGGCAAATGCCCATTTTCTTTCTATTTTTTGCCGCGGTTCTTTTTTTCCCCCTCGACGCCCTGGCGTGGGGCCCGATCACCCACATCGATTACGCCGCTCAGGCGCTCCAACATCTAAGCGCCTACCCCGTGGCGGTCAAGATGCTTCTCCAGCAGTTCCCCTACGATTTTCTCTACGGGGCGCTTGCCGCCGACATCACGGTCGGAAAAGATTACGTCGATTATGTCCACAACTGCCACAACTGGCGGGTCGGCTTTTTGATCTTGGAAGACGCGAAAGAAGACCGCCAGAAGGCCGCCGCCCTGGGGTACCTGTCGCACCTGGCGGTCGATATTATTTCGCACAATTACTTTGTCCCCTACAAAACCATTCGCAGCTATCCGGCGAGGCTCATCGGCCACGTCTATTGGGAGATGCGTTTCGATGCGAGGCAGCTGAAAGAAAATTGGCATCTCGCCAAAGAGATCGCCGGGATGAGATTCCCTCACGATGACGAGCTTTTTCAAAGGATGGTCAAGCGGACCCTTTTTTCGTTCAAGACGAATCGCAGGATCTTCAAGAGCGTCTTGACCCTTCACAAACTTCAGACCTGGCAGGCGATGATGGGACGGATCCACGCCGTTTCGCGCTATCCGTTCCCCGATGCCGATCGGGAAGACTATCGCCGCTTGGCGATCGACTCGGTCGTCAAATTCTTAAAGGACCCGGACAACGCCCCCTGCACGAAGGTCGACCCGACCGGCGCCGACAAGCTTCTCTATGCGGGCCAATTAAGAAAAGAACTCCGCGACCTGACGCGTCGCCGCCGAATCCCTCAGGCGAAGGCCGATCTGTTTTTGAAAAAAGTCAAAACCGCGCTGCGCGAGTCGATCTACCACCCGAGGGATCTGCCGACGGTGAGTGAGTTGTTGTGATTAAGAAGCAATGATCGATTCATAGCTGTCCATATTGTTTTAATAGTTTTTCCTCGGCATAAGATCGCGGTCTTTTGCGTTTGGCTTTTAAGAGAGGAATCATTTCCGGTGGTGTTGGAACCTTGTTAATCTCTCGCACCAAGTCTTCCATTTTATAGACCTTGTTGACCTGGTACCGCCTGTCTTGCTCTTGCCGATCCAGAGTTAAGAGATCTCGAACTGGCGGATAAAGAGGAAATTTCTGATTGAGAAGGTGTCTGGCACCTTTTGAATCTAGACCAATTTTAAATAGGCGGCGGGAGGGAGGATAGTTACCCCTTCTACGGTACGGCCGTAATATCGACCGAAATCGCGAAAGTCGCCGGTGATTAGATGGGTTGCTCCTGCCTGGATGGCCGCCTGTAAAATCGGGATATCTTTTTTCGGGAGGTCGATCCCCGGAGGGATTTCAGTTCCTTTGGAGACACTCTCTATGATTCGGACGGAATCGAGGAGCTTTTCGAGGCGAGCCTTCTGGTTTTTTTCCGCCAAATTCCTTTGAGCTTCTTCGACGGCATAAGAAGAAGTGACGAGGGTCGCATCCTTTAGGTGCCACAGTTTGAGAAGCCCTGCCTGCTCTTGATAGGCGGCCGAAAAGAGGACATTGGCGTCGAGGAAAAGAAGATCACCGACCCGAGGGTTTGTGGTGTGAGATTTTTGCAGGGTCTAACCCCATCTTTTGGACTGTTTCAACCGCTCGTTGATAATCTTCCGCATCCACCGTGTTCGAGAGTAAAAACTCGGCCTTTCTCTGCGGAGAATAGGTTTCGGTGGGCAAGACGACGGCCGGACGAAGGAGAACCCCCTGGTCGCTCTCTTCCACAATCACGATACTTCCTTCTTCCATCCCAAACTCCTTTCGGAGCTGTGTCGGAATCACGATCATCCCTCTTTTGCCTATTTTAGTGATCTCTGAAAACATAGATAATCTGTAAGTCTGATAGTATTATTTTCAGACATGTTAAGTCAACTCGAAAATGCGGATTTATTTCTCCTTCATTTCCAGGATCGCTTCAAGTTCCTTGAGGTGCGCAATGTCTTTAGGCCGGCCAGCGGCTCTCTTGGCTTGGATGAGACCTTTGAGGGAGAGGACATCAACCCTCATGTTGTAAAGGTCGATCGGGTCAGAGACTTTCAACGTTTCTGTATAATTTCCAACCCCGGACATTTCTCCCAGCGTATCCAAGTCCCCGAGGTCCGTGTGAAAGGTGAAGTTGACGCCGAAAGAAAAAGGTTTTTCATCGAGGATGAAGGGGATGTCATCAGGAAATTTGCCTCGGATGGTGGCATGAATCGATTTTAAAAAAGAGACGAGCTTTTTAACGTTATCGACCGAACGGTCGTAGACGATATCGAGGTCGTTCGTAACGTAGG
>OBEQ012211141.1_pt1 | contig 17852 bp, 12 predicted proteins | sample 1670901 | NCBI WGS metagenome assembly OBEQ01 (sample SAMEA104232315, study PRJEB22302) | groundwater metagenome | biome: forest; feature: aquifer; material: groundwater | place: USA | collected 2011-08-07 | depth 5.4 m
TCTCTACTTCACAAATCGCTCAAAGCGCAAACCTTACAAATCAAACTCCCATAGCCTTTATTTCACTTTTGGCCTTATGGTCATCGCTGCGGTATCTAAAGGCAAAGAAGGATAAATATATTTTTCTTCTTGGATTTTTTGTAGGACTTGCGTCTGCCATTCACAGCCAAGGCTTTGCCTTAGCACCCTTGATTTTAGTGACTTTAGTTTTGGGTGGAGTACCAAAATTAAGACATCTTGCAATGCTTGCTGTTGGATTATTTTTACCTTGGTTACCAATTTTTATTGCTGATTCTAGAAATCACTTCCATAACACGACAAATATTATTTTGTACTATTCCAGGGATCAATATAAAATTTCCTTCGACGTTTTGGGAAGAAGATGGATTACATATCTATTCAGATTTTGGCCTCAGGCTTGGGCTCACACCATTGGAGGGAGTTTTCTAGTAGGTTGGTTTCTTGCTATTTCAATAGGCTTATTTGCAATCCGCGGATTTATAAAAAAAACCATTTCAAGAGAATGGATACTTTTGATCTTCTCGACAGTTTTTATGATTGGGATGCTTCGATATATAAGAACTCCGATATTTGATAGCTATTTAATGTTCCTGCATCCTTTTATTTTCATACTAAGCTCTTTGACAGTTCTATCATTGTACAAGCTCAATAAGTATGCCGGAATTATTCTTGTGTTAGTAATCCTTATTTTTTCTCTCCAGAGGAGTATTAAAGAATTACAAACGTCAAACAACAAATATTATACAACTGCGATAGAGAACATCGTTTTTTCTCTAACCAAGAAATATCCCAATACTAAATTTGATTTCTATGATTTCAGCTACTTTTCTTCAAACACCTCTCAAGCTGTTGTTTTACTGCTTGATGACAAGAATCTAATAGATGATAAAGGCAAAAGAATAGGCTTGTCGACTAGGAAATTCAAATCAACACCCAAGACGCCCAATAAGCCTGATTACATTATATTTGATCGTAATATATATGACCTTACTTCTATAAAAAAGGAGGCTTTGCCAAAATACGGCTGGGAATCTGTAAATCCTTCATTTATCTATTACAATGTACAGGAATGGTACAAATTTAAGAAATGAAATCTATAACCAACTATAAATTACTACTAATTCTAGTAGTTCTCTTAGGATTTATTCTCAGATTTTACCGGCTTGGAGAAGTTCCTGTTTCTTTGTACTGGGATGAAGTTGCCTCCGCCTACAATGCTTATTCGATAGCAATGACCGGCAAAGACGAATACGGTATTCCTCACCCTTTTCTTTTTAAGTCTTTCGTTGATTACAAAACTCCGGGAAACATTTACCTCACCTCCCTAGTTATTAAGGTATTTGGTCTAAACGAATTTTCCACCAGATTCTCCTCAGCTTTCTTAGGAAGCCTTAGCATTCTTATCTGTTTCTTTTTAATCAAAGAGCTTCTAAAAAATCAACGCTTTAAGAACAAACCTATTAATGAAAACATGGTGGCGATTCTAGCCTCGTTTCTTTTTGCAATTTCTCCTTGGCATATTCAATTTTCAAGAACTGGCTTTGAAGCTAACGTTGCCCTTTTTATTATTCTTCTGTCAATATTTTTAATCCTTAAATTCATTAACAGTCAAAGACCCAATTTTTTGTACCTATCGGCAATACTCTTTGGGCTTAGCTTCTATTTTTATAGGAGTGTCTTTGTGTTTGTGCCTTTGTTTTTGGTTGGATTATTTTTTATATACCGTCAAACATTTCTGAGCAAAAAAAATATAAAACACTCTGTTATAGCTTCTGCGATTTTTTTCTTAGTTCTTCTTCCATTCTTGCCTCCGGCTCTGTCTCCGGAAGGAACGCTCAGGCAAAGGCAAGTAAATATCTTCGATAATTTAAACGATAAAATCTATCAAGCTGCAGTTAAACAAAATCAAGCGGGTAATACTTTGCTTTCAAAAATACTTTACAACAGAAGAATAGTTTACGCATCTGCGATAATTTCAAATTATACTGGTCATTTTGGGCCAACATTTTTATTTACCGTAGGGGACACTAATGGAAGGCATGACATCATAGACATGGGTTTAATGTATATATGGGAAGCCCCGTTTTTAGTTTTAGGTTTGCTGTTTTTGTTAAAACTCCGAAAAGAGACAAGATATGTAATCTTGCTTTGGTTTCTTGTTGCACCAATTCCCGGAACTTTTTCTTTGCCTTCCCCACACGCACTCAGAAGCCTTACTATGCTTCCTATCCCCCAACTTTTAGCTGCTTTTGGGCTTACATACTCTTTTTATTTATTAAGAAAAGAATGGAGAAAATACTTTATTCTCGGAGTCTCAATCATTGTTGCTGTTTTCTTTTTGAGATATCTTTATCTTTATTATCAAGTAACACCAAAAGCAACGGCTCACGACTGGGCGGACGGATATAAGCAACTGACTCAGTACGTTTTTGCAAACGAAGGCAACTACGACAAGGTAATTGTTTCAGGGCATTGGTGGCAGCCTTACATCTTTTTCCTTTTTTACAAACAGTACAGTCCTAAAGCCTATCAGGAAAGCGGAAGTAAGAAAGGATTTGATAAATATGTTTTTGGAGGAACACGTTGGGATATGGATGGGCAAGAATTAGACCATGAAGATTTGCAAAAACTGGCCGGAGCTAAAAATATTTTAGTAGCTCTTTCTCCCGTTGAGTACGAACTTCAGAAAGACAATGTTGTAAAATTGACTGAAATTAAGGACCATAACAATAAAGTTGTTTTCATTATGGCTAAACCAAGATGAGTAAAAACAAGATCATTTTATTTTTAATCTTTTTGCTTGCCTTTTTTTTCCGGGCAATCTTTACTTGGAGTAACCCGCCTTCACTTAACTGGGATGAAACTGCCTTTGGCTACAATGCTTATTCTCTTGGCATAGATGGTAAAGACGAGTTTGGAAGAGCATTCCCCTTAAATTACCTGGAGTCTTTCGGAGACTTTAAGCCTCCGGTTTACGCATATCTTGATGTAATACCAATCAAAATATTTGGACTAAACCCTTTTGCAGTCCGGTTTCCTTCAATACTTTTTGGTTCCATCGCAGTACTATCCGCATATTTCTTAGTCAAAGAGCTTTTCAAAAAAGAAAAAAACGAGGGGCTAGCCCTTCTCTCCGCTTTTATTCTAGCTGTTTCTCCCTGGCACATAATGTTATCCCGCGCGGCCTTTGAAGCAAATGTATCTACTGCCTTTATAATTCTTGGAACTTTATTTTTCTTGCGTTTCATAAATAAACATAAATACTCGCTCTTCTTATCGGCTCTTTTCTTCGGGCTTTCTGTTTACGCTTTCAACACAGCAAGAGTAGTTTCCCCTCTGATAGTTGTTTTCCTTTCTGCCTTTTTTTGGAGAAAACTGTGGGAGAATAAAAAAACTGTAATTCTTTCTGCAATTTTTGGTTTGCTTATTATTCTTCCAACAGTGCCTTTTCTTCTTTCTCCTCAGGCGGCTTTGAGATTTCAAGAAGTAAATATCTTTTCAGACAACTCAATTGTCGAGCTTTCCAATAAGCAAATAGCCAACGATGGAGGAGGCCTTATCTCTAAAATTATACACAACAGGAGGGTTCTTTTTTCACTCGAATACGTAAAACACTATCTTGATAATTTAGATCCACACTTTCTTTTTATTAAAGGAGACGGAAATCCGAGGTTTTCTACCCAGCAAGTTGGGCAGCTTTATCTTTTTGATTTACCGTTCTTAGTTATTGGGATTCTCATGCTGCTAAAGAAAAAAGAAGGTTACTATTTCATTGTTCCATTGATCATTTTAATCGGGATAATTCCTGCAGCAACGGCTCGGGAAACCCCTCATGCTCTTCGTATTGAGTCTGTTTTGCCATACTTCCAAATTATTATTGCTTATGGATTGCTTTCATCATACTTTTTCCTCAAAAAAAGAAGAAGTTTTTTTCTAGTTCTTGCAAGCATTGTTCTCTTTTTTAATTCTTTCTATTTCTTTCATGGACTTTTTGCTCACTATCCCCGGGAATACGCAAGCGAGTGGCAGTATGGCTATGAAGATTCTATCAGGTATGTTTCAATTGTCCAGGGAGATTTTGATGCCATATCTGTAACTAATAAATTAGGCAGGCCTTACATTTACTACTTATTCTTTTCAAAATATGATCCAAAAAAATTCAGAGAAACTGCAGTTGTTAAAAGAAATGCATTTGGGTTTGTTAACGTCGAAGGATTTGATAAATATCATTTTTCCGATGATCCGAATTCCTGGCACAAAGGCAAAACTCTTTACATAGGATCTTTCGAGAAAATTCCGGGAAACGCAAAAATCATAAGAGAATTTCCGCTTCCTGACGGAACAAAAAATTTAGTCGCTTATACGCTATGAAAAGAAAACATCTTTTTTTAGGAATAATTATTTTACTTGCTTTCATTTTGCGTTTTTGGCAATTGGGGGCTACCCCCTCGTCCCCTGATTGGGACGAGGTATCTTTGGGATACAATGCATATTCGATTATACAAACAGGGAAAGATGAGTACGGACAGCCCTTCCCAATAGTGCTTAGGTCTTTTGAAGACTATAAACCGGCTCTGTATTCATATATTGCAATTCCTTTTGTAAAATTGTTTGGTTTAAATATTTTTGCGGTGAGGCTACCCAGTCTAATTCTGGGATTAATAACTCTGATTGCAACATATTTCCTTGTTAAAGAGCTTTTTGAAAGGGAAGACTTGGCAATTGTCTCGACTTTTCTTCTGGCGATTTCACCATGGCACATCCAATTTTCGCGTGTAGCTTTTGAGTCAAACCTTGGCCTGACATTAACGATCCTTTTTATTTTATTTTTCTTAAAAGGCATAAAAAAGCCTTGGTTGTTATCTTTGTCTGCGTTTTTTGCCGCACTGGCGCTTTATTCTTATCAGGCAGAAAAGCTTTTGGTTCCACTTTTTGCTGTTTTTCTTATATTAATCTTTAGAAAAAAACTAATATATATCTCTCCTAGATTTATTTTTGTTTCAATCGCTGTTCTCTTAGTAATTTCCCTGCCAATTCTTATTTTTACTTTTACTAATAAAAATGCACTGTCGCGGGCTCAGGCAACGAGTTTTTTGAATAACCCATTATCTGGAGCCAATGATTCAAAAAAAATAGAAGTTGATAAGAAGAATAGTGACGTTTTAGGCATTGTTTTGGATAACAGAAGGATAAATTATGCAAAAGAGTTTATCTCCAATTATCTTTGGCACTATAATCTCAACTGGTTATTTGTTAGAGGGGAGTCTGCAAATCCTTATATTACCCATGGCCGTCATCAGCCTCCCGGAATGGGAAATCTCTACCTTTTTGAACTGCCGTTTATTTTGGCAGGAATTTATCTTTTGCTTTTTTCTGATTACAGAAAAACGACAAAAACTTTGATAATTGGATGGCTTCTTTTGGTTCCAATCCCTGCCGCGCTTACTTGGGATGTGCCAAATTCGGTCAGAACCCTTAGTTTTCTTCCAACATTTCAGATCCTCTCTGCATTAGGCCTGCTGTTTTTTTATAGAAAGATTGTTGCCTTAAGATATAAAATAGCAGTGCTTACTATAGTTGTATCAATTGCTCTATTTAATTTTGTATATTACCTAGATCAGTACTTTGTTCAATACAATTATTTTTCATCCAAGTCTTGGCAATACGGTTACTCGGTCTTAATCCCAAAACTTAACCAAATTTCGGGCAACTATCAAAGAATTGTTGTCTCAAACACGGAAAATCTTGAACAGTCGTACATTTTCTTTCTGTTTTACTTAAAATATCCTCCGCAGATTTATCAGATGGAGAAAGACTTCTCGCATTCCTTCTCAAAGTACAAATTTGGATTTAGCAAAGAAAGCTTAAATAAAGGTGATCTATTAGTGCTTTCCCCTTTAGAGTACCAGTCGGTAGAAGGCAAGCTTATGTATATTGATGAAGTGTTATTTAAAAACGGAGAGAGAGCCTTTGTAATTGCAAAAGTTAAATGATTGAATTTCTAAGCTTACCTTTTTTTCTTTATTTTTTCTATTTTTTGATCTCGACGGTTTTAGCATTCACGATCCCGGGGTTTTTACTGATTAATAAGAAATTTTCCTTAACTAGTATTCAAATCTATGCTATCAGTACAACGGTTGGAATAGTAGTTTGGGCGGTTCTAGGATTTCTCGCGGGTTTTTTAGGAATTAGGCAAGTTATGTACTTATACGTAATAATTGCCTTTTTTCTTTTTATATTCAAAGTATTCAAAAAGGGAAAAAATATAAAATCAGATCTGAAATTAGATAAAACTTCTCTTCTGATAATTCTTCTAGGCCTAATTCCTCTTTTGTCGGGAAGCTTTATAAATGGCACTTACCGGAACGGTTCTTTAAGTTTTATGTTTGCCGAAAAGGATGTAATTTATCACTCCGCCTTAACTAATCAGCTGATAAAAGAATTTCCGCCGACAGAGCCTGCCATGAGCGGAGCTGTAGTTCACAACTACCATTATCTAACAAACTTAGCACAAGCAGATCTGATAAGAGTCTTCAGACTTCCGCTTCTTGCTACGCAGTTTCAGTATATGGGCATATTTTTGTCTATACTTTTAGGTTTTTCGGCTTTTACTTTTGGAATGATTGTAGCTAAAAGTATAAAGTTCACAAGGTTTTTGTTATTTTTTCTCTTTTTTGCAGGAGATGCTGTTTATATCCTTACATTTCTCTTGGGTAAAGGTTTTAACTTCAACATATCCCTTCTTTATAATTCGATAGATCTTTGGAGCAGCCCGCCGCGGATTTTTGCAGCAACAATTTTCTTTGTCGCCGTTAGTCTTATATATTTTCTGGTCAAAGAGAAAAATTATTTCGCCGGAGTTCTGGGAGCCGTTTTGATAGGTTCTTTAATAGGGTTTAAGGTTTATTTTGGAATTTTTGCCCTTTCAGGTGTATCAGTCCTTCTCCTGTTTTACTTGCTCAAAAAAGACTTCAGCCTCTTTACTTCTTTGATTCCAGCAATTATCTTTACTTTAGCAATATTTGCTCCGGTGAATTTAGGGGCGGGGGGTTTTGTCTTTACAGGGCCGTGGCGTGTGAATGATTTTGTCGTAAATCCGGGCTTAGGTCTTTCCAGTCTGGTCAGCGCACAGCAGGTATTTCTTGCCAAAAACAATTATCCCAAACTCTTAATAGTTTTGTTGATTGAATTTTCTGTTTACTTCGTTTTTCTCTTTGGTACGACTATTTTTGGAATTTTTCAAACAAAAAAATCATTATCTTTAATTCCAAAAGAAATGCACTTGCTGTTTTTAGGGGGGATTTCAGTCTCTCTAATCTTAGGATCATTCTTTATCCAAAAAGTTGGAGGCGCAAATACATCCCAATTTTTGAGTACGGTAATGGTGTTTTGTTCGGTTTATGCGGCCTTATCTGCCTTTTATATAGCTAGTAAGCTTTCAAGGTCTCTGTCTGTTGTTTTTGTAATTACCTTGGTTATTCTTACAGTTCCCCGTGTAATTTATGCCAGTATCTCTCACTATAACTTGTTTTTGAGAAATGGAGGGGTTGTGATCGACAGCGAACAAATACAGGCATTAAATTTTCTCAAGAAGAATTCAAAACCGGCAGACGTAGTCTTAGCAGATACAAAAGGGCTGGATATTGAGACGACTTGTCATTATATAAGTTTCTTATCGGACCGGTCTCAATACGTTTGCGATGGGGAAGGAATATTAAAAGACCACGCTATCGATGCTATAAAAAGAATAGATATTCAAGAAAAAATATTTAGCAGTAATTTTGATTCAAAAGATTTACGGAATAACAAGATTGACTATTTATATGTACCAAGAAATAAAGAATATTCTTTTAATAAATATGCCCGGAAGATTTATGAGAACAAAAAAGTATATATATATAAGATCATAAAAAGCTAGCAATTATGGTACAATTTGTGATATGAGGATTTGGAATTTTGCAAAGCAAAAAGCAAGGATTCTCAAAGATAGAAGAAATTTCCCTCTTCTTCTGTTTGCCGTAATTATCTTATTTGCTTTTTTGGCCAATTCTCTCCATGAGGCTTATCCAGACGAGATGGATAACATTCTGGGAGGTTGGTACATTTTGCATGGAAGAAACATTTATAATGGGTTCTTTACTCACCACGGCCCTTTTCCTTATTTCCTTTCGGCAATTGTTGAGATATTAAGCGGAAGATCTTTCCCTCTTTTTAGAATAGTTTACTCTGTTTTTCTATTTATATTCACTTTTTGGAGTTTCGCGTATTTAAGGGAAAATGTAAAAAGGATAAGTCTTAATTTTTACTATCTCTTTATTGTTTTCTTTGCAACAGGTGCTACATATTTCTGGGGTCATATGGCTTTAGCGGACAATATTTCCGCTATTCTTCTTACTCCGGTTTTTGCTTTAATGTTTCTTAAGATTTATACAAGAGAATCCTTTTTGCTAAAGGATTTCATTTTCATTTCCATCCTGACTTTTTTTGCGCTTCTTTCCTCTCTGACCTACATATATATTTATCTTGCAATTTATTTAATCCTGGCCTTTTATTACTTACAAAGCTTCGAATTCAAATTAAATAGGGTACTTAATAAGGAAACTTACAAAATAATAACTATTTTTGCACTTCCTTTTGTCATTTATCTAGCTTATTTGCTGATAACGGGCAGTCTTTCCGACTATCTTTATCAAGCCGTTGTATTCAACAAGAAGTACTATGTTTACTATCCGGGTTCCCATGGGGAAGTGACAGTAAATCCGATACGTTTCGCCATAATAATTGCTCAAAATTTCCACAACAATTTCTCCTCTCTGATGATTCAAGCGCGAGATTTTAACTTTTCGTTTCCTTTCAACATAACCCTGGCAATTGGTAACACAGCACTAATTATTTATTTGCTATTGAAGAGGAGATTCGGGCTGGCTCTCCTAACCTTTATTTTTATTGCATTTGCAAACGCGAGATCAAATCCGCTTGTTTCTTCCGAAACGGATTATCAATCTGCGGTTTATATTTTAATATCACTGTTCAATCTTAGCTTTATTCTCCCTTCCTTATACAACGATCTGAACAGAGAGCCGAAATACGGAGAAAAAATCTTGCTTTCATTTCTTTTTATCGTGGTTTCGATTTATTCATTCTTCAATTTCACTTTTCTTTTAAGAAAATTTGCAGATAAAGCTTACACAAAGTACATGGGTTTTGCTCCGGCAATTTATGATAGACCAAGAATTGCCCCCATAATAAATTCTCTTGTTGATAAAAACGGATACGCTTGGATGGGCCCTTTTGAGTTTGGAGAACTTTTCTACTTGAATGCCAAAATTCCTTCCAAATACCATATACTTCTGCCCGGCTTTGGCGGATCTGAAAAAATACAGCAGGAAATGCTTACGGAGTTTAACGCGAACAAACCCGACGTTATTTATTTTGATTCAACTTTCTTCATTTTAGGAAAGGCGCCGGAGTCATACGCACATTTTTTCTTAAACTTTCTTAATAATAATTATACAAATGTCGCGGATTATCCCGGAAAGATAAAATATAAGTCTAAACTCGGTTCAGATGTACATTTTAACTTAGAAACCAAACTTTACATGAGACGCGATAAAGCACCGGAACTTATAGAAAAAATGACCTCCCAAAACCTAATTGAAAGAAAATAATGGGCAAACTAAGCGTCGCAATTGCCACTTTTAACGAAGAAAAAAATTTACTAGCCTGTCTTGAGTCGGTACGGGATTTTGCAACGGAGATAGTTATAGTTGATGGTTCTTCTACCGATAAAACTGTCGAAATTGCCAAAGAGTTTAATGCAAAAGTTATTATTACGGATAACCCTACCATGTTTCACATAAATAAAATGAAGGCCGTTAAAACTTCCCTGGGAGACTGGATACTTCAGCTTGATGCTGATGAGAGAGTAAGCAAGAAGTTAGCGGAAGAAATAAGTAAAATAATTGAGATGGAGGATGATGAGATTGAGAGATATGAAGAAAATTTGCCTAAGAAAAAACTTTTTCAGAGACACAAAGAAATAATTGAACAAAGGGATGGTGCGGTGGGAACAAAAGATGGGAAATTTGCCGCTTTTTTTATACCCAGAGCAAATTTTTTCTTGGGAAGATATTTGATGCACGGAGGAGTCTATCCGGATGGGGTGATAAGGCTATTTAAGAAGGGGAAAGCCTATCTTCCCTGTATTGACGTACATGAGCAGTACGTAGTGGATGGAAGGGTCGGGTGGCTTTCAAATGACCTTCTGCACTACGATTCTCCAAACTTTTCAAAATATTTGATGAGAAATAACAGGTACACAAAGCTTATGGCAGAAGAATTGAAGGAAAAGAAAGTCGGCTTAAATCCGCTTATTGCTATAAATTATCTTCTAATAAAACCAATTTCCTGGTTTTTAAAGACCTTCTTTCGTCATAAAGGTATTTTGGATTCTTGGCAAGGATTTGTGTTCTCGTTTTTCTCAAGCATTAGATTTGCCGTCGCCTATATTAAATACTTAAGAATTAGGTAGTCAAATCCTCCATAGACAATGCTTGGTTTTTTGCTACAATAATACAAGCAAATAATGAAAATTTTAGTGACTGGTGGGGCAGGATACATCGGAAGCTTCATGACAAAAAGACTTCTAGATGATGGCCATAAAGTAGTTGTAATCGATTCTTTGGAAAAGGGACATAAGGAAGCACTCGACACGCGGGCCGATTTTAGAAAAGGATCTTTGCTTGATTCGAATTTTCTATCTTCCTCAGTTGAAGAGGGAATCGATGCAATAATACACTTTGCGGCCTATATTTCCATGGCAGAGTCAATGAAATCTCCTTTTAAATATTTTGAAAATAATACATTGGGTTCTTTAATGCTTTTCGAGGAGGCCTTAAAAAAAGGAATAAAGAAAATAATTTTTTCGTCAACGGCAGGAGTATACGGTGACCCAGTAAAAACACCGATACCTGAGGATCATCAGAGAACGCCGACTAATCCTTATGGAGAGAGCAAAAAAATGGTTGAAGATATTTTAAAGTGGTTTGGGGAAATTCATGGATTGAGTTATGTCTCTCTCCGTTACTTTAACGCTTGCGGAGCATCAGTTGATGGATCCATGGGGGAAAGACATGATCCGGAAACACATTTGATTCCAAGTGTTATCAACTCAATTCTAGGTAAAAAAGAGTTTAGTCTGTTCGGAACAGATTACAACACACCGGATGGGACGGCAGTCAGAGACTATATACATGTTCTTGATTTAGTTGAGGCTCATGTACTTGCTCTTGATAAAATTACCAATGAAAACGGGGGCTATACCTACAATGTTGGAACAGGAATAGGGCATTCAAACCTTGAGGTCGTTCAGAAAGTTGAAGAAATTTCCCAGGAAAAAGTAAATTTAGTAAAAAAGGAAAGAAGATCTGGAGATGCGGGCATTCTTATCGCAGACCCTACAGCAATCAAGACAGAATTAGGGTTTGAACCTAAATACTCCGACATAAATACCATTGTTAAAACAGCATGGGTCTGGCACAAAAGTAAGACTGAAAATTGAAATGAGAAGACTTTTTATAATTGTCTGCTTTTTTCTATTCTTGCCGCTTAAAGCTTATGCTCAATCTTCTTACGTTTTGCCTTACCCGTCAGCAATGCCGGGTAGTTTTCTCTATAAGCCCCATCTTTTGATCGAAAAATTATCGTACATCTGGCATTTCGGAAATTTAGGGAAGTTTCACTATAATTTAACAGAGGCAGACCAATATTTAGTCGAGGCAAAGACGCTATTTGAGTACAATCAGCTTCTTCTCGCTTCTAATTCTTTAAAAAAATCCAATAGCTATTTTTTGAAAGTAAAACCTAGTCTTGAAAAAGCAAAAAAAGAAGGTAAAGACGTTTCTGTGGAGGAAACAATGTTTAAAAGTGCTTCACAAAAACACATAGAGGTTTTACTAAAGCTTAAGGCAGACTTACCGGAAACATTCACCTGGGTTCCAGAAAAAACAAGTCCGACCATTCTCAAACTTCACGATGAAATCAACTCTGCGATTTCGATACGGCAAGTAAGATGATGAAAAAAATACTAATCCCTTCTTATATCGTACTTTTGATCCTTTTTACGATTTTTTCTTACTTGTTCATTGATCAGAATCTGTTTTTCTTAAAGTCTCTTTACTCCGGTTTTTCTAATCATCACAGAGAAATTACCGCTTTGATCTATTTAGTTTTTATTTCAACTTTTTTCCTGTTCTTTTTTTTATTTCTTAAGAATGTTTCGAAAATTAACCTAAAGTTATTAATAATAATAACCAGCGTAGTTTTATTTTTTTCCTACCCAGCAACGCTTTCTTATGATATTTTTAATTATGTTGAGACCTCAAGAGTTTTATTCAAATATCATGAAAATCCTTATCTTGTTATGCCGGGGGAGTTAAGAAACGATCCTTATCTCATTTTTACCAGAGCAACAAATAAAACAGCGCTTTATGGTCCATTCTGGATAGGAGTAACGGGTATTCCTTATTTCTTGGGAATTGGTAACTTTATTTTAACTTTATTTAGCTTTAAAGTCCTTTCTTTGCTTTCCTATCTTGGCATATCTTGGTTAATCTTCAAAATTACGAAAGACAAGTTATCGGTTGCGATTTTTTCTTTAAACCCTCTAGTAATAATTGAATCTTTGGTAAGCGCCCATAACGACGCCTTCATGATGTTTTTTGCGCTTTTATCATTTTATTTACTTTCAAAAAAAAGATTTATATCAAGTAGTATTTTCTTAGCGCTCTCAATCTTAGTCAAGTTCGCGAGCTTGATACTTCTACCCATATACTTATTCACTTTACTTAAGCTTTTAAGACATGAGGAAATAAGCTTGAAAAATATTTATAAAGTTTCTGCGTTACTTTTGATTTTCATGGTACTTATTTCTTTTATTCGTGAAGAAATTTACCCTTGGTATGCAATTTGGTTTATTCCTTTTGCTGCATTAATACCAAATACAAAGTGGCTCAGAAACATTTCCGTTGGCTTTAGCTTTGGTCTTCTTTTAAGCTATCTTCCATACATATATTTAGGCTATTATGGAAATCTTAATCTGATACTTAGAACCGTTTTCATTTTTACTCCTGTTTTTATATCCGTATTATTTAATTTTTATAAAGGACTATGGGCAAAATCTCTTGGGCAGTAGTTTTAATTTTTGCAATTTTTTCAGTTGCCGCTTTGGTTCATAGCGGATTACCTCCGTCGCACGATGGAGAATATCACGTCATCAGATTTTACGAGTTTAACAGGACTTTTACTTCGGGAAATTTATATCCCCGTTGGGCGCCTGACCTAAATTTCGGATTTGGCGTTCCGCTTTTCAACTATAATTATCCTCTCCCTAATTTCGTTTCGACCTTTCTTCACTTTTTCGGAATAAGTTTTATAGACGCATTAAAAATAAATATGTTTGGGGCAAGTATTCTGGGGGGAATCTTCTTCTATTTATGGGCAAGACAATTTTGGGGAAAATTAGGGGGTAGTGTTTCATCTGTTTTTTATACATTTTCTCCATATCATTTTCTTGACATATATATAAGGGGATCTGTAGGGGAAGTCTGGGCGCTTGCCTTTTTTCCGGCTTTTCTTTGGTCAATTACTAGATTTATCAGAAGCAAAGAAAAAATATTTGGAGCCGTCTCTTCGATATTTCTCTCCCTGATTATTTTTTCCCATAATATTCTCTCCCTCATGTTCCTCATTTTTGCGCTTTCCTATATTGGATTTCTCTTTTTTGAATCTAAGGATAAAAAAATGATTTCCTCAACTTTTTTAGTATTGATTTTGGGAATATCCATTTCGACAATATTCTGGTTGCCGGCAGTTCTAGAACAAAAGTTTGCAGTAGGACTTAAAATTTTTAACTATTCTTCTAACTTTGTCGATTTGTACCAACTGATAATCCCCTCATGGGGATCGGGTTTTTCCGGAGGTCCGTTAAGAGATACAATTTCTCTTCAGATAGGAATAGCAAATCTTTTGGCAGTAATTTTATCATTGTTTGTTCTGCTTAAAAAAGTAAGCTCTAAAATAAAAAAAACAATTTTGTTTTCATTTTTCTGGTTTATTTTTCTCATCTTTATGATGCTTCAAGCCTCACTTCCCGTATGGAAAATAATTCCTCTAATGGAAAATTTTCAATTTCCATGGCGGTTTTTAAGTTTGGAAATACTGATCTGTTCATTTCTTGCCGGGTCTGTTGTTTATTTATTCAAACCAATACTTCTGGCAATTCTAATGATAGTTCTGGCATTTTTGTTGGGAATTAGCTATGCAAGGCCTGCGTATTATCACCAAAGGTCCGACAGCTATTATGTTTCAAGATCTAATTTCATTGACGGAACAAATAGTATTGGTAATGTCTTTAATACTATTTGGGCAAAAAACATAAACAGCAGAGCCCCCAAGTTGGTTTTAGAAAATGGCAAAGGAAAGCTTACAAATCAAACAATAAAAGCCACGTATTATAAGTTTGGAGTAAGAGCCACGGAAAGTGACAAGTTAATTATAAATACTGCCTATTTTCCCGGCTGGACTGTTTATATGGATAAAAGGAAGACTGACTTCAAAATTGAAGAGAAGGGAAATTTCTCAATTGCCGTTCCTAAAGGAGATCATGAGTTTGTAGTAAGGTTTGAGGAGACCCCTTTAAGAAACCTGGCCAATTTAATTACAATTTTTTCAGTTTTTTTTGTTTTGTTAAATTTATTCAAGTTTGTTAGAATCAAGAAATGAAGGTAGCAATTGACGTTTCTCCTCTTTCCTCAGGACATAAGGTAAGAGGTGTAGGGTTTTACCTTCAGAATCTTAAAGAAGCCCTTCTTAATTATCACTCAGAACACGACTATATCTTTTTTGAGAATTACAAAAATTTACCCAAAGATGTTGATTTAGTCCACTTTCCTTATTTCGAGCCATTTAAGCTAAGTCTTCCTTTTAAAAAAAAATATAAAACCGTCGTTACGGTGCACGACCTTACTCCAACCGTTTTTAAGAACCATTTTCCTCCGGGATTTAAAGGGGAACTGAAATGGCAGGTTCAAAAAAGGTCGCTTGAAAATGTTGATGGAATTATTACGGACTCAACGGCTTCCAAAAACGACATCCAAAAAATTGTTGGCGCACCGTCCGATAAAATATTTGTTGTCTATCTTGCAGCGTCTGCGGATTTCCACAAACTTGAGGATTTAAAGACTGCCGACATTATCTTTGACAAATATAAAATACCTAAAGATTTTATTTTGTATGTTGGGGACGTTACGTGGAACAAAAATCTTGTAAGGATAGTTGAGGCAGTCAAAAAAACAAAATTTAATCTTGTGCTTGTTGGAAAAGCAATTGCTAACAGAAAGTATGATCGGAAAAATCTTTGGAACAGAGATTTAATTAGAGTGCAAGAATTAATTAGTGAGAGCCAAAGATTTTTTCCTGTTGGATTTGTTCCCAATGAAGATCTAAATTTTCTTTACAACAGGGCATCCTTGCTTCTTATGCCATCAATATATGAAGGTTTTGGATTACCTGTCATAGAGGCGATGCAAGCAGGGACTCCTGTAGTTTCTTCAAAGGAGGGGTCTTTGCTGGAAGTTGCAGGAGACGCTGCTTTCTTTGTTGACGCATTTGACGATTACTCAATAAGTCTTGGCATAATTAAATTAATGGGGGATAGAAAACTCAGAGAAGAGCTGGCAGAGAAGGGTTTGGAAAGAGCCAAGGAATTTAGCTGGAAAAAAACTGCAGACCGCACTGTTGAAATATATGAACAAATCGCCAGGTAAAAACCTTGATCTAAAATTTGTAACAGTCTCTTTTTTAATAATCACCCTTTTAAATTTTACCGTTACCTCCATTTCTCATTTTCTTCTAAAATCTGCAAATTTTCCCTACAGGGACTTTCTTATTTCATACAAGCTGCCATTTTTCTTAACAAGCCTTGGTAATTTTGATGGAGCTCACTATATATCGATTGCAAGATATGGCTATCGGAATTTTGAACAGGCTTTTTTCCCCTTATATCCTGCACTGATAAGGTTATTGGGCGGTTTTTTTCATAAAAACTACTTTATTTCGGCCATACTCATTTCAAATATTGCCTTTTTTTTAGGACTTATATTTTTTTATCTTTTTTTGCAAAGACATTACGATAAAAAGAAAATACCATGGATATTCTCTTTTTTCTTATTATTTCCAGCATCATTTTTCTTAGATTCGGTATATAGTACCTCCCTTTTTTTTCTTTTTTCATTTGCAACCCTCTTTTTTATCGAGGAAGAAAAGTCTCTTCCAGCCTTTTTTATGGGTATTATTGCTTCTTTATCGCGAATCACAGGAATTCTTATGCTGATTCCCATTTTTTTTATTCTTTTGAATAAAGGAACGCTTAAAGATTATAAACATTCGATTCCTGTTCTCCTTGGACCTATTGTCGGACTGGCTTTATATTGTTTGTTTTTGTTCTTAACAACCGGTGATCCTTTGGCTTTTTATAGTTCTCAGCCCGCTTTTGGATCAAATAGGTCCACGCACATAATTCTTATCCCTCAGGTTTTATACAGATATATTAAGATCTTCACGACTTCAAATTTTAACTTTCAGTATTTTATTGCCGTCGTAGAGTTTTTAACATTCATATTAATATTTATTTTCCTGCTATATAAACTCAGAATTCTGTTGAAGAAAAAAAACAAAGACTATACAATGGTAGGACTTGCTATTTATTCTTTGTCTGTACTAATTCTGCCAACGTTTACCGGAACTTTCTCTTCAATTCTTAGGTATGCTGTTTTAGGATACTCCACCTTTTTATTTTTAGGTTTATTAAAAAGCCGTTTTATAAGAATAATTTTATTAACAATATTTCTGATACTTCATGTAATATTTTTAGCTCTTTTCTCGCAGGGATATTTTATCGGATAGTATGAAAAAAATTACTCAAATCCTTTCAAAAACTTTCAAACACGAGCTTATTGCTGGAAGCTTTTACGTTTTTGTAGGTTTTATAATCTCAAGCTTTATCTCTTTTATCTTTAATCTGTTTTTGGCCAGAAACCTTTCTTATTCCAACTATGGGGAATATGCGAGCCTTCTTTCTCTTTTTACCCTGATAACAATTCCTACAACGTCCCTATCTGCTGTGATTGTCAGATTTGCCGTAGTTTATTTTGCGAATGGAGAAAACGATAAGGCGGCATTTTTATACAAGAGAATGTTTTTATTCTGGGCAGGCGTTTCTGCTTTCATCTTTCTGGCTTTTTTGTTTTTTTCAAATTCGCTTTCGCGTTTTTTAAAAATCACTGATATTGGGTTGATAGCGTTGCTTGGTGTTGGTGTCGCTTTTTCATATTTTTCCATTGTCAATATTGCTTTCTTGCAAAGCCTGACCAGATTTAAAATTCTTTCTTTTTTTTCAATTTTCGGGGGTTTAGGAAAATTAGTCGTTGGATTTAGTCTTGTTCTCTCGGGCTTAAAAGTTTTTGGTGCGCTAGTCGCAATTGCTCTAATGACTTTCATAAATTTTGTTGTATCCATATTTCCGCTTCGCAATCTACTCACTTACAAGCATGAAGTAAAAGTAGAGCTCCATGCAAAAGAAATGATATCGTACGGAATTCCAGCTTCACTGTGCTTACTTTTCCTTTCCTCTTTTATATCAATAGACGTTATCTTGGTTAAACACTTTTTTTCTGTAACTGAGGCCGGATACTACGGAGGGCTTTCTCTTATTGGAAAGGTAATATTCTATTTCACCGGCCCAATCCCAATGGTAATGTTCCCGCTTTTAGTAA
>OBEQ012933042.1_pt1 | contig 17845 bp, 16 predicted proteins | sample 1670901 | NCBI WGS metagenome assembly OBEQ01 (sample SAMEA104232315, study PRJEB22302) | groundwater metagenome | biome: forest; feature: aquifer; material: groundwater | place: USA | collected 2011-08-07 | depth 5.4 m
AATATCCTTGGCAACTTCTTCAGTGAAGAATGTTTGCAATGTTTCAATATTATTTTCTTCGCGAGCAATTTTTGCAATATTCGTTGGCTCAACACCGAGCGCTCTCATGTCGTTGCGCATGAATCCGGTGAGGAGCGTCCCGTCATTGGATCCAACGTCAATACACAGCGAACCAGGGGCAAGATTAAATTTTTTTACAATGTCATCGGCAAACGCGCGCTGATATTCTTCAAGAGGTTTGGAAATACCGCTTCGGTACGGATACTCGGGGTAATAAATTTCCGATCCATCAATCATGTAGTCGAGCTGAGCCGACCCTGATTCAGGGCAGATCATAAGCCGCAACGGATAATGCTTTTCGGGCTTATCAAGCATTTCTTTCGTTAAGAGTGCGTCGCAGGGAGGTTGGTGTCCGAGATCGATGGCCTCAAAAAGATTTGTGGAGCCTGTAATCTGGCAATGATCTAGTTTCCCCGAAGGAACATCATGATTTATTTGTGGCATATGATTGCAGTATATTAATTACTCGAATCCACCAATGGTATAGAAAATTACCCCTTCGCGCAAGGAGGGAAAATTACTTCGCCGTGCGCCCTACGTAAGCAAGAAATTCATCGTAATGACGGATATAGTCCGATTCATCATAATATTCGTCCGCAAGCACCAATATCACACAATCACGCGAAAACCTCCTCATGCTGTGCCACAACAGAGGACCGAGCCGAAAGCCGAGGCCGTTGTTGCGAAGAGAAATTTTTTGATACCGTACTCCATCATCAATGCGCAATTCAAAAGAACCATTGATGCAGAAGATAATCTGTTCCAGTTTTTTATGCGCATGCCCACCGCGTACTGCTTCACGATCAGTAATACTCGAAATAACATAAATACGCTTGGGAATAAACGGGATGGATTTTCCAAATTCGGCACTTATGAGCATTCCCCCTTCCTTGTCGGAAAAGGACGGCAGATGGAATATTCCGGAATTGTTGACCTTGAATTTAAATTTTCGACCAACAATGAACACTTCAAAACCAAAAAGTGTTGACCACCAGCCTCGACTAAGACGATCGATTATTTTACTTAAGCGATTTGTAATAATTCCAAGCAACTTAAATCCGCGCCAATGTTCTTTCAGTCGATAAAGACCATATGCAAAATAAAATCCTCCCTGTGCAACACGCTCCATATGATAACCATAAAGCAGGCGACGAAGTTCGATTGGAGAAAATGAACGCTCGTATCCATATTCATAATTATTGCCAAAGAGATGCAAGACCCCCTTATAAAGGGCGTGGGGAATATTCCAGGTATTTACCGCTGAAACAATCAACGTACCGCCGGGCTTAAGTACACGGATCATTTCTTTAAGTGCGTTTTGGTATTGAGGAATATGCTGAATGACTACATCGCAAAAAACGACATCAAATGTTCCGTCCTCATAAGACAAATGGAGCGCATCTTGTTGTTCAAAACACACGTTCGTTACTCCAACTTCTTTTGCAAGCGCTTCCCCCACCTGCAAGGCTTCACTCAAAATATCCGTCACGATAACTTCGGTATTGGGAAACTCCCGCGCAAAAGCAATGCCATACCGCCCTGTCCCTCCCCCTACGTCGAGAATCTTCTTTGCTTCCTTGGGTATGTATTTTTTAAATACTGCATATCCTTCAATAAACAGTCGATGGGTAAATATGTTTTTTGACGGCACTTGCCCCTTCCACTCCTCGGACCACACTCGGCTTATCTCTTCTTGAGTTACAGTTTTCTTTTGAGCCATAAAAGTGAGTTAATGATTTTCTTACCATACAACAAATCAAGTGAAAATAAAAATACGGCATACAACAAAGCACCCGAAAGAATATCGAAGAGCAGCAGAGAGCCTCCAGTAAAAGGAAGAATAAATCTTAATCCGAAGAGAGTGCCGTACATTGCAAATGCCGCAACTGTAGAGAGTAGAAACATATCTTTATATACATATAACGAGAAATGGAACTCGTGCTGTATTGCAATAAAAAGCACCAACACCGAGGTGCAGCCGCCAATGACCACTGCCCATGCCGTACCCACTGCACCCAAGTTGTTTGTCAAAGGAACAATAAACAAAAACATCCCAACAAACTGAGCAACCTGGGTAAAGAAAGTAATCTTGGGTTTTCCAATCCCCATAAAAAGCGGTTTGGCGATAAATTCGAATGAACGCAAAAATCCATACATGAGCAGAACATTCACAATCGGGACCATCGCGGACCATCGCGGACCATAAAAAACTCGCACAAACTCAGGCACAACCAAAAGCAATCCAAAGGACATAGGTGTCACAACAGCAAAAATCATTCGTGATGCCTCAATGAATGAGCGTTCAAGCGACTGATGTACTTGTTCGAGCTTCGCAAACATGGGGAATAAAATATTTCCCAACACACGACTAAATTCAAGTGCCGGAATAAATGCAAGCGTAAATGCCAACTGGTAATAACCCAGATCCTCAACAGAAAGCATCCGGCCCACAACAGCATTGTCCCCCTGACCAATGAGAAACCCGAGCACTGCAGCAAGGCTCACCCATTTCCCATAATGAAACAATCTCCACACACCGGATAAATCACGGGTGAAGTGCGGACGATACGGATGAAACACATAAGACAAAATAACTCCGATGACTCGATTCGCCAGTGCACCGATGACAAGCGCCCATGCATTGCGCAAAAGCACTGCGGCAATAACAACACTAAATACCTCAAGAATAACAATTGAAACATCAAAAAGAAATTTGCGATTAAACTGTAATTCTTTTTCAAGAAGAACAATACCGACATTCGCAAAGCCGTCGACAAAAATTGTCAACGCAAGAACCCCGATCATTGGGACAATAGTGCTATTATTAAAAAATTGTGCCGCAAGTGGGGCCGTTGCGAAAACTAAAAGCGCCAAAAGAGTATTCCGAATAATATTCACCGTCCATACACCATTTAAATATTGAATCGGCTCTTCTTTGGTGTGCACAATTGAAGCATTCAAACCAGAAACAAAAAAAGCGGTTGTAAAACCAAGCGACAACGAGGCGAGGCCAAAAAGACCAAAATCACTCGGGAAAAGCAGGTGTGCCAAAACGACTGTGCGCACAAAATATACACCCTTTAAAAAAAATCTGCCGCAAAAAAGAATAAGACTTCCCCGCGCCACTCGAGTTCCCCCGTCTTCTCCTTTCTGGAAAAGCTCGAGTGCCCACTTCCACCAATAGGAGAATCGTTCTGTCATGTGGGAATTATAACCAAAAAATAAAGAAAAAGTGACAGATGGTTAAAATTGAAAATAAATAAACTGCGGGCTTTGAGGTGGGGTAAAAAAGATGATCGAGAGGAGTCCGACGACAACAAGCACAACGCGAAAGATTGTGCCAAAATGATATCGGTTCATCATAAACAACCGCAGAGTAAGTTCACGCTCTTCAAAATATTCCACTCCAACCAAAAGTATGATGCTAAGGATGCATCCCAAAAAACCTGTGAGAGACTGACCGGGGAACAATGTCCCCCACCCAGCAAATATATTCTTCAAAAGTCCAAGTGCGGCAGTGATCGTGCTGGCGCGAAAAAAGACGAGTGAAAAACAAAATAGCAAAAATGTACGGAGTATCTTCCATATGTTGCGAGGTTCTTTCGTCAACGAAAGCGTGCGTCCTCCACCGGTGAGAAATTCTATGGAAATTGCGATACCGAGAATGAGTCCCCAAACTATGAAGGTCCAATTCGCCCCATGCCATAGACCGGAAAATAAAAAGGCGACAAGAAGTGCGGCAGTCACTCCCCATTTGCGTGAGTGTCGCCACTTGACCGCAAGCGGCATAAAAATATAATCGCGAATCCAACTTGAGAGCGAGATATGCCATCGGCGCCAAAATTCTCCGATTGATTGCGAGAAATAGGGCCTACGAAAATTTTCCATCAGACTGAAGCCCATTACGCGCGCTGCGCCACGGGCAATGTCTGAATATCCCGAAAAGTCGCAATAGACCTGAAAAGCAAAAAAGATGGTAGCAAAGACAATGCTCATGCCCATATACTCCGATGGATGGTTGTACACTTGATCGACAAAGACAGCGAGATTATCTGCAATTACAAGTTTCTTCACATAACCAAAGAGCATGAGTCCGAGGCCGCTCGAAGCGCGCGCGAGGTTAAATCGGTGCCGTTCGTGAAATTGATGCAGAAGATTTTGTGGACGCTCGATCGGTCCCGCCACCAGCTGCGGATAGAACATGACGTAGAGCGCAAAGATCCCAAAATGTCCTTCCGCCTTTTGATTTCCACGATACACCTCGATCGTATAGCTGATACTTTGAAAGACATGAAAGGATAATCCGATGGGAAGCACGATCGCCAGTGTTTCAAGTGGAAGATTCCAATGAAAAAATTGGGCCACCGAAGTAATATTTGCTTCAAAAAAGTTAAAATATTTAAAAAAGAAAAGCGTACCCCCGTTTGCCAAAATACTTGCGATCAAAAAATTTCTACGCATGACCCCCGTACTCCGTTCAATCGCGAGTCCTGCAACATAATCCACGCAAATCGTAAAAAGAAGAATAAAAATATATGCCGGGATAAGACTCATGTAGAACCAGCAGCTCGCCAAAAGCAGCAGTGCCCACCGAAAACGCTGCGGGCAAAGAAAATACAATCCTGTCACGAGAGGAAAAAATATTGCGAAGTCGATCGAATTAAATCCCATGAAGTTTTAGATTACCGAGGTATCCAATAATACCGTCCGCATACGCTTCATATCCGAGTGCGGAGGGATGCACATCCCACGTCGGCTTATAGAGCACCTCTCCACCATCCAAACGATTTTGCAAATATGGAAGAAGGTCAACACATGCGATCTTTTCTTTCGTACAAGTATCAAGTAGCACGTCACGCAATTTTGTTTCGCTTGAAATAACTTTTTGGTACGTTGCATTTTTTTGACCAGCCTCTTCAACCTTCTTTGCATATACTTCTTCCTTGATTGGAATAAGCGCTACGACAAGTTGCGCGTTGTGTGCTTTTGCCTTTGCATTCATTTCCGTAAGAAACACTTGTGACAAACGCAAGCCCTCGAGTATATTCTTGTCATCAGTATTTAGTCCGCGCAGATGGCTCCCTACCCAAAAAAGCGTTGTCTGTGAAGGTGTTTTATTGTACTTCAGTGTCGCATCGGGATCGGTATTATTCCAATCCGTTGTACCGATCGTGCGTGGTGATGCAAAACCTAACTCTTCGCGAAGAATGCGAGTATTGTCTCCGATAAAACGATAAATCGCACTGTGTGCACGCAGCCAATCGCGCCATGAACGAAAGGCAATATTGGTCATTTTCAACTTATTTGATTGAAAGGGCTGATCGTCAACAAAATTTGGTGAGCGATATTTTTTCCATGCATCAAGATGATAGACAATATCATAGGTGTTGAACACATCCTGCCCCATATAGAGCCCGATGATGATCCTCTGCGGGTGAAAAGCAAGTGCCTTATCGAGTAGATAAGAAAATTGTGCAACCCCATACCCCTTCACACCCATATTATAAACTGACTGCCCCGTCTTGTCCGAAAGAATGCCGGGCCAAGAAACAAGTGAACCCGCAGTCTGTGAATCACCGAGTGCGATAATATCATAATGTGCTTGCACTTCCCCTTTGTTTGCAAAACCATTCGTATCAAATGCACCGTGTTCATCACCGGGCACGATGGTAAATTGCAAATTCGGGTCGGGAAGCGTGTCATCTTGCACCGTTTCCGGTATTGCCGTTTCCGCAAGCAAGAGCGGCCAAAAAAAATGTTTCACCGGCCCTACAACAAGCGCAAGCATTATGAGTGCAAAGCCAGAAAAAAATAGAACACTCTGTATCAAGGATTTATTCATAAGTAGCGAAGCGCATCTCTTTTTTTAACTTGGGTGTGAGCAGTATATTCACTCCGGTATGGGCGGGCGACTGCGCAAGAAGCAACGCAACCGTATCGGCGACAACTTGCGGATCAAGTGCGGAAGCGGACAAGTTCTTGATCGCACGCGGATCAATGTGCCGAGTGAGACTGGTCGACATAAAAGATGGAGAAATTGCATTCGAAGAAATATTAAATCGTGCGTTTTCTGTGGCCCATGACTTGCAAAGTGATGCGAGATAAGCTTTTTCGGCAACGTATACAGAAAGCCCAAGCGGGGGTTCTTCAAAAAGATATGAGGTCAATACGGTCAGAATTCTTCCCGACATTTGCTTGCGAAAAAGTCTGATTGCCTTTTGTGTAATGGCAACGGCCGGTGAAACATTTTTCCTGAAACGTTCGATAAAATCTTCCGATTTTACTGCATGAAAATGCTCAAGTGTCATCCCGACAATTGCATTGTTCACCAACGCATCAAGCTGCATCGACTCCATCGCCTCTTGGAGCAAGAGAACATCGCTCCATGTGGTAAAGTCGCAATGGCGCGAATGTACATTGGGAAATTCGTTTTCCAGCAGTGCTGCGGCATCTGCCGAGTGTGCATAGGTGACAAAAACGGTATTATTTTTATCTGCAGCAAGTTTCCTCGTGAGATATTTACCCAAACCTGATGCTCCACCGGTAACAAGAATATTCATTGGATATAAAGTTACTTTAATACTCGCACTAAAGCCTCTCCATCAACCAATAATTCACCGGAATGTTTATCAAAAATTTTTATCGCGATCGTCACTGTGCGAAATGCGTCGCTCTTCTGCGTGAGTGTGCCGCGCACAAGAATTGTTTGGCCGGGAAACATCGGATGATGAAAGCGGAAACTTTGTGAGAGGTAGACACAGTATTTGCCTGGAAGCTCCATACCAACGAGGCGCGAAAAAAGCATTCCTGCGATCATGCCGTGAGCGATTGGTTTTCCGAATTCTGTTTGTGCGGCATAAGCAGGGTCAGTATGCACCGGACTTTGATCCCCTGAAAGGGAGGCAAATTCAACAACAAGTTTATCGGTTATGACAAAGTCAAACTCCGCCGTCTGTCCGACCGCAAGCTCAGCATATAAAAATTGTTTGCACTCGCTAGGCATTGACGTCGGCGCCTTTTGATCCGGTAAGTTTGAGTACATCGGCAAAATTCTTTACCGACATCACTTCGTCATACTCAAAACGGATATCGAATGCTTTTTCAATCTCTGAAACCAAAACAATGGCATTCAGTGAGTCCCAGCTCGGGGTATTCTCGGGCGACAGCTCGGGGCTGATTTTTGCTTCGTCGATATCAAGGACTGCGGAAAATATTTTTGTCAGTTTGCTCATGGAATTATTGTGTAATAATAATGGACCGATCTTTCTCTTTTGCTATAAGAGCTGTAAGGTTGATCGAATAATTAACAGTATCTCCGATTCGCCCTGTTTCGGCAAATCCCAGCGAGGGGAGAAAATCTTCAGCTGGCTTGTTTTTTGCAGTAGGGACAAAAGTAGCCCTGAGTTTGTTTATTCCCGACTGGAGCAAGTCGTGGACAATGGCATCTAGAAAAGCAAATTCGACACCACGACCCATGACACGACAACTCATCAGCAATGTATCGAGGTGCGCCTCACCATGGTCCTTGGGTTGTATGATTACCATAATGGTCTTTCCATAATCCCCAAACTTGTCCGAGATATCGCCGGAATAAATAAGCGCACCCCCGTCCAACATATCGGCTATTTCTTTTTCCGAATAACGCCGAGTTGTTAAATTAAATTGGTTGGTTTTCAGTGTGAGCTGCGAAAGCCGCGGGATGATCGCCTTATTATTTTTTTCCATTCTTATCTTAATGCCAAGTGCGGCAATATATTCCTCGAGACTTTGCGCTCCGTATGAAACTTCTTTTCGCTTGCGCTCTTCAGCATACATCTTTCCTTTTATGAGGTCCTCTTCCGTAAATGAAAGTTGGTGGAATACGTTGAGCGCATAGAGTGCGGGAACATACTGCTCCGGCTGAATGGGAAGATCGGGCACAGTGACCATGGGAAGCATCGTGCGGACCAGATCGCGATTGATTGGGTCGTCATCAAGAAAGACGATGCTCTCGAGTCCAATGTTCAACTCTTCGGCGATGGCGATTAAATTTTTTGCTTTGTCGTCCCAATTCGCTTTGATTGCAGCAAAATGCCCTTCTTTCAAGATCATGTGGGGATTTTGCTCGAACACCTCGAGGACATCGCTGTGATTATTTTTACTGCTCACCGCAAGAATGATCCCCCGCCGATAAAAATCAAGGAGTGCATGTTGGAAATTTTGAAATGCCAGTCCGGGATACTCTGGCCCAAGGGCAATGCCCGTTGGTCCCACTTCGCCCACCACACCGCCCCAGAGTGTGTTGTCAAGATCAACCACAATACACTTCTTTGTGGTGCCCATAAGTGCGCGCGCATACCCTAACCATTCTTCCGCAACCGCGAGCAAAAAGTCATTCGTAAAAGGAATATCAAAAGCATAAAGCCCTCGAAAATCCCGCACACGCTCTTCACCAATCCGGTGCACAAGTCTATTGACGTCACAGACATAAAAATTTTGCACTTCCCCACTCAAGCGAATGAGTTCTTTATTGACATTATCAAGGATCTTAAAAAGCGGACTCTCGGTAAATAAATTTCCATATACTCCGGCATAGGGAGTGAGAAAGCTCATCATTACCACAGGTTTTGTCGTCGCCCCGCAAAATGCCTGAATGTCTTCGAGTACTTCGCGAACATGGGCAGCATCTTCCGTAAACGACGATCGTCGATATGCATTCGCATCAAAAAAGACGAATGTCATATCTCTATCCTGCTCATGCAGCGTGCTGTGTTTATCTTTCAAGTGCAAATGATATTGTTTGTACGGCACTGCATGGATCTCTGGCACAATATTATTATGCAGAAATAATCCTTTCAAAAGTTTCTGAAAAATTTCGTCGGTAAAATTGGTGACCAAATTCACTCGAAATTTTTTTCGCGCATCAGAAGTTTCCGCCCCGCTGTGGGTATTCGCCAATCTGAGATAATCGAGTGTATTCATGTTGAGGTCGCAATGGCAAAACCGGCAACATAGTCTGTCGAGTGGGAAAGACTTACGGAAAACTCGCATGCTTCTTTTTGCGGCACGAGCATCTTCACAAAAGGTTTCTTCCCCCGCTTCCCAATTTCAAAATCATGATAGTGCAGCTCTTCCGGAGAGGCCTTGATCACCGCCTCTTTCAGCGCAAAGCGGGATGCAAAATAAGTCACAGGGTCGGGATGGCTAACAAATTCTTTATATTCAACCGTGGAGAGCACAAGCTCCGCAACCCGACCCAAAAACCGCACCACCCGAAAGCGCTTGAGTTCGATAATGTCTACTCCGATGCCCCATAATTCTCGTTGCAACTGGTGCATAGCAATAAAACAAACGTACCACTTAAAAACATAAGAATCAATGTATAATGACCTTTATGAACCTCTACGAACATGAGGGGAAAAAGATTTTGGTGGATAGTGGGGTGCGGACTCCGCGGGCAGTTCTCTTTCACGAGGGCGAGTCGATTCCTTCCCAAATTAATTTTCCGGTGTTCGTCAAAGCGCAAATTCTCTCCGCTTCGCGCAAAGAGGCGGGCGGGATTCTCGTTGCGAATGATGCAGAAGGACTTGCACGTGCAGTAGACACACTTTTGGGAAGTACGATAAAAGGTTGGCGTGTGGACACTGTGCTCGTTGAAGAAAAAATATCTTTCCGTGGCAGTGAATACTACCTTTCTTTTGCCTGCGATACCGAAAACCGAGCGATACTTTTTCTCTTTGCGGAGAGTGGTGGGACGGGCATCGAAGATCGGCCGGTGACTAAAATCATTCTCAATCGCGACAATCCGCAATTCCCCAACATTGCGGTGCCGAAAAATTTGCTCCAAAAACTTTTTGATATTTTTTGCACGAATGATTGCCTGCTGCTCGAGATCAACCCCTTAGTGGTGGAGCATGCAAGCGGTGAGTGGGTCGCCCTTGATGTAAAAATTATTCTCGATGACCTTGCACTTGCCCGCCACCAAGAATTTATTTTTCCTCCGCGCGCATTTGCCGTTGGGAAAGCTCCGACAGAAAGAGAGATCGCGGCAAAAGCAATCGATACGCTAGACCATCGCGGCAGTGCGGGCTCTTCGTATCTTGACCTTGACGGCGACATTGCGATGCTTCCCTCAGGTGGCGGCGCGTCGCTCCTTGCAATGGACGCACTTTTGCGCAAAGGTGGGCGGCCGGCGAATTATACGGAATATTCGGGCAACCCCACTGGAGAAAAAGTAAAAAAGCTTGTTGCGATTGTCGTGTCCAAACCAAACCTCGCCGCACTGTGGGTGGTGGGTGCGATTGCAAACTTTACCGACATTTACGAAACGCAACGCGGCTTGATCGATGGCCTACGCGCGGCACGCATCGAGCTTGGACTTGCCATTGACTACCCGATTATAATCCGACGAGGCGGACCGCGCGACGAAGAAGCGTATGCAATGCTGCGTGAAGTGAAAGATTTTGATATCCACGTGAGCGGCGAGGAAACGAGCATTGAAATGTCAGCAGCGGAACTCATCAAACACGCATATGCATATAAACATCGCTAAAGTTTTTCCCAGTAATCCTCGCGTACTGATCCAAGGTGCGACGGGCAAAGAAGGGCAACGCGCATTAAACGCAATGCGTGCGTATGGCACGAATGTTGTCGCTGGGGTCACACCCGGAAAAGGTGACACCACTGTTTCTCATGTGCCGATTTTTGACTCGGTTGCGCAGGCGGTAAAGTTCTGCGGGCACATCGACATGGCTGTGCAATTTGTCCCGCCGCTTCGCACACTTGCCGCAACAATGGAGGCACTCGCCGCGGGAATACCTTTTGTCCTTGTTGGTGCGGAAAAAGTTCCGGTGCATGATGCATTGCGGATGGTAGACGCGGCAAAAAAAAGAGAAGCGATGCTCATTGGCCCCGGCTCGGTCGGCATGATTTGCCCGCGCCTCAAGTTGAAGATCGGGATGATTGGCGGCGACACTCCGGAGCGCGCATTTGCTTCCGGAAATATCGCTGTGTTGTCCAAGTCGGGGGGAATGACTTCCGAAATCGCACTCGCGCTCAAGTCTCAGAAGCTCGGTGTGTCGCTCGCATGCGGCATTGGAGGCGAACGCATTGTTGGCAGCGACTTTGCGGACACCCTTGAAATACTCGAACATGATGAACACACCAAAGCCGCAGTGATCTTTGGCGAGATCGGTGGCTTCGCGGAAGAACGTGTTGCCAAAGCGGTGAAGAAAAAAATATTTACGAAACCCCTTGTCGCATTCATTGTTGGTGAATTTGTTGCACAACTTAATTCCGAAGTGTCATTCGGACATACTGGTGCGATTCTCGATGGTGGACGAGGGACTGTGTTGCAAAAGCGTGAAACACTACGCGAGGCGGGCGTGCGCATCGCCGAACAATTCGACGACATTGTCCCACTGCTCATGGAATAAAAAATGGCCAACTTCTCCAAGGGGCGCCCTTCAAATACAAAATTCTTAAGGGCACCCCTTAGGCCATTTTTTGCGCTATAATAAAATCATGGTCAGCATAGTCACCCACAAAGATGGAGAACCGATGTTTGGCGATACGCCACTCCTTTCCTTTGCGCAAACACACTCATTTCCCGCAATGGTGCTTACGATGCTTTCGGGAAAAATCCCTAAAGATGCCGAAGAAATACTTTTCAATCTGCTCCTCACGCTCTCGATCGATCATGGCGCTGACGCACCTTCCGCCGTGGCAACAATCGCTCGCGCAAAGGAAGGCGCCTCGATGGGTGAAGCGGTGGGAAGCGGCATCCAAGCGATCAACGAGCAACACGGCGGCGCGGTCGAGGGGGCGATGCGACTTTTCTATGAAATTGCCGACGGTGCTGCAGATGCAGAGGACGCAGTCGCGACATTTCTGCAAAATAAAAAACGCATCCCCGGCTTTGGTCATCGTATTTACAAAAAAGATCCGCGGGCGGAACTCCTCATGGCCGAAATCGAGCACCTTGGTTTTGCAAAAAATTATCTTGTCATCGCGCGCGAAGTGGAGAGTGCCATTGCAAAACATTTGCCGGAGAAAATTCTCCCCCTCAATATCGACGGCGCCATGGCCGCAGCACTGTGCACCCTCGGCTGGAAGCCCGAGTGGAGCACCGCCGTCTTCATTGTCTCCCGTAGTGCCGGCTTGACCGCCCACTACCTTTTGCATCGATGAATATCCTATTTCAAAACGGGGAGTAAATAGCGCTCAGTGAAAAGCGTTACTCCCAACGAATTCAAATGATTGGTGTCATAATAATATTGCGGATCGGTAATAACATGAGAAAAATCATGTACTTCAATGTTGGGATGCGTTTTTTGTAATTCTTGAAGAAAAGCAAGCACCTGATTTTTCCCGGGTGTTTCTTGCCAAAGCGTCGTGGGGAAAATCAACACAACGTGTGAATGATTTTTTTCTGCAAGTGCAACAAGCTGCTGAAACAGCATTGCATAGTGCAGAAAATTCTCTTGATTTAGCCCATCGAGATAGTAGTCCTTTTTGTCTTGCGCTATTTGTCTATCATTTATTGATAAAAGTTTATCAGTCTTTGGTTCTCGTGAAGCCGGCTCAAGAAAAAGCCAGTGCGAAAAAAGTTTCGACTGAAACCCGTTGATCAGCACACTCCGCTCTGCACCACCCCAAAGTGCAGCAAAGTAAAAACGAATATCAAATGGCTCATCTTCAAGAAAGTAATTTTGCTCATTCCACTGTCGGGAATAAAACACCCACGGATCGACAAGATACACCACTGTGTCGGCATGGTTTCTTTCTCTATAAAAGCGCGATAAAAGTAACGACTCGGGAAAAATCCCTCCGTGCCCACCCCCTTTTGCCAGATTAAAGAAGTCTTTCCCGAGAATCTTTCGCACACGGTCGTCGTTCCCATTTCTTGAAAAAATCTTTGCATGCGATGTGCCCATAAGGAGAATGTCCCACGATGTTCCCTTCGGCATCATGAGCAAATCGGACTCGGTTGTATTGTTGGCAAATGAGTGGCGCAGCGTGGGGAATGAGACGACAACAAGGTAAATGCTCATTTGCAGAAAGAGGAAGAGGAAAATTTTAGAGAGAAGGCGTTTCATACCTTAGAAGGCAAAATAAATAAACTGACGACTAATAAATATTCCATAAACAAGAAAAACCCAGAACGCAACGCTATACACAAGCCACCGTAGCACAAGATGCTGTGATTCAAACCATTCGGGAATTGAGTAACGCTCTCCGACACTTTGCACAACCTCAAGTAAAAGAATGGAACAAATCAAGATGATGTATTCATTGCGATACTCCCCCGCGAGCAAATATTTTTTGAGCGCGACACGATCAAAGATGTGCACAACAAAGTCAAGAAAATTGGTGTGGAGATGTACAAGAATGTACCACGCTTGTGTAACCGACTGGGCACGAAAAAATATAAGTGAAAAAGACCAAAAAAGAAATACGTAACAACGACCAATAATCCCTATAATCCACACAGGCATCCGAAGAGAAAGCCGCTCACGAAGATGATAAGTTAAGAATTCAATGGAAAGCGCGATGCCGTGTACAGCACCGAAAATGACAAATGTCCATTTTGCACCATGCCAAAGTCCTGAAAAGAAAAAAGTGATAAGTGCCGCCACGACCATACCCCAAACTCCCCATGTATGCCATCTAGTCTTGAGCGGCGTGTAAATGTAATCACGAAGCCAACTTGAGAAAGAAATATGCCAACGTCGCCAAAAATCGCCGATCGTAGTTGCATCATAAGGACGATTAAAATTGATCGTTAAATCATAACCCATCACGCGAGCTGCCCCACGCGCAATATCCGAATAGCCGGAAAAATCACAATAAAGCTGATACGCAAAAAGTACTGTGGCCAAAACCAGCATCGGTCCAGAATAAAGTGTTGCATTGCCATACACCTGATCAACAATAATTCCGATACGATCTGCGATAATCATTTTCTTAAAAAATCCCCATGCCATTAATTGAAGTCCGCGCACGACATGCACGTATTCAAATGCATATGTTTTATGGAGTTGCGGAAGCAAATGTCCCGGGCGCTCGATCGGGCCGGCGACCAGCTGTGGATAGAACATGACATAGAGTGCGTAGATAAAAAAGTTCTGTTCCGCCGGCACATTCTTTCGATATACTTCAATGGTATAGCTCAAACTTTGGAACACATGGAATGAAAGCCCCAGGGGAAGAAGTATCTCCAAATGTGGAAGAGAAAACTGGAATCCAAGAAGATGTGCAAGCCCCCCGAGATTTTCGTTAAAAAAGTTAAAATATTTAAAAAAGAAAAGTACTCCGCCGTTTGCAAAAATACTTAACCACAACAAATGAAGTCTGCGCTTTCCTTCTGTTCGTTCAATAACTTTCCCCACCCAGTAATCAACTGTAATGAGAAAAAGGAGTATAAGAAGATATGCGGGAATAAAAAACGAATAAAAAATACAACCAGCAAGCAGAAGTAAGAAAACACGAAACTGTGGCGCAAGGAAAAAATAGAGCAGCGTCACTGTCGGAAAGAAAACCAAAAACTCAAATGAACTGAATATCATCGCAAATATTACTGAGCAAGCTCATAAAGCAGTACCACATGACCCTCCCACTCTACTTTGTGAAGCATGTGCAATGCAGGGGGGGCTTTGAGGGGATCGAGGAGCGGAGCAAGCTCAGGACGCCTGAGAGCAAAATAACGATCATCAACACTTATATAACGGATTCGACGGTCACGCATTAAATCAACCAGAGTATTTACATCTTTCGCTTGGGGAACATCTTCCCATTTTGTCCCGGCATAAAATGCCACATCAGGCTTACGTGCAAAAAGTGTTGAATTTTCTGCATTATTTAGGTTAGTCGCCATCCAAGTTCCCATTAACTTAAATTCTTTTTCAGAATAATCAGGCGGGAGAAATAATGCGAGTTGGATAACAAGAAAAAAGAAATAGGATGTCGCACCAAATATAAAAATTATGAAAAATAATTTTCTATATGAATCACGCAACTGAAGAACATTCTCCACCTCACGTGTGAATGCAATAAGTCCGATTGCCATAAAAATCGCAAAAATGAAAATAAATTGCACAAGATAATTCGGACTTCCTCCTTGAAATATGGCAATAGCAAAAACGGGAAGCAAGACTGCCCCAAAAACTGAAAGTATTCTCCACTTTTGAGAAATAATTAGTGCCCGCAACCCATAAGCAAAGAGTATAATTCCGATTAATCCGAACATACGAAGAAAACTCTGTTCAGTTTCCAGTAATCCTTTAAATACATGTTTAAAGAAAATTCCATTGTGCACAAAAATTTCATGCAATACTCCACCTTGAAGGTCGGGGGGGACAATAATTGATGTTCTTCCGCCACTTACGCCCACACTTTCATAATCCAAGCTCGTTGTAATCATTACCGCTTCATTTGTCCTTCCCGTGAAGGCAAAGTGTCCAAGATTTTTTTCAAGAAAGAGTAGGTAGGGGGTTGCCAACATTAAAAATCCGATTATGAGAAAAAAGACCTGAAAGGCAATGTATTTAAATGAATGTGTTTTTCTGCGATATAAAAAAAGATAACATGGGGCAAGAAAGAATAATATGAGATACTCTGGGCGAGCAAGATAGGCAGCGCCAATGCTCATGCCCAAAAAAAGAGGGATTTGCCAACGTGCACCCTTAAACTTTTCAAGACTTTCTCCTGCATACCAAAACAAAAAACTTATCAAAATTGCAAAAAACCCTGCAACAATCTGTGACGTTACCGTAACGGCAGCCGGCCAAAGAAAATAACCATTAGCGGCAAAAAACAGAGTTGCGAGGATTGCGGTAAGGGAATTAAACATTCTTCGAAGAACGAAATACAAAAGAGGAATTGATGCAAGCGCAAAAAACATAACGGCAACATGTGCAGCAAGATCGATATTTTCCAAGAAAAAATAAAAAAAGGCGATGGACAGGGGCAAAAACGGGGAAAAGATTGTATGAGGAACACCAAAAATACTCAAGCCCCTCCCTTCGGCAATATTTTTTCCCAATAAAGCATAAAAGGAACCATCGGTACCAATAAATGCAAAACGCTGATATATAAAAATAAGACACACGAGAGCCGCGAGAAAGACCGCAATCATATGGAGTCCATAATTTTTATTAGTTTTTTTCTCCATATATCTAGAGTTTTTCTTGTTTGCGAAGCCGATACAGAATACGATCAAGAACAAGTTGGGTTCTGCTTGCAAACTGCAAATACATACCCATTACCATGGAAAAAAATGAAACAAGAAGCAGGATGATGCCCGCAAAAAGAATATATTTATAGGGTGAAAACATTCCCTTACTGAGAAAACGAAGCATCATTCCACTGACCATGAATAATCCTGGGATTCCCAACCACAATGCGATGCGCCCAAAAAGCCACATGGGACGATAATATGCCGCAGAGGCAATAATAATTTTCGCAGTCTGCCACGCATAATGAAGAAGATTCTGCGCAATGCGCGATCGCCGCTCGGGAAAATATTCTACAGTAATGGGTACTTCCTTAATTCGTAATCGCTTATATGCAAGATTAAGGAATACTTCTTGGGTATAGGTAAATCCGCCAAAAAGATTGAGTGAGAGAAGCGCTTTCCGATTATATGCACGATATCCGCATGAAACATCATGATAGGTGTGACCGATAATGCCGCTCACAAGTTTTGACATGCGATCATTTCCCCATCGTTTCATAGAAGGTATGCCGTTTACAACGGAATGTTCAAGAAATCGCGAACCTGTGACAAAGTCATACCCAAAAAAAAGAATCGGCTCAAGAAGTTTTGGCGCATCAAGCGCAGAGAATTGTCTATCGCCATCAATTGTCAAAAGAATATCAACACCACGATCTAATGCATCCTCAACACCATCTTGAAAATTTGCCCCCAAACCCACACTTTCTTCGTGACGAATCACTCTTGCGCCATGCTTCATTGCGACCTCAGCCGTATTGTCACTCGAACCATCATCACCGACCACAATATCAAACTCCACCCCATTCATCGCAAGAAGACTCTTGCGCATATCTTCAATCACTCCCGCAAGCGAAGAAGCTTCATTGCGTGCAGGAATAAAAACCATAATGTTCCAAGTTTTTTTCGTATCAGCCATGTTCAATGACATATTCGCACATTATTTCTTACGCCGCAACGCGACCGTCTTCCGTATAACGTCGAGGCATGCCAAAAATCACCTCGAGTGTTTTATTGCCATCAAGGCCAAGAGTGTCAAAATACCACTGGAGCGATGGGATACGGGCAATATTATCACGAAGCGCCAGACGGAGCGCCTCCTCACGAGTAAGCACTCCCTCACGGATTTGATTACTTCGAAAGGTGTCATTTTCAGTAAATCCCGCTACAATATAATAAATCAAATTATAAAATGCTGCGGTACCATCTCCAATGCGCCATGTTGTGTGAGTATCGGGTGATAATTCCCAATCATATCCCTTATGAAGAAGCTGCTCAATTTCTTCTTCATTCCATGGAATATAATTAAAAATATAAGTATAATCATGTGAAATAAAATACGATGAGAAGAATGCCCATGCCGTATCGATAAGTGAGGCATTGAAATAAGAAGGGTTGAGAATAAATGCTTTTGCATAATAAAAAAACAAGTGTAGTTTTCGAAAAATACCGATGTTATAAGCGAAATCATGTGTCGTGGCAAAATTTGGAGGAAGACCGCAAAAACCAGTTTTAAAATTGGTCTTTTCAAGTGGATTCTCCGAATAGAGCACAAACTTTACTCCAGTTTCTCTG
>OBEQ010371629.1_pt1 | contig 17843 bp, 14 predicted proteins | sample 1670901 | NCBI WGS metagenome assembly OBEQ01 (sample SAMEA104232315, study PRJEB22302) | groundwater metagenome | biome: forest; feature: aquifer; material: groundwater | place: USA | collected 2011-08-07 | depth 5.4 m
ACGAAACTCGCGCCGCTGGACGGGGCGAAACGTTACCGCGATCCGGCCGTCTGCCTCATCAAACTGACCTCGGGCACCACCGGAAAACCGCGCGCACTCGGGTTCACCGCCGGCCAGTTGCTCGCCGACGCGCGGCAGGTGACGGCCACGATGGGCATCGGTCGCCCCGATCTGAATTACGCGCTGATCCCGTTCGGCCATTCGTACGGGCTCGGCAACCTGACCGTGCCGCTGCTCGCGCAGGGCGTGCCGCTGGTCTGCGGCTCCGCGCCGCTGCCCCCCGCCACCGCCGCTGATTTTGCGCGATGGAAGCCGACGGTATTTCCCGGCGTGCCGGCGATCTGGCGCGCGCTGGCCGCGTCGGATGTGGCGCTCGACAATTTGCGGCTCGCCGTATCTGCGGGCTCGCCGCTGCCGCCGGAGGTGGCGCGCGATTTCGCCGCGCGGTTCGGCCGGCGGCTGCGCAGTTTCTATGGTTCCAGCGAGACTGGTGGCATCGCCTACGACCGCACCGGTCAGGCAGCCTTGATGGGCGGCGTGGGCCGCGCGATGCAGGGCGTTAAATTGATCGCACAACGCGGTCAGCGGCTCCGCGTGAGCAGCGCGGCGGTAGTGACCGAAGGCAATCCTCGTCGGGTAGGCGAACACGGTGCGTGGGTCATGGCGGATCGCGTGGAAATTGATGCGCGTGGCAAGGTGACTTTGCTGGGCCGGCGTGGCCAGACGGTGAAGATTGGCGGACGGCGCGTAAATCTTGCTGAAGTAACCGAGCGACTCCGGCGTTTGCCCGGCGTGCGCGACGTTTGGGTGGGTGTCCAAGAGGGTGCCGAGCTCGTGTTGGGCGCGGCGGTGGCGAGTGATCGCCCGGTGGTGGAATTGCGTACCGCGTTGCACGCCGACACGGCGGCGTGCAAGATCCCGAAAAAATGGGCGGTGGTGGCGGAATTCCCTCTGACCGCGCGCGGCAAGCCCGATGGGCCGACGCTGCGGGGGATGGTGTTTCGCTAACCCGGATATTTCACCCTCAAACCAAGAGAAATTCTTGGGACACAGAGATAGAAAGAGGAACACAGAGGTCACAGAGCGAAATCCAAAGACCCCAAGCTTCGGATCTGAGGTTCGCGCCAGTTCATCGGCGTGAGAACCACCCGCACCTTGTATGCTCATTCTCCCACTGTGCCGACCTCTGTGCCTGGTTCCTCGCTACTTCCAGTGGGTAAACGAGCAAAGCCCCAAGGCCCCGGAGGATTGGACCACTAATAGGATTCATCAAGGGATGAATCCTTAAAAGAGATGCTCCGACTAATCGTCTCCGCCATAGGGTTTCGTGGGCCTGCTAATCGCAGGCAGGTCCACCTCAGTCTGCGATTAGCAGACTCCCCGGAACCCACACCGAAGACGATTGGTCGCAGGGCTATTCTAAAGTTTCGCCCATTGGCGAAACTCATTAGTGGTAAACGCGCCTTGGGGTGACTTTGTAGATCGTGAAACCTTTTTGCGCCTTGGATTGGTCGGCGGCTTTTCGGAGTTAACAGCCACGATGCGACTCGGATGAATGCCGCTGGAGTGGCTCATGTAGCCGCCGCCGGTCGAAACTTCGCGCGTGTTGTTATCACGCACGGCAAAGCTGGCCAGAGTGAGGTAGCTTTCCGGCTTGGCTTGATTGGGCACGGCGATGAGGAAGGACGGCTGCGTGTTCTTGACCCGCTCGGTCGCCTTGTAACCGCGCAGCACCGCATAGCTGGCCACACCACCAAAGCCCAAGCCGCGAGCTGCAGTGCGCATCTGCGGATTGATGTATTTCATCGGTCGGGTCTCACCGCCATCCACGAGGAAAATCTCGGAGGGCGACATGCGTTCGCCGTCGGTCTTGGGCGACTCGCTGGCGGCGGGGGCGGACTCTTTCTTGGCGGTCGCGTTGCTGCGCTTGATCATCGCCGAGATGACCGGCTGCGAGACTTTGGCTTTGGAAAGCTCGATCAAACCCTGGGCTGAAGTGTCGAACTTCGGCTCGGAATTCTCGATCGAAGTCAGAATGATGGCGTCGTCGAGTTTGGCTTCAGCCATCTTGATGACATCGGCGTTGGTGAGTACGGAGGCGGAGGCATTCAGTGCGCCCAGGGTGAGGGCAATGACGAGGAGGCGGATCAGTTTAAGGGGAGGTTTGGGTTGGGTTTGGCCCGAAAGAAAGTGATCGGCGCGGCTAATGCGGCCAGAGGGTCGCTTCGATCTCGACGTTGAGTTGGGCGCGGCAGATATCCGCCTGCACATAGGAGACGGTGTCGCCGGGCTGCAGGAGGCATTCCTCGACCCGGGCCGCGACGGCGGGATGGTCGGCGGCGTGCCGCAGGTAAACTTTGAAATAACGGGTCGAGGCACCGCCGGCATCCAGGTGGGGGCCCAAGCCGCAGGCGAGGGAGATTTCGCGCAAATTCTCGAGGGTGCAGCTGAGCTGTTCGCGCGTGTTGTGCGGTGCGACCGTCTCGTGGCCGCGAATCGCCGAGGTGCCAGAAATAAAAACCCAGCCCCGGTTCTTGCCCGGCAAAACCGTGGCGCGCGCAAAACTCGGCGGACGCGGTCCGTGGTCGGACGGGTAGTCATAGGCCGGCACCTGCAGCGGATTTTCGACGTGACGCGGGCCGGTGCTGCCGGCCGCAAATGTCACCGTCAGCGAGGAAGTCTGGCAGCCCACGGCCGAAGCGGAAGGAATGACCGTCTTGTAGCCGGCGCCGTGTTGCCGTTCAAATGCCAGCGAGCGCCCGCGGCAAAACGTATGGTAGTTCTCCAAGCCGTCCGCGCCGGTGGCGTTGATGGCCGGAACGTAATTCCAGATGCGCGCCAGATGCCGTCCGCGGGCGGCCAAAAAAATATCCTCGTAGATCTGCCGCGTCGCGGTTTCGAGGTCCCGGGTGATCGGCACGGATGCGGCCCCGAAAATCCAGCCGTCTTTTTCGAACAACGACTGGCTGCCCGGCTTGCCGGGGGCGCGCACGCCGGTGAACAAACGCTCCACCGATTCGCCGGCGATGACCGGAACACCGGTATCAAACATGTCCGCCGCTGCCGTGCCCCAGGCTGTCTTTAGCATCAAGGATTCAGTGGCAGGCATTGGCTGGCTCAACTCACTTTTTGGTGACGGTCCGGGCGAGAATCCTCGTGATATCAGACTGGATGTTTTTGATCCAGCCCTTGGGGATTTCCGGTTTGCCGCGGGCACCGGTGTTCTTGTTGATCTCCCAGCCGAGACAGAAAATATCGACCTTGGACGTGCTGTAGACCAGCGTGAGTTGGGCCTCGTTGCTCCGGTGCTTGAGGTAGGCCACGACCCGGTCGCCGGCATTGCTCTTGATGCCCCAACCGCGACCACCCAGCGCCATCACGATGGCGTCCTGCACTTCCGTCGCGGCGGTGCCCGACGGAACCACGACATAGCCCGCCGATTGGCCGATAGCGTCTTCCGCCGCAGCGGCGCGCACGGTCACCGCGAAAAGGGAGAGAAAAAAAGCCGTCGCCAGAAAGGCGCAGCGCGATGAATTACGATGGATATTCATAGGGGAAGAAAATCATTTAAATGTTCTGCGTCAATCGGGTACGCAAGCCATAATAACGTCGCGTGGTCGCACCGGGTGCATCCCAGTATTTGGACCAAGCGACGCGCTTTTTCGTAGAGCTTGTCTCGCAACGTGGCGCGGCAAGCGCGCCACCTACACAGGCCGGATTTTAGGATAATCCAAAAACTGGGATGCGCGAGGTCGCACTTCCGCTCGTGCTCATTTCCGTGCTCCTCATCGTTCTCGCAGAAGCGGGCTTCCGTCTGCCTCCTCTCCAGAAGGGAATGAGAGCGATTAAGAGAACGAGTGCGATCCGGTTAGTCCGGATATTTCATGGAGCGGCGACGTCCCCGCTCCGAAATCCAGGCTGTACGGTGGGTTCATTGTAAGGGTGAAATATTCGGGTTAGGGCCTCGGTCCGTACTGCTTGCAAGCTTGCCATCGCCGGGGGGCCGTCTTTCCGTTTCGTCGTATTTCTTCCCACCAAACAACCCCGGTCGGACCTGCCGTGTCGCCTGTGCTTCATCTCACTGATCTTTGTTTTCGTTATCAGGCTGACGCGCCGTGGGCGGTCGAAGGCGTGTCGCTCACGCTCAATCGCGGGGAAATTTTCGGACTGCTTGGGCCGAACGGAGCGGGCAAATCCACGCTCATGGCCTTGATCAGCGATTTGCGCCGGCCGCAGCGCGGGCAGATTCAGCGCGCACCGGAAGTGGAGGTGCGGGGCGGATTCGCGCTCGTGCCACAGGAGCATGCGTTTTATCCGATGCTCACCTGCCGCGAAAACCTCGATTTTTTTGCCGGCGTGCTCGGGCTGGGCGGTTCGATCCGGCGGGCACGGGTGGAGGCGGCCATGACGACGGCGGAACTGGAGCCGGTCGCGGCCAAGCGCGCGTCGGAATGTTCCGGCGGATTGAGGCGCCGCTTGAATCTCGCCATCGGATTGCTCGGTGATCCGCAACTGTTGTTGCTCGATGAGCCCACGGTCGGGGTCGATCCGCAGTCGCGGGCCTTTTTGCTCGCGGCGGTGCAGGCATTGCGGGCGCAGGGGAAAACGATTCTCTACACGTCGCACTACATGGAAGAGGTGCAGCAGGTGAGCAACCGCGTGGCGGTCATCGATCATGGCCGGCTCTTGTGTTCCGGCACCCTCGACGAACTTCTCACGCAGACGCATGCCCGGCTTGCAGTGAGGACTAGTCAGCGACCGACCGCCGCCCTGCGCGCGCAACTGGTCGCCGGGTGCGGCCTCGATCCGGCCGAAGACGAGGCCGGCTGGCTGACGTTTGCGGGGCCGCCGGGGCAGGAAGTCGAGGAGGTCTTGCGCGCTCTGCGCGCGCGCGGCCTGGCGATCACCAGTTTTCAGTTCGGCTGCCGCCACCTTGAGGATCTTTTCCTGAAACTCACCCACCGTTCGCTCCGCGACTGATGCGCCCCCTGTTCGCCATCATCAAAAAGGAACTGCAAGCGCTGACCCGCGACGTGCATGGGCTGCTCGTGCTGTTCATCATGCCCGCCGTGTTTATTCTGATCATGTCGCTGGCGCTGCGGGACACTTTCAAACTCAGCGTCGTGGACAAGGTGCGCTGGCAGTGGTGGGACGAGGACCACACCAAGGCATCGGCTGATCTGGTCGCCCAGCTGCCGGCGCCCGAGGCAAAGGTGACGGTGCAAGCGCGCTCCGATCTCGACGGGGCGCTGGGCCGGGGCGACATCCAGCTGGCGGTCGTGGTGGAAAAAGGATTTTCCGCCGCCATGACAGACGAGAAGACCCGTGCGCCGCTCGTGACGCTGCTCGCCGAGCCCGGCACGCCGCCCGCCTTGATCGGAGCGTTTCGCGCCGAGGTCGCGCGCGCCCTGTCGATGGCCCGCGTGAGCGCGTTGCTCGAACCGTTGCGCAGCGCGGCGGAGTCGGCGGGAAGCGCGCTTCCCGCGATCGACCGGATCAACCGTGAAACCCTGTACGAACTGAAATGGCACCGGGACACTCCGACTGAGCTGACCTCCGTGCAGCAAAGCGTGCCGGCGTGGCTCGTGTTCGCCATGTTCTTTGTGGTGATCCCGCTCTCGACGATCTTCATTGCAGAAAAACAGCAGGGCACGCTGCCGCGGCTGCGCAGCCTGCGCGTGCCGATGGGCCTGCTGCTCGCAGGGAAAGTAGTTCCGTTCTATCTCGTGAATCTTGGGCAGACGGGATTGATGCTGGTGGTCGGGCGCTATCTCGTGCCGCTGCTCGGCGGCGACGCATTGCACCTGGAAGTGGACTGGCTGGCGCTCTGGGCGATGGCTACGGCGGTGAGCCTGGCGGCCATCAGCTTTGCGCTCGCCGTGGCGGCGCTGACGAAAACGACCGAGCAGGCCACGACGGTGGGCGGGGTGGCGAATATTCTTTTCGGGGCGCTGGGCGGCGTGATGGTGCCGAAGCTCGTGATGCCGCTCGCGATGCAATCCGCCACGATGCTGTCGCCCATGGCCTGGGGCTTGAACGGATTCCTCGATATTTTTGTGCGCGGTGCGCACGTGGGCGGCGTACTGCTGCCGATCGGGCTGCTCGCGGGCTTTGCGGTCTGCTGTCTCGCCGTGGCATCATGGCGCCTGAAAAAAATCTGAGCGGAGCGTGCTTCGGCTTGGTTTGATGTAGGAGCGGCTTTATGCCGCGATTCGACAATCCATCGCGGCATAAAGCCGCTCCTACAAGAAGACGTGATCATGCACCGAGGATCTCAGGCCACTTACTATGAGCATTTAGATTTCTGGGGGGTAGGGCGCGACCGCTGGGCGCGCCGTAAGGATTCTGCTGGCCAGCAGAACGGACGGCCCAGCGGTCCGTCCCTACCTTAAGTCCAGAACCGTCGTGTAATTGGTATCAGCTAAATCGCCCGGCGCAGTTCACGGTAGAGGGCGTTCTCCTGGTCGGCGATTTCCGAGAGCAGGCGGTGGATCAACGGGAGATCGATTTCGCTGCGGGCTTTGTTCATGCGGGCGGCCTGCAGGGCGAACTCGCGCCAGTTGTCGCCAATCGCGGTGAGACGGAGGGAGAATTCGTGCAGCACGGGTTTTTGCAGAAGCACGGCGGCTTCCTGGAGGAACGCGGCGTACAGAAAACGGAAGCCCGCGCCACCGGTGCCGATCTCCTCCTGCATGCGCACAATGTGGCCGATGAAACGACGCGTGAACTCGGGGTCCTCTTTCGCCGGGAGTCTGAGCACGCGGCGGGCGAGCAGGCGAATGCCGCGACAGCCCACGAAGGGCAGCGGAACATAGAGCATGGCGAAACAGTTTTTTCGAATGGCCGCGCGCAAGAGGGGCGTGACGTCAATCGGCGGCAGTGGGGCGTAGAAATAATAGATCAGTCCCTTGGGTGCGAGCGCTCCACGGACGAAGCGCGCGCGTTGCAGATCGGCGGCGGCGCAGCGCGTCGGGCCGTTGAACACGGGATCGCTGATCAGGTAGTCGCCACTCTCGCGGCCGAAGGCGATCAGGTTGTGCGCGTTGAAATGAAAGCGCATGTTGACCGGAAAATACGGCAGGAAAAACACCGACGATTGCAGTCCAACGATCCGGCCTTGGTCGAGCAGCTCATCGAGGCGGCGGCGGCCGGCGAGCGGATCGCGGAAGGTTTCGAACCGGAGCGGCAGGCGCAGCTGGCGTTTCATGCCGTTGAGAATGTAGCGGGGCATCATCCGGTAGGCGATGAGCGGGAGCTGGTTGATTTTTACCAGCGGGATGTAGGCGAACGACAGCGCGGCGGTCAGGCCGAACGCCATTGCCTCGGAAACCGGCACGCCTTCGTGGCGCAGCAGGGACGAGATCACGCCGCTCTCGCAATGCGCGGATTGCAGATGCTCGAAGGCTTTCGGTGCGGCCAAGGGAATCGGGGGAGAAAGCGGCATCATGGGGAAATCATCAGTCCAGCGTTTTTAGCTGCGCGACATTGAGGCCCATGGCTTCCGCGTAGCGCTCCAGCAGGCGCGGGTTGAGCCGGGCAAATTTCCGGGGACGTTGGTGGCGGCGCACCTGCCACTCCCACAATCCGGTGGCCTGGGCCAGCGTGGGAATATCCATCCGCTGGCGAAACATGTGATACTCCAACGCGCTGGTCTCACCGCGGATCGCCCGTTGCCGCGCGTCTTCAGCGAGCTGCGCAAACCAGGCGACAGCCGCTTCGGTGACCGCGACCTCGGCCTCGGTGCCGCCCGAGCCGGCGAGGACGTAGCGCCCCTGCGCGTCGACGGCGTAGACGATCTTGCGCTGGCCTTCGAAGAGCGGGTCGTCGCGGACTGGAACGTCGTCGGTGCGCATCAGACCACGGTGAGATGAAGGAAGGCGCTGCTGAAACGGCCCGACTCGGGAACAAAACAGAGCAAGCGCTGCCCGCGCTGCAACCGCCCGCTGCGAAACAGTTCGTCGAGCATGAGGAAGAGCGAGGCGGAGCCGACGTTGCCGCGGGTGGCGAGATTGGTGAACCAGCGCTCCGGCGGGATGAGTAACGCGATTTTTTTCAAGCCGGCGGCGATGGGGTGGCGAAAATATTCCGACGACATGTGGGGTAGGAACCAATCGATCTGTTCCGAGCGAAGCCCGCGACGGGCGGCGATCTGCGCGAGCGGTTTCTCGATGCAATACTCCACGACCCGCGCGTTGAGCAGCCTCACGTCCTGCTTGATCGCCAGCACCGAATGCCGTCCGAGTTCTTCGTGGGTGAAACGCGCCCAGCCGGTCAGGGAATCGTCGGGATTTTTTTCCGCGCCCGCGTACATGCACGTCGCCATTTCGTTCGCGTAGGAAAAAGTGTCGAGCCAGTCGATGCGCAGGCTGGGGCTGGTGGCGTTAGGCCGATCCTGCAGCAGCATGGCTCCGGCGCCGTCCGAAAGCATCCACCGCAGGAAATCTTTCTCGAAAGCCAGCTCCGGCCGGGCTTCCAACTCGTCCGCCTGTTGGTCGGTTTCCGCGGCGTAGCGCATGGCGCGGAGCAGCGGGGAAACCGCTTCGGAGCCGGTGGCGACCGCGTTGGAAAACTCGCCGGCGCGCACCGCGAGCCAAGCGTATTTCAGCGCGGTGGCGCCCGCCATGCAGACTCCGGCGGTCGAGACGACCTCGCACGGCTGGCTTTTTAGTTCGCCCTGAACCATCACGCCGTGATTGGGCATGATCTGGTCGGGAATCGACGTGCCGGTGGCGAGGCAGGCAATGTCTTCCAACCGGAAGGAAGGGTCGGTGAGGCACCGCACCGCTTCGGCCGTGAGTTGGGCGTTGGAGTAGCAGACGCGGCCGGTCTGCGGATCGATCACATAGTGGCGCGAGCGGATGCCATTGTTGCGCAGGGTGATTTTTCTCACGCGCGACGGTCGGGATCCGGCCTGACCGAGCACTGCCTCCATGTGATCGTTGTCGACCGGGGCGAGCGGCAGGAAAGCAGCGGTGCGGTTGATGAAAACCTCTTTACTCATGAAAGAGGGGAAGGCGTGAACCATCCGAGCCGGAGGGCTGCTCGAAATAAATTTTGAGCGCGGCCAGTTTTTCTTGGAAGAGAGGACGGAGAACGGCTTTCAGGAGCATCGTAATGGGCACGACAGTGAGGATAAGCGTGACCAAGAATACCAGATAAAACACCAGCAGGGCGCGGCGCAGCGGAGCGCCCGGCCGGCCCAGGGCGCGCAGGAGCCGGGCCCAAATGCAAAAGCTGCGGCGACCGACTTTCTCGCTGGCGATGAGGCGCGTATCGACGACGGAGGCCTGCAGCCCGTGTAACATCGGTCCGCCCTGTTTTTCCGCGCCGGAGCGCAACGCCTCGCGGAGGGCCAGCCCGAAGCGGCGGCTGCCGAGAATTTCGCTCGCGGGCACGCCGGCGGCGGGCAACCCCCAAAAGGAATTCTTGCGGCCGGTCATCAGCCAGCGCGGCGTGGTGATAAAGGTCGCGAAGGCGCTGCCTTGATCGACGAGCGCGATGTGATCGCAATGACGCGCGCCGGCTTCCGCCAGTTGTTGCTTCACGACCTCCTGCGCCATCAACCACATGTTGCGACAGGCGGTGACGGTGATGACCGGCTTGCCGCGCACGAGTTTCCGGCCGGCGTCGCTGCCCAGAAACGAAGTCAGCGCCGGCGGCGGCGAAAGAAACCACACCGGATAGCCGAGGATGATGAGATCGAAGTCACCGTCGGCATCGACGGTGAGCGGAGCCAGCGGCACCGGTTCGCCGACGACAGTTTCGGGAAACGTATCCAGAAATTGCCAGAAGGGCCACGGGTACGGGTAGGCGGGAATCGGCTGCAGCGTTTCCCGGCAGACGAGAATGTCTGCGCCCGCGTCCAGCAGGGGCGCCAGCAAGGCGTCCAACACAGCGGAGAGTTGGCCGGTTTGAGAGTACTCGACGACCAGGATTTTTTTCATTCGCAGTGGGTTCGATACCCCGAAGCTTGCTTCGGCTTGGATGTAGCAGCGGTGGTGACACCGCTGACCAGCCGTCTGACGACGGCTGCTACAAGAAAAGGACGGTCTGCAAATTTTGGCATGGGTGGTCTTGTCAAATGCCCCGGGGCTTGCCCCGGGGATCTTTACGTCGAGCTTGGGCGGGGGAGATGACAAACGTTGGGACCGGCACGCACGATATTTTGCAGAGAATCAACCGGGTTTGCGCACCCAGCGCAGATGGGTGACGGCGACCAGGGAACCGAGTGCGGTCCCGGCGATGACATCAAGCACCACATGCTGGCAGACGGCCACCGTGGAATACATGATCCCGGCGCACCAAAGCCAGTTAATCGCGCGGATGATGCGACCGGCGCCCAACTGAAGCAGGATGCGTTCGAACCAGGCGGCGGTGAAGACGGCAAATGCGACATGGAGCGAAGGACAGGCATTGCCCGAGGCATCGGCGGATTTGAGCTGGGCGAACTCGGGGTACAGCGACCAATTGATGTCGGGGGAAGGCACCGCCGTGGGCCAAGCCAGGAAAATCCCGAGACCGATTGCGCTGAGCAGGACCGAGGCTACGGCGTAGGACAAAAGTTCCCGCCGATCGATCATCAGCATCGGCGGGAGTGTGACATAAAACCAGAGGGACACGTAGAGGGGCAGCGCGGTGGGTTTGAAGCCGATCAAACGGTCGATCGCAGTGAGCGGCATGATCGTGACGGGCCGGAGCGGGTGGCGCAGGATCCAGAAATATACGATAAAGAATGCCGTCATGCCCACGGTCATGCCCAGCGCTTTCGTCGTCCACCATTTGCAGAAGCGGGCTCTGCCTTGCTGAAATAATCCGAGGTGCGGTGGCAGCGTATGCGGCAGTTCCATGGGGTGAACACAATAGACCGGCGTGGCTTGCAGACGGCAAGTTTAAGAAACCGCGTTTGTACGATTCCGGTTTGGACGGAGTTTTCTGTGCGGAATTCGATTCTGCGGCAGGTGCGATAACGAGATCGGCTGAGATCGCATATGTCCTATTGACGCCCGGGAGGCGCCACCCACTCTCGGTCGAACTCCGAACCGCCGGTGTTCCCCGGCACGTCGGTCACACTCAACCATGAACCATTTACTCAAGAGCCTGTTGTTGGGATCGATTTTGAGCGTCGCGGCTATCGGCTCTGATACTATCGCCGCCCCGTTTCGTCCCTGGGAGGTGACTGACGTGAATGTCGAAACCGGTGTCCTCTGGCAGATCGGCACGCTCACCACCATTCCCTACCGATTGATGGTGACGCAGGTTTCCTGGCTGACAAAGCAGATTTTGAGTCACGAATTTGCGGGCGGTTCCCGGATAATCGTGCGCCACCGGCTCACGGTGTTTGGTGATCTGATTCTGCAGGGACCGGAGTCGCACTACATTGGTTTCTCGGGTTCCCCGTCGATCGAATGGTGGGACAAGACCGGGAAATGGTCGCTATTCACCGGCTCCGGCGGCGGCTTCGGCGTCATCGATTCCCGCGGCGTCAAAGGCGGGCAGGGCCAGGACTTTACTTTGAACTGGTTTATCCGGGGCGGCGTCCAGCATGTGACGGCCAAGAATGCCCGGTGGAGCGCGGGCATTATGTACCAGCACATGTCCAATGGCGGAGCGACCAAGCCCAACCCTGGCATCGACGCTTTGGGGTTTACGGTTGGATACACTTGGGCCTTCTGAGCCGGTGGAGAAGATTCGTCCGAGCAGCCGTGGTTCGCGCAAGCTTGAGCCGGCCGATGCGGTAAACATCATGGCAGCGTGTGGATACTAATCATCCTTAATCTGGCGGGGAAAGTGGCGGCCGGCCTGATCGGTGGGACCGACCCGGTGACGGCTATCGCCGTCTGGCTCGCGCCGGATTTGCTGCCGGCCTATCACCTGTTCGCGCCCCGGGCGCAGGGATTGGTGCGCACGCACCGGCGCTTTACGACCGCGCGACGCGAGGTTTGGCTGACCATTGACGACGGCCCCGATCCCGAGGACACCCCGCGCATCCTCGAGTTGCTGGCGGCCCACAACGCGCGCGCGACGTTTTTTGTGATCGGGGAAAACGCCGCCCGGCACCCCGCGCTCATCCGCGCGATCGCCGCCGCCGGCCACGAAGTGGCGCACCACACGCACACACATCCGCTCGCGGCGTTTTGGTGCGCGTCACCGGCCCGGGTCGCGCAGGAACTCGACGCGGTGCTGGAGACTTTGCGCGCGGCCGGAGTGAGGCCGACGCGATTCCGTCCGCCCGCCGGAATCAAGAATTTCTGGCTGGCGCCGGCTCTCTCCGCGCGCGGCCTCACCTGCGTCGGCTGGAGCGCACGCGGCTTGGAACGCTGGCCGGGCGACGCGGCGGCGGTGGCAGCCAGGGCCACCCGCGGCCTCGCTCCCGGCGCGATCCTGCTGCTGCACGAAGGCCATCGAGTGCCGGCGGCAATCCGGGTCGAGGCCATCCGCCGCGTGCTCGAACGGTTGCGCGAACAAGGCTATCAATGCGTCGTGCCTGCGTCGGAACAGTTACTCGGAACGCGCCTACCGCCGCCGGACTCCCATCTGCATTCGCAGTGATCCCGCTCCGACAAACTCCTTAATTCGCCGCGCTGCGGCGAAAAGACGAGGTATCGGCCGGTTTTTGCAGCGCACCGCGCTGCTTTAGCAGCCTGTCAGAGGAGGCACACGCGACCGCCCCCAGATTTCCGCTCGAAAGTTACTTTTGCCATTGCCGGGCGTGATCCGGCGAAAGCAGAAGTGCTGGCAGCCCTGTGGCTGGATGGGGCGCGGCAAGGTGGCTCCCGGCCGGAATCTCAGGCGGTGGCCTTGAGCGCGAGGACGGTGCGGATTTTCCCAATGAGCGCGGCCGCGCTGAAGGGCTTTTGCAGAATGCCGCTCGCCCCGAGCTTGACGAGCTGCGGCACGGCGGCGTGGTCGGCGGGCGACGTGAGCATGATCACGGGAATCGACTGCAACTCCGGCTCGGACTTCAGGCGGGACAGCATTTCCCGGCCATCCATGACGGGCATGGCGACATCGAGGAGAATCAGGTCGGGCCGGGCGCGTTCGATCGCAAAGAACGCATTGTAGCCGTTGTTGCTCTCGCCGGCCTCACAATCGAACGGGGCGAGGGCCTGCTGGACGAACAGCCGCAGGGCCTTGGAGTCATCGACAGTGAGAATGGTGGGTCGCATCACCGGAAAGAAGACACGGTTTCGGACGGCAGATAAACACTAATGGGCGGCGTCCGCTGCTCACGCGAAGGGGGGCCTCCGGCAAGGTCGCCTGATCAAATCGGAACGCCGGGCCAGGTATTTTGCCGGCATGGTGCGGCTATTGTTGCGGCGCTGACTTGGTCAAGATTTGCGGCTGAGCCCCTTCCACCCATGCCCGGGCGTTGTAGAAAATCTTCATCCACGGGCTGTCTTCCGGCCAGTCGGCGGGATGGTAACTCATCGCCACGGTCCGGAAGACCCGCTCCGGATGCGGCATCAGGATCGTCACGCGGCCGGTGGTCGTCGTGAGGGCGGTCATGCCGAAGGGGGAGCCATTCGGATTCAGGGGATAGTGCTCGGTTGTCCGGTGGTGGTTGTCGACGTAGCGCGCGGTGACCAAGCCCGAGTCGCTGCAGTGTCTGGCGGCCTCGGCGTTCGCGAACTCCGCGTAGCCTTCGCCGTGGGCGGTGCAGATCGGGATGACCGAGCCTTCCATGCCTCGGAAGAGAACGCTGGGGCTTTGCTCGATCTTCACGGAGACGAGCCGGCCTTCGTAGCGTTCGCTTTGGTTCTGGACGAAACGCGGCCAGTGGTCGGACCCGGGAATGATCGACTTGAGATTGCTCATCATCTGGCAGCCATTGCACACGCCGAGCGCAAAGGCGTCCTCGCGGGCGAAGAACGCGGCGAACTCCTCGCGCGTGCGCTCATGAAAGAGCACGCTCTTGGCCCAGCCTTCGCCGGCGCCGAGGACGTCGCCGTAGCTGAAACCGCCGCACGCCGAGATGCCGCGAAAATCCTTCAAGGAGACGCGACCGCTGAGGATGTCGGTCATGTGAACGTCGACGGCGCGGAAACCCGCGCGGGTGAATGCGGCGCCCATCTCGACCTGGCCGTTGACACCCTGCTCGCGGAGGATCGCGACGGAAGGGCGGAATTGGGTCACAGAGCGCACTGAGGATGACACAGAGGTCACGGAGGGCCTTGGTCCGGACTCGGTGCGCTCCGTGTCCTTCTCGGTGTTCTCTGTGACGATTGATTTGTTTAAATCGAAAGTAATGACCGGACGGATGCCGGGATCAGTCGGGTCGAGGCGGAGTTGTTGCTCCTGGTCCGCGGCGGCGGGATTGTCGCGCATCCGGGCGATGCGGTGCGTCACATCCGACCAGACCGCGCGGAGAGCCGTGAGGCTTTGGTTGTAGATCTCCTTGCCCGATTGCCTGACCCGCAGGGCGTAGTGGCCGTTCAGCGTGCCGATCCGGGAGACGCAGGCCTTCAGGCCGTGCTCACGCAGGACGAGATAGGCGTCGTCGAAATCGTCCTCGCGCACCTGGAGGACGGCGCCGAGTTCCTCGTTGAACAGCGCGGAGAACGGATCGTGGAGATGCGGGATCTCCAAATCGACCCCCACATGGCCGGCGAAGGCCATTTCCACGACGGTGGCGAGGAGACCGCCGTCGGAGCGGTCGTGGTAGGCGAGGATTTTCCTGTCGCGGCCGAGCTGCTGGATGGCATTCCAGAAATTCTTCAAATCGGCCGGGCTGTCGACGTCGGGCGGCGCTTCGCCCGTCTGGGAAACGACCTGCGCGAGGATGGAACCGCCGAGCCGGTTCCTGGAGCGGCCCAAGTCAATCAACAGGAGGACGGTCGGGCCGATTTCTGGTAGGGGCGCAGCCTTGCTGCGCCCTTCAGTATCATCGGCAGAAAGGGCGCAGCAAGACTGCGCCCCTACGGTGGAATCCGAGTTGTGTTTCAGCTGCGGAGTCAGGCTCAGGCGGATGTCGGTGACGGGGGCGAACGCGGAGACGATGAGCGAGACGGGCGCGGTGATGCGCTTCGACTTTTCGCCCTCCTGCCAGGCGGTGCTCATGCTCATCGAGTCCTTGCCGACGGGGATGGTGATGCCGAGGGCGGGGCAGAGTTCCAGTCCCACCGCTCGCACGGCGGCATAGAGATCGGCGCCGTCGCCGGGGATGGCGGGCGCGGCCATCCAGTTGGCGGAGAGGTTGACCTTGCCGATGTCACCGACCTGCGCGGCGGCGAGGTTGGTGAGGGCTTCGCCGACGGCGAGCCGGGCGGAGGCCGCCGCGCTGTTGACGGCCACGGGCGTGCGTTCGCCCATGGCCATGGCCTCGCCGGTGTAGACGTCGAAGGCGGCGGCCGTGACGGCGCAGTCGGCGACGGGCACCTGCCAGGGGCCGACCATCTGGTCGCGACAGATCAACCCGCCGAGCGTGCGATCGCCGATCGAGATGAGGAAGGTCTTGTCGGCAACGGCCGGGTGGGAAAGGACGCGGCGGACGGCTTCCGGCAAAGCTGCCTTGTCATCGCGAGGCGCGTCTGCGCGCCGTGGCGATCCATGGATTGCTTCGTCGCCGGTGGCTCCTCGCAATGACAGACTGCTCAAATCCAGCGGGGAGAGCGACCGGGTAAGCGTGGTGTCCTGGCGCGACATGCGCGGCGGTTTGCCGAGGAGGACTTCGAGGGGCAGGTCGATCGGCGTGTTCTGGAAGTGGGCATCCTCGAGGACGAGCTGCCTCTTCTCCGTCGCCTCGCCGACGACGGCGAAGGGGCAGCGCTCGCGTTCGCAGAGCTTTTGGAAAACGTCGAGGCGCGCGGCGGGGATCGCGACGACGTAGCGCTCCTGGGACTCGGTGCACCAGATCTCGAGCGGCGACATGCCGGGCTCGTCATTGGGGATGGCGCGGAGCTGGAAACGTCCGCCGCGGCCGCCGTCATTGACGAGTTCGGGCAGCGCATTGGAGAGGCCGCCGGCGCCAACGTCGTGGATGAAGGAAATCGGGTTCCCGTCGCCGAGAGCCCAGCAGCGGTCGATGACTTCCTGGCAGCGGCGTTCCATCTCGGCGTTGTCGCGCTGGACGCTGGCGAAATCGAGATCCTCGTTGCCGGCGCCGCTGGCCATGGAGCTGGCCGCGCCGCCACCGAGGCCGATGAGCATGGCCGGTCCGCCGAGGATGACGAGCTTGTCGCCGGGGTTGATGGCGCCCTTCTTGATGTGATCGGCGCGAATGTTACCGAGCCCGCCGGCGAGCATGATGGGCTTGTGGTAGCCTCTCAACTCGGTTGAGGGGGTTTGAGGTTTGGGGTCTGGGGTCTGGGATCCGGGGGCGGAGGTCCGGGCAGCAGGCACCTCCTGCTCATACGTCCGGAAGTAGCCGTTGATATTGGGGCGGCCGAATTCGTTGTTGAAGGCGGCGCCGCCGAGTGGGCCTTCGATCATGATGTCGAGGGCGGAGACGATGCGGTTGGGCTTGCCGAAATCCTTTTCCCACGGCTGCACGGCGCCGGGAAGGCGCAGGTTCGAAACGGTGAAACCAGTCAGGCCCGCCTTGGGCTTGGCCCCGCGACCGGTGGCGCCTTCGTCGCGGATCTCGCCGCCGGAGCCGGTCGCGGCGCCGGGGTAGGGAGAGATGGCGGTGGGATGATTGTGGGTTTCGACCTTGCACAGGAGGTGGATGTCCTCGGTTTGCGCCCCGTATTCGCCCGTGAGAGGGTCGACGAAGAAACGTCCGCCCCGGGTGCCGGTGAGGACGGCGGCGTTGTCCTTGTAGGCCGAGAGAATGCCCGCGCTGTGCAACTCATAGGTGTTCTTGATCATCTGGAACAGCGACTTGGCCTGCGCCTGGCCGTCGATGTCCCAGGAGGCGTTGAAGATTTTGTGGCGACAATGCTCGGAGTTGGCCTGGGCGAACATCATCAGCTCGATGTCGTGGGGATCGCGCCCGAGGGCCGTGAAGGCCTTGACCAGGTAGTCGATCTCGTCCTCCGCCAAGGCGAGGCCGAGATCGGCATTGGCGGCCAGGAGCGCGGCGCGGCCGGCCGCGAGGACGGGCACGCTGCTCAACGGGCGCGGCGATTCGTGGCGGAAGAGCGCCTGGCAGGCATCCAGGTCGCCGAAAACAGCCTGCGTCATCCGGTCGTGCAACCTGGCGCGCAGGAGCTGGAGCTGGGCGGCGTCGAGGGAGCACTGCGGAAACGGCGGGGGCGGCCCGCCGCCGGCAATGGGGGAGGGGGCGGCCCCCTCGCTGGGCCTGGTGGGGGGCGGCGAGGGGGCCCGGGGGAAGGGGCGGGGCCCCCCCGCCGCTGTCAATGGTGTAGGCGACGACCCGTTCGATGCGCTTGATGGCGGCGAGCCCGCAGGTATGGGCGATATCGGTGGCCTTTGAGGACCACGGGGAGATCGTGCCCGGCCGGGGCGCGGCGACCTGGACGAGGCCGACAACGGCGGATCCGGCCCGGCTGGGACCGTAGGTCAGCAGTTTTTCCAATACTCCCTGTTCGGATCGGGTCAGATCGCGGGCCGTCTCCACGATATGCACGAACTCGGCGCTGAGAGCGCGGACCGGGAGGCCGGCGGCGGTGAGGTCCAGGAGGAGCTTCTGGAGGCGAAAAGAGGAGAGGGCAGGTGAGCCGCGGAGGATCAGCATAGTCGAAGGTGCGATGTTCACAAAATCACCCGTGCGGTCAAGTGGCCTGAACCAGGGAATACGGAACAGTGAACCCCACAAGCCAACCAAAGCACGGTGAAGACCAGCGTGCCAACGAATGAAAAATCGTCACTGAGCACCTTCTCGGTTATCAACCCTTCACAGATCGAAGGAAAGTTCACCTACATCAAACTGAACACCCCAGTGA
>OBEQ010771240.1_pt1 | contig 17842 bp, 11 predicted proteins | sample 1670901 | NCBI WGS metagenome assembly OBEQ01 (sample SAMEA104232315, study PRJEB22302) | groundwater metagenome | biome: forest; feature: aquifer; material: groundwater | place: USA | collected 2011-08-07 | depth 5.4 m
CCCAGCAGGCCAGCCCCAGCAGCAGATAGCCGACGTACGCCTCCGCCTCGGCGCCCTTGCACGTCCACAGGCGCGAGAACCCGGAGAACCACGCCGCGTAGGCGCTCGTCGGATTCGGCACGAAGAAGTTCACGAGATCGGCCGACAAGAGCTCCGGCTCGTGCGGGACGACGACGGGCTCGCGCGACGCGCTCAGCGCCATGCCCGCGAGGAACCAGCCCGCCAGCGCGAGATAGCCCCCGGCCATCGCGAAGGCGAGCCGCCAGAACTTCTTGGACCAGAGCGTCTTGCGCCTCGCGGGGTCGTATGACCACGCCGCGAAGAGCACCGCCGTCCCGACGAAGGAGAAGAGGAGATGATACGGCGTCGCCAGCGTCGCGAGCGCCAGCGCGACGGCGGCCAGCGCCGCGTCGCCGGCGCCGCCCAGGCGGAGCATGCGCAAGAGCCCGAGGAAATAGAGCGGCGTCCAGTGGATCGAGGCCAGGTGCTGGTACAGCCGATCGCGCAGCTCGCCCACGCTGGCGTAGCGATCGGCCGGCTTCTTGGCCAGGCAGCGCAGGATGATCTGCTCCAGCTCGGGCGCGATGGCCGCGCCGCCCGGGGTGTCGCGCGGCGGTACCACCGGCTCGCTCATGTGCTTGACCACGAAGTCGCCGAAGGAGCGGCCGCGGAAGACGGGCTGGCCGCAGAACAGCTCGTACATGATGGCGCCGGTCGAGTACACGTCGCTGCGGCCGTCGACCTCGAGGCCGCCGGCCTGCTCGGGCGACATGTACGCGGGCGTGCCCACGACCGAGCCGGCCGCGGTCTGCCAGCCCTGGTCGGCCGACGAGTCGTCGTCGCCGGTGAGCAGCTTGGCCACGCCGAAGTCGAGCAGCTTGGCGACCTCGCCGATGTCCTCCTGGATGAGGAAGATGTTGTCCGGCTTGAGGTCGCGATGGACGATGCCGACCGCGTGTGCGGCCTCGAGCGCGTCGCACACCTGCACCAGGATGGCGAGCAGGCGCGCCGTCTCCATGGGCCCGCCCAAGCGCAGCGCCTTGCCCAGCGACGCACCCTCGAGCAGCTCCATGATGATGAAGGTGGTGCCGTTTTCGAGCTCGACGTAGTCGGTGACCTCGACGATGTTGCGATGGCGGATCTTGTTGACCGCCTTGGCTTCCTGGAAGAAGCGCGCCACCGCGTCGCGCTTGACCGCGTACTCCGGCTTGAGCAGCTTGAGCGCGACGTGGCGGCCCAGGCGCACGTGCTCGGCACGGTAGACGCGGCCCATGCCGCCGCGTCCGATGACCTCGAGCAGCTTGTAGCTGCCCAGCACGCGGCCGATGGCGTCCTCGGCGCGCGAGTCGCGTGCGGACTTGCGTTCGACCGCGACCGAGTGCGGCCGTTTGCCGGGCGGCAGCAGCGCGGCCGTGCGCGCCGGACGCTGGCGTGAGCCGGGCGCGCGTGCCCCACCGCCGGTGACATCGTCGTCGTCGCGCGACAGCTCGTCGCGCGAGACGTCGTCACGCGAGGCGTCGTCGCGCGACAGCTCGTCGAGGGCGCCGATGCCGTCGTCGCGCGCGGCCTCGTCCATGGCGCTGGTGCGCTCGAGGCGCCGCGGCGGCGCGGCGACCTCGCCGGTGACCAGGGGCGTCCCGACGTCGCCGCACACGTCGGAATGACAGACCTGGTCCCGGTCAGGGTGAAGCGTGTGACAGCGGGGACAGAGGCGCATTCGCGAGTACAAACGCCATTCTACGTCATGAATGCCCGGCGTGCGACTCAGGGGGTGATGACGGAGATGGCCTCGACGATCTCGGCCTTGACCATGGCCGAGGTTTCCATCTGCCGGCGCGCCCGCAGGGCGGGCAGCGCCTCGACGGATCCGGTGATGGCGAGCGCGCGCGCCGCGTCGGCGCGCACGTCGGGCACGGGATGGTCGAGCAGGGGTGCGATCTGGGTCACGGCCCGACCCTTGGCCACCTGGGCCAGGGACAGCGCGGCGGCGCGCGCGAACAGGGTCTGCGCGCCCGAACGGGCGGTGCGGCCCTTGTCGATCAGCTGCTTGAGGCGCGCCTCGGTGGCCGAGCCGGGGTACTGGGCCAGCTCGCTGATGGCCTGCCAGCGCGCGTGCGGGCTGATCTTCTCGTCGTCGCTGATGTCGCGCAGCACGGCGTCGGCGCTCTCGCCGCCGTTGGCCTCGTCGAGGTGGGCGGGCGCGGGCGCCACCTCGATGGCGCGCAGGAGCGAGATGACCCGGTCGCGCGCCGCGGGCGTGCTGGCGAAGGCGAGCGCGAAGGAGGGCAGCGCGATGAGGACGATGACGACGAGTCGCTTCATCGGAGCACCGGGCTCTTGCGCAAGATGTCTGCCTGCTCGTCGGTGAGCTGGCTGCTCGCCCCGAGGCGGAAGTAGACCAGGTTGTTGGCGCTGTCGCTGGTGGAGGTGAGCGGATCGTGGCGTCCGTTCACGTCGACGGTCTCGAACAGGCCGAGGTAGCGCGCGGCCGCGTGCGCGATGAGCCGGCCGAAATCGTCGTGGCCGAGCACGCACAGCGCGTCGGCCGAGACCACGATGCCCGAGTGCGCGGTGCCCTTCTCGAGCGGGCCGGGCGCGCCGCCCGAGGCCGCCAGCACGCCCAGCGGGTAGAGCGAGCGCACCACATAGACGTCCAGGCCGGGGCGGTTGCGGTCGCCCAGCTCGAACAGCGCGCCCAGCTCGTCGGGACGCACGGCATCGAGGTCGGGGCGGCCCTTTTCGTCGACGTAGCTGATGGTGCCGAGCGCCAGGCCCGCCTGGCTGAAGGCGGTGCGCCACGACGGCAAGACCTCGGTCTGCCACTGGCTGGTCTTCTCGGCGGCGCGCGTGGCGTCGAGCGGCTTGGAGCCCACGCAGGCGTGGTCGACCAGGTTCATGAAGTGGAAGTTGATGTCGAGCGTCTTGCCCTCGACGCCCAGGCGGTAGATGGCGCGCACGCGCGGCTGCAGGCGGGCCAGCAGCTGGTTGCGCTGCCAGGCGGCGACGTTGACGCGGTACACGCCCGGCTCGAGCTGCGCCTCGCTCGAGCTGGGCAGCATGAACGACGAGGTCTCGGTGCCGGGCGCGTAGCGGACCGGCTGCTCGATGCCGATGGGGTCGGTGGCGCCGGGCTTGTTCCACAGCAACGTGCCCGACGGCGAGACCAGGCGGGTCATGCCCACCATCATGTTGGGATCGCCGATGTCGGTGACCAGCGTGAGCGAGAGCGCGTTGCCGGGCACGGGCACGTGTACCAGCCCGTCGTCGTCGGTGGGCAGGTCGACCGCGAGCACACCGGCCGCGGGCATGCAGCCCTTGTACTCGTCGATGGCGCGGGGTGAGAACATGTACGGCACTTCCACGCACGCGGCGCCGCCGCGCCGGCAGTCGTCGTCCTGCATGCACAGCTCGATGCAGCGGCCGAACGAGCACGCACTAGACGCGCACTCGTCGTTGCTGGCGCAGGCTGCGCCTGCGGGAATCAGCTCGGCCGAGGGCTGGCAGGTGGGCGAGAGCGTGTCGGGCTCGCCGTCGCCGTCGCCGTCGAAGCCGGTGGTGGCGCAGGTCTGGCCGGGGCCGCAGTCGGCCTCGCGGTCGCAGGGGTCACCGACGGTGCTGCTGACCATCACGCAGTCGCCGGCCACGCAGGTGAAGCCGTCGGCGCAGTCGCGCCGCGTCCTGCATTCGGGCTGAACCGGCGCGGGCGGAGACTCGCAAGCCGTGGCCAGGAGTCCGACCAGCAGGCACGCCGCAACAGACCGCGAAACACGCGCAGCCCTCACAATCCATGACCTGTTTTCGCGGCGGTTCAAACCTTCGTCCCGCTGGTGGCGGCAGTATAGATCGATATAATCCCGCGAAATCAACCGCGTTCCTGCGGGTGCACCGGGGAGGAACTCAATGCTCGAGCGTAAGCGCGCTATTTCGTTAGCTTTGGTCGGACTCCTTTCGCTGGGCACGCCGGCCCTGGCGCTGGCGGCGGAGGGCGAGGGCGAGGGCGGCGAGGACGAGACCGCATCCCCGCCCAGCGAACCGGCCGAAACCCCCCCGGAGGAGGGCTCGGAAGGCTCGGCCCTGGTCAAGAAGACCAACAAACGGCACTGGGGCGTGGGCGCGCGCCTGCGCTACGTGTTCGTGCCCAAGGCCATGCTCAACCTGTTCCTCGCCCATTCCACGTCGATGAACTCGGTCGGCTTCGGCGCCGAGGTGGTCGGTCGCAAGGGCGACTCCGACATCGTGTTCGGTATCGAGTACGACGGTGCGAGCCCGGAGAACGGGCTCTACCAGGACAAGGGCGACGACCCCGGCCAGTGCCAGGCCGATTCGGGGAAGTGCCCTGATTTCACAGAGTTCGATGGTCTGGGCATGATCGGCCTCGACGTCACGTTCATCTGGCACGCGCAGCTGAGCAGCCGCGTGCAGCTGCGCTACGGCGGCGGCGCCGGCGTGGGCATCGTGACCGGCGCGGTCTACCAGACCAAGAAGTTCTGCCCGCCCGGCACCACCAACGATTCGCTCGACGATCCCAACAAGTGCGCCACCACGCTGCCCGGCGAGACGCGCAAGAAGTCAGACAGCGTGCCGCCGGTGGTGCCGATCATCAGCGCGCTCATCGGCGCGCGCTTCCTCATCTCGGACAACCTGTCGCTCAACGCCGAGTTCGGCTTCCGCGACGTGCTCTACCTGGGCATGAGCACCGACTGGATCTTCTGACGCTGCAGGGCGGAGGAACCGCCAGGGCGCCAGCGCGCGCCAGTGACGACTTACCCGATCACCCTTTCTGATTGTTCAGACCAGGTCCTGCGTCGCGAGCCTGTTGGGCATCACTGGCGAGTGCTGGCGCCCTGGCGGTTGCCTTTACCCGCGCAGCTTGCGGATCTCGCCCACGCGCAGCGTCAGCTTCTCGGCATCGAAGTGCTCGGCCAGCGGGATGGCGAACTTGCGCGACGAGCCGACCATCGCCTTCCACTCCTGCGCGGTGATCTGCGCGTGCGCCTCGAGGTACGCGCGTAGCCTGGCGCGCAGCGTCGCCAGCGCACCCGCGTCGACCAGGTAGTCGGACTTCACCCGCACCAGGCGGCCCGCGCGCACCAGCACGTCGAGCGCCTGCTTCACCTGCGCGGGCGGCGCGTGCAGCTCGGCGGCCACGTCGTCGGGACGGGGCGGCTCGAGCGCCCAGGCGCCGAAGCGCTCGGCGATCTTCTCGGTCAGGGGCGCCAGCGCGGTCGCGGCCGCAGCGGGCGCTCGCCGGGCGCGCGCGACCAGGTCCTGCGCCGCGGTCAGCGCGCCGCGCCGCACCAGGCCGGCGACCAGCGCGTCGAAGAAGCGCGGCGCCAGCGCGCGCGAAAGGCGCGAGCGTAGCTCCTCGCGCGGCATGCCGTCCTTGTGCGGCGATGCGACGTGGAAGGCGTCGACCGCGGCGAGCGCGGCGGCCTCCAGGCGGGCGAGCGCCTCGGCGTGCAGGAACTGGTCGCCTTCGCGCAGCAGCTCGGAAGCCTGCACCAGGCGGTTGAGCGCGTCGTCGACGGCGGCGCTGGCCAGGCCCAGGCGGCCGCCCAGCAGCGCGCGCGTCATGCCGGCGGGCCCGGCGGACTTGATCTCGAGCGCCACGCGCTCGACCGGGGCGGCCTCGGCGACCTCGCGCAGCGTGCGTGCCGCGTCGGCATCGGCGCGGCGCAGCTTGCGCGCGTGCACGCGCACGATCTCGCCGCCTCCGATGGTCGTGCCGTGATGCTCCTGCAGCTGGAAGCCGCGCGCGATGAAGCGGTCGCCCGGCAGCGCGGCCAGCGGCTCGTCGAGGTGCAGCTGCACCAGCGCCTCGTCGCCGGGGCGCAGCTCGCTGCGATCGGCGAGCACGACCGTGGCCATGACCTGCGCCGTGCCCAGGTGGACGAGACACTTGGCGCGCTGCGCAAGCGGCCCGCGCGACGTGCGCAGGTAGCGCAGGCGCGCGTCGACCAGGTGCGCGGGCGCCAGCGCGCCCGGATGCGCGAGCATCTCGCCGCGCTGCACGTCGTCGCGCTCGACGCCGGCCAGGTTGACCGCGCAGCGCGTGCCCGCGCGCGCCTCGGCCACCGCTTCGCCGTGCACCTGCAGCCCGCGCACCTTGGCGGCGCGGCCCGCGGGCAGCGCGACCACGTCGTCGCCGACGCGCACGCGGCCGCCCAGGATGGTCCCCGTGACCACGGTGCCGAAGCCCTTCATGGTGAACACGCGGTCGAGCGGCAGGCGCAGCGGTCCGTCGGGCGAGCGCGCGCGCACCAGCGTGGCCAGGCGCGCCAGCTCGGCGCGCAGCTCGGGCAGACCCTCGCCGGTCTTCGCCGACACCGGCAGCAGACACGCCTCGGCCAGGAAGCTGCCTTGCAGCGCCGCGCGCACGTCGCTCTCGACCAGCTCCAGCCAGGCCGGCTCGACCAGGTCGCGCTTGCTCAGCACGACCACGCCGTGGCGGATGCCGAGCAGGTGGCACACGTCGAGGTGCTCGCGCGTCTGCGGCATGACGCCCTCGTCGGCGGCGATGACCAGCATGGCCACGTCGACGCCACCCGCGCCCGCGACCATGGCCTTGAGGAAGCGCTCGTGCCCGGGCACGTCGATGAGCCCGAAGCGCCGGCCGTCGATGTCGAGGTGCGCGAAGCCCAGCTCGGTGGTGATGCCGCGCTGCTTCTCTTCCTTCAGCCGGTCGGTGTCGATGCCGGTCAGGGCCAGCACCAGCGAGGTCTTGCCGTGGTCGATGTGCCCGGCGGTGCCGAGGATGATGGGCTGCGTCTGCACGTCGTCCCGCGAACTTACCTGACTCCGATGCTCGCGTGCAGGTGCAGGACCTGCGGCTCGAGCGTCAGCACGGCGTTGAGCCCGCCCAGATTCTTGGCCGGCTCGGCGAGCCCGGGCAGCCCGAGCTCGGGCGTGAGCACGCTCTCGGCGAACCAGGGCAGATCGGTGTGCAGGAGCGCCACGAAGGGCATCGCGCCGCCGGCGCTCGCCGGCGAGGGCTGGCCCCACCACCAGGTCAGGGTGGGATCACCACCCCAGGCGAGGCCATAGATGGTGCGCTTGCCGTCCGCCGAGGGCGTGGCCACCGCCCACGGCTCCTCGGGCTGCTTGCTCTTCCACACGGTCAGCTTGCGCTTGCCGGCGGTGGCGTTGCCGCGCTTGAGCACACGATCGAGATCATCGTGCAGCACCGGCCGCTCGACCGAGGCGATCATGACCATCTGCGTCTGCCCGGGCCGGGCGCCGTAGCTCTTCACCGCGAAGGCCAGGTTGTGCAGCCAGGGAAACAGCTCGTTGGTGCTGGCGTCGGAGTCCATGAACAGGGTCAGGTACTGGGGCCAGCCCAGCAGCAGCACCTGGGCGGTGCCGGCCGCGCCGCACAGACGCGCGCGCTCGTCGATGGCGTGGCGGTCCTGCGCCAGCGCGCCCGGGCGCGGCAGCTTGCGCAGGCCTTCGGTGCCGGCGAGGGGCAGGAGCGCGATCAGCTTGGTGCCGCTGGCGGCGGCCAGGTCGACCAGGCCGTCGTCGTTGGTGGCGAAGGCGGCGTCGAGCACGCCGGGCGCGCGCAGCGCCCAGTAGGCGTCCACGTCGACGCCCGCGGCCGTGCGCGTGGCCGCGACCACGAAGCTGGCCAGCGGACCGTCGGTGGCGATGGGACGGAAGTCCTCGCACGCGGCGACCTCGCGCTCCGCGGTGTCGAGCACGCTGCGCGCGGTCGAGGCGTCGGCGACGCCGCTGGCCGCCTGCAGCGCCTTGCTCCAGCCGATGAACTTGCCCACCTCGATGAGCCGCTCCGGCTGCACCATCAGCGCGGCGCCCGCGTTGCCCAGGGCCGTCCCTGGCAGCGTGTGCACGTCCACGCCCGTGCCGACGTGCTCCTTGCCGACGTTGCGCGCGACCAGGCGCAGGAGCGGCGCGCCGTCGACCTTCCAGTCCACCGGCACGCCGCCGAAGGCCCACAGCGCGTCGACGACCAGCCAGCGCCGGTCGAGCACGCGCACGAACACCAGCACGTCGTGGCCCTGCGGCGTCGACAGGCGCGCCACCGCCAGCACACGCGCGCGCGTCAGCGCCGCGGCGATACCCTTGCCCAGCTTGGCGTCGGCGCGGAAGACGGACGCCACGCCCGTCGCCGGTCCGCCCGCCAGCACCAGCTCGGTGCCGCTGGCGGCCAGGGCTGCCAGCGCCGTGCGCAGCTTCTTCTCGTCGCGCACCAGGGCGACCGCGCGCGAGCGGTTCCACGCCCGCGGCGCACGCGCGAGCGCCCGGGCGTCGTTGAGCTTGTCGGCGCGGGCGTGGAAGGCCTTCTCGGTGGCCTCGACGTCGACCGCGAACAGGCCGGCTACCACCGGCACCTCGCTGGCCAGGCCCGACTCGGCCCAGGTCGTGGTCACGTCGAAGCCGAGCCGGCGCAGCGAGCGCGCCGCGGCCACGTCGACCAGGCGCTGCAGGCCGGGCGTGCGCCGCGCCCACACCGAGAGCGCCACTTCGGCGTCGGGCGTGAAGGTCAGATAGAGCGCGGCGTCCGAATCGAGCAGGGCCAGCTGCGGCTCGGCGGGCAGCGCCGCGCTCTGCGCACGCGCCTCACGCACCGTCATCAGGCACGCCGCCACCACCACCACCGCCACCACGACCACACCACCACGCATCGCCAGCCTCCTGCGCACTACCTTAGCCGCAGCTCGCGCTTGAGCACCTTGCCGGTGGGATTGCGCGGCAGGGCGTCGATCATCTCGAATACCTTGGGACACTTGTAGTCGGCCAGGCCTTCCCGGCAGAACGAGCGCAGCTCGTCGGCGGAGACGCGCGCGCCCTCGCGCGTGACCACGAAGGCCTTCAGGCTCTCGCCCCAGTCGGCATCGGGCACGCCGATGACCGCGCACTCGGCGATGGCCGGGTGCATGTGCAGGTGCTGCTCGATCTCCTGCGGGTAGATGTTGACCCCGCCCGAGATCACCATGTCGCTCTTGCGATCGGCCAGGTAGTAGTAACCATCGGCGTCGACGCGGCCCACGTCTCCGACGGAGAAGTAGCCCTCGCGCATGGCCTTCTGGGTGGCGTCGCGGTTGCGATGGTAGCCGGGCACGAGCATGGTGCTCTTGACGTACAGCTCGCCCGGCTGGCCGGGCGGCACCGGCTGGCCGGCGTCGTCGAGCAGGCGGACGTCGTTGCCGTGCAGCACGCGTCCGATCGTGCCCGGGCGCGCGGTGTGCTCGCCCGGCGCCGCCAGGGTGACCATGCCGGTCTCGGTCGCGCCGTAGAAGTTGTACAGGATGGGCCCGAAGGCCTCCTCGACGCGGCGCGCGGTGTCCGTGGGCAGGGGCGCCGCGCCCGAGAGCAGCCAGCGCAACGACGAGGTGTCGTACTTGCGCCGCGTCTGCGCGGGCAGCGAGGCCAGTCGCCCCAGCAGCGTCGGCACCATGAAGGACGTGGTGATGCGCTCGCGCTCGATGAGCGTCAGCACGCGCTCGGGATCGAAGCTGCCCTGCGCCAGCACGCAGGTACCACCGAACATGTAGGTCAGGGCCATGAACGCGGGCGGCGCCGAGTGGTAGAGCGGGCACACCACCAGGTGACGGTCGTCGTGGCGGAACTTCACCTGGGCCAGGAAGTCGGTCACCGGCGCATGGAAGGTCTTCCTGAAGTCGCGCGCGGCGCCCTTGGGCCGACCCGTGGTGCCCGAGGTGTAGATCATCACGCCGCCCGTGCCGCCGGCGGCGCGCCGCCCGCTGGCGGGCGGAGCAGGCAGGTCGGCGCTGCCCGAGGCGAGTACTTGCTCGTAGCGGCGCGCTCCCGGCGCAGCGTCGGTGGCGATGACGCCGCGCTGGTCGCGCGGCAGCCCGGCCTGCGCGCGCGCCGCGTGCACCACATCCGCCAGCTCGCCCTCGAACAGCAGCGCCAGCGGCTCGCTGTTCTCGAGGATGTAGGCCACCTCGGCGGCCTTGAGCCGGTAGCCGATCTGCACCGCGAGCGCGCCCAGGCGCATGATGGCCCACTGCGCCTCGAGGTACTCGTGGCGGTTGCGCATCATGATGCCGACGCGCGCGCCCGGCCCGACGCCCAGCTCACGCAGCGCGTTGGCCAGCCGGTTGATGCGCGCGTCGAGGTCGCGGTAGGTCAAGCGCACGTCGCCGTCGACCAGGGCCAGCTTGTGCGGCGTGTTGGCCGCGTGCAGCCGGATGACCAGACTGGGCCCACCCGAGGCACCGCGCGAGCCGCGCGCGAAGTCGTACAGGCCGCGCAGGCGCAGCGCCTGCAAGAGCCCCGAGTCGCGTACCACGGTGGCCGCCGTGCGGCCGGCACGCGCGGCCTCGCGCAGCCGGTGGGTCAGCTCGTCTCGCAGCGTGGGCGACATGCTACGGGCAGCCGAGCAGGATCTGTTTGATGTCGCCCCGTCCGCTCAGCGTCGCGGGCGCGACCTCGAGGTACTTCCTGAACACGTTGCACATCTCGCCGCGCGCGCCGCTCGCCTTGAGGGCATAGCCGAGGATGCGGTGGGCCTCGGCGTACCACTCGACCTCGGGCGCGGCCAGCTCGATGGCCCGGCGCAGGTTGGGAATGGCGTCGGGGCGGTTGAGGTCGTAGAGCGCGCGGCCGAGGTGGTAGTACGCGGGCGCGCTCTTGCCGTCGCGGCCGATGGCCTCCTGGAAGGCCGGGACCGAGCCCTTCTGGTCGCCCATGGTGTAGAGCGCCAGGCCCTTCATGTCGTAGACGTCGGAGCGCTGGTCGTCGAGCTTGCGCGCGGCGTCGAGGTCGGGAATCGAGGCGTTCCACTCGCGCCGCACCTGGCGCACGCGCGCGCGGTCGACCAGCGGCTCGGCGTAGAACTTGTCGCGCTCGATGGCGGCGCCGTAGTTGTTGATGGCCTCGTCGAGCTGGTTCTGCGCCTCGTAGGTGCGGCCGAGCGCCTCGAAGTACTGCGCCTGCGGATCGATGGCGGTCGCCTCGGTGAAGTCCTTCTGCGCCTCGTTGGTCTTGCCCGCGGCCAGCAGCCCGGTGCCGCGCAGGAACAGCCCGGCGGGATGGTGCGGATCCTCGGCCAGGATGGCCTCGCCCAGCTTGCCCGCGCGCGTGGCGTCACCACGGCGCGCGTAGTAGCGGCCCGCCGCGGCGCGCCCGGCGATGGTGGGCGCCTTGCCGTTCTTGTCCTCGAGCATGGCGGCGTAGAGCTTCTCTGCGGCCTCGGGGCGCTTGTCGCGCTCGTAGGCCATGGCCAGCTGGATGGCGACGTCCTCACGCGTGGTGTCGATCTTGTAGGCGGTCTCCAGCTCGGCCAGCGCGCCCGCCATGTCGCCCTTCTTCTCCAGCGTGATGCCCAGGTTGGCGTGCGCGTCGACGTTCCTGGCCTCGACCGCGAGCGCGCCGCGGAACCAGGTCTCGGCCTTGTCCAGGTTGCTCGCCGACAGGTACGCATTCCCCAGCGTGTTGGCCAGGTAGGCGTCGCCCTCGGCTTCCTTCTGGATGGTGGACAGCGTGGCCAGGGCCTCGTCGTTCTTGCCCGCCTTCAGGTACAGCAGCGACAGCGCCACCACCGGCTCGTAGTTGCTCGGGTCGAGCTCGGCGGAGCGCTTGTAGGCGGTGATGGCACCGTCGAGGCCGGCGGGCCCGGGCGCCTGCTCCATGACCCGGCCGTACCACAGCTGCAGCTCGGCGCTGTCCTGGTTCTGGCTGAGCGCGTCGCCCATGAAGCCCTTGGCGATGTCCCACTTGCCCTCGAGCAGGGCCAGACGGGTCAGGCCGATGAGCGCGCGCAGGTGCTTGGGATCGCGGCGGTTGGCGTCCTCGAACAGCTTGCGCGCCTCGACCACGTTGCCCTGCGCGAGCAGGGCCAGGCCGCGCCCGGCGATGGCGTCGACGTTCTCGTGGTCGAAGTCCTCGGCCTTCTTGAAGCGGAAGGTGGCGTCGTCCCAGCGATGCGCGTCGAGCGCCTCGTTGCCGGCCAGCGTCCAGGCGCGCGAGACGTCCTTGGGGTGCGCGCTGGCGGCCTGGTCGGAGTTGACGATCTCCATGAAGCGCTTCTCGCGCGTGCCCACGCGGTCGCGCGGCAGCATCGAGGCCAGGCCGACCCACGCGCCCACATGGTTGGTGCGCTTGGCCAGCACCTTGTCGAAGCTGGTCTTGGCCGCGGCGCTGTCGCCCAGCGCCAGCTGCGCCTGGCCCAGGCCGTAGAGCGCGGGCACGCGCTCGCGTTGCAGCTTGAGGGCGGATTCGAAGGCGGTCCTGGCCGCCGGGTAGTCGTGGGCGGCCAGCGCCGCCCAGCCCAGGTAGAGCGGCGCGTTGGCGTCGCGCGCATCCTTCTTCAGTGCCGCACCCAGCGCCTTCTCGGCGGCGCCGCCCCGGTCATCGAGGATCTGCGCCAGCGCGCGCGCCTTCTCCAGCTCGATGCCGTCGGCGGAGACCTTGACCGCGTCGTTCATGACCTCGTCGCCGGTCTTGCGGTGCGCCTCGGCGTTCTGGCCGCTGTCGATGGCCCAGGCCAGCTGCGCCTGCGCGGCCAGGCCGAGCGCGTCGGCATTCTTGCCGTCGTCGGCGAGCACGCCCTTGGCCTTGTCGAAGGCCTTGCTCCAGTGCTCGTTCTCGTCGGAGGCGAGCAGCTTGCGCGCGTCGGAGAGCCCGGTCTTGACCCGCTGCGCCAGCGCCTCGGCGGCGTCCATGCGCGTCTTCACGTAGAACGCAGCGCCGCCGCCCAGCACGACCACGCCCAGCACCGCCGCGACGATGAGGCGGGCGCGCCTGGAGATGGCCGGCTTGGCGCCGGCGCGCGCCCTGGCCCGGGTCGTCGTGGGCACCTCGGCCGCGGCGCCCAGGTCGGTGGCCATGGTGCCGGTCTGCTTCTTGACCGTGCCGACCGGATCGGCGAGGTCGAGCATGTTGGCGCTGGCGCCCTTCTGTGGGCCACCCCGCCCCGGACCGACGGTGACCTGCGCGCCCGTGGTCGACATGAGCGGGATGGTGCCGGTCGGCTTGCCGAACGACACCACGCCGGGCGGCGCCTGGCCGGCCGACGAAGGACCGCCGAGGTCCAGGTCGGACGCTGCCAGCGTCGCGCCGCGCGGGCCCGACTTGCCGCCGTCGCCGCCGGGGACGAGATCCAGGCTGTCGAGCGACAGGGAAGGCACTCCGCCCGGGCCGGGCGAAGGAGGCCCCAGGTCGAGCGCTGGCACGCCGCCCGTGTTGCGCGCCGGACCGGCCGAGGGCTCGCCCAGATCCAGCGACGGGATCATGCCCGTCGTGGGCGGCGGGCCGAAGGCGTCGCCGCCGCTGCGCTTGCCGGCCGCCGGCGCGGGCGCGCCACCGCGCGTGGCGGGCGCGTCCATGGGCACGAGGTCGAGCGAGTCGAGCGAGAGATCCGGGGCCGGTCCGACGCCGCTCTTGGGCTGGGGCAGGTCGTCGAAGAAGCCCTTGGGCGCGGGCAGATCCACACCCTTGGTCGGCCGGGGGCCCACCGGCTCGAGCAGATCCGGGATGGTCTTGGTCGGTAGCGGGCCGACGGGCGCGAGCAGATCGGGGATGTTCTTGGTCGGCACGGGCCCGACGGGCGCGAGCAGATCGGGGATATTGCCGCCCTTGGTCGGCCTGGGCCCGACGGGCGCGAGCAGATCGGGGATGTTGCCGCCCTTGGTCGGCCTGGGCCCGACGGGCGCGAGCAGATCGGGCACGTTGCGCGACGACGTCGGACCGACGGGCGCGAGCAGATCCGGGATGTCAGTCTGGCCGCCGCCGCGCGTGGGCCGCGGGCCGACTGGCGCGGGCAGGTCGGAGAAGCCTCTTTGCGAGGTCGGGCCGACCGGTGCAAGCAGATCGGGAATGTCCGACTCGAAGTGCTCGCCGCCGCCCATCCGGCTCGAGCTCGGGCCCTTGGGCGCGGGCAGGTCGACGATGTCGGGGTGGCCGCCGCTGTCGACGATGTCGGGGTGGCCGCCGCTGCCGACGATGTCGGGATGGCCGTCGAGATCGAGCTCGTCGGAATCGAAGGCGGCGAGCGCCGGGCCGCGCGGCAAGGGCGGCGGCCTGCTGGGAGCGCTGCCGCCCAGCGGTGGTACCGGCGCGAAGCCGTCCAGGTCGAGCTCCTGCCCGATGCCCGAGGGCGGCATCACGGTCAGGTTCTGCCCGCAGGTGGGACACTTCTTGACCATGCCGCTGGGCGGGACGCGCGCCTCGTCCAGCTGCATCCCTGCCCCGCACTTGTCGCACGTGACCGTAAACATGCCGGTCGGGAGAATATCACGCGATCGGCCGGCTGGCCGACCTGGCTACTCGAAGTCGTCGCCTCCGTCGCCCATGCCACGGCGGCGGTCGACGGCCTTGCGAACCTGCCTCTCGATGTCGCGCTCGATCTCGGGCAGGGCGACCACCAGCATGGCGAACTGTCGGACCGAGAGCAGCTTGCGCACCTCGGCGTTGCGCTGCTCCTCCAGCTTGGCGATCTGCGAGCGGGCGGCGAAGATCTTGTCGACCAGCTTGTTGCCGGTCGCGTCGTCGAACTTGCCCGACTCGATGAGGGCGCGGATCTGCCGGCGCGACTGCCCGATCTCGACCTTGAGGGGCAGGATCTGGTCGTCGTAGCGGTTGATGGCCGCGAACAGCTTGGTCGCGCTGGCCTCGTCGAGGTTGAGGACTTCCACCAGCCGCGCCGCGCGTACGGCGCGGATCTTTTCGATCACCTTGGCGCGCTTGCCGGCGCCGCCCGCGCCGCCGCGCTGGCCCTGCTGGGCGAGGGCCACGGTGGGGCAGGCGAGGGCGATCATGAGCACGAGCGAGCAGACGAGACGCATCTTTTTCTCTCCTACCTGGCTACCTGGCTACCTGGCTACAGCGTGAAGGTGTCGGCGACCGCGTCGAGCTGGTCGTCGTCGATGGAATCGAGCGTGTCGAAGAGGTCACCGGCGGGGCCGTCGTCGCCGTCGCCGTCCAGGCGCGCCAGCACCGCGTCGAGCTGCGCGTCGTCGAGCTCGGCGACGCGCGTGGTCGGATCCGCAGCCTCGTCGCCGAAGGGCAGCAGCTCGTCGGCGACGTCTTCGGGCGCGGCGGTGGCCACGACCGGCGAGGGCGCCACGGTCACGCGGCCCACGGTCGGCGTGGTCAACGTGCGTCCGGCCAGCATCCACACCAGCGTCGCCGCGGCGCACAGCGCGGGCGCCACGACCCAGGCGACCACGCGCGAACGCGAACGTTCCGGCGCGAGCTGCGCCCGCACCCCGCGGGCGAACTCTGCCCAGTACAGCTCGCCCTTGGGCTCGCTGGCCTCGTCGCGGTTCTGGGCCTCGCGCGCGAGCGGCGCGATGGCCCGCAGCACCTGGCGGGCCGCCTCCAGCTGCGCGCGGCACGTCGCGCACACGGGCAGGTGCGCCGAGAGCTCGTCGTCCGGCTCGCCGCTGGCGAACGCGGCGACCCGCTCGTCGTACTCGCAATGCTGCACGTCGCTCACTTGCTCATCTCCTCGCGCAGCCGCTTGACCGCGTGATGAAAGTTCACCTTGGCCGCGTTCTCGCTGCACTCGGCGACGTCCGCGACTTCCTTGAACGAGAGATCCTCGAACACGCGCAGCTCGATGACCAGGCGCTGCTTGGGCGGCAAGGCCGCGAGCGCCGCGCGCAGCTTGCCGCGATCCTCGCCCGCGGCCAGGCGCGACGCGCCCACGGCCTCGGCCACCAGTGCGTCCTCGGCGATCTCCGCCGGCTGCTCGCGCGCGTGATCGCGCAGGTGGTTGAGTGACAGGTTGACCGCGATGCGGTAGAGCCAGGTGCGAAACGACGAGGCGCCGCGAAAGCCGCCCAGCGACTGGAAGGCGCGCACGAACGCACGCTGGGCCACGTCCTTGGCGTCGTCGGCGTTGCGCACGTAGCGCAGCGCCAGGTAGTAGATGGGCCGCTGGTACTTGCGCACCAGGCCATCGAAGGCGCGTGCCTCGCCCGCGCGGTAGCGCGCCAGCGCCTCGGCGTCCTCGTCCACCTGCATATGTGCCGGGGCTATCGTTGCCAATGCCGCACTCACGAGATGCTGACCCGCGGCTTGCACCGTAGGTTAAGCCGGTGCTAGGGTACCGCGCTTAAACATCTGAGAGGACTGGGAAAATGCTCGACCCCGCGCGTCTGGACGAAGTGCTTCGCCGTGGCGAGAAGGTGCGTCCACAGATCGATGCCTTCCGCCAGATCGACTCGCGCCGCCGCGCCCTGCAAGCCGAGCTCGACTCGCTGCGCATGAAGCGCAACCAGGCGACCGAAGGCATGGCCAAGATGGCCGACAAGAAGTCTGCCGAGTTCGCCCGCCTGCGCGACGAGAACCGCGAGCTGTCGCAGCGGATCAAGGAAGGCGAGGTCGAGCAGACCCGCCTCGAGGACGAGTCGCGCGCCGCGCTGCTGGTCATCCCCATGGCGCCGCACCCGTCGGTGCCGGATGGTTCGGACGAGAGCGCCAACCAGGTGATCAAGACCTGGGGCGAGAAGCCCACGTACGCCTTCGCGCCCAAGGATCACGTCGATCTGGGCGTCGCCCTCGACATCCTGGACTTCGAGCGCGCGGCCAAGATCTCGGGCGCGCGCTTCTGCGTGCTCAAGGGCGCGGGCGCCAGGCTCGAGCGTGCGCTCATGATGTTCATGCTCGACACCCACACCGCGCGCGGCTACCGCGAGATCTGGCCGCCCGCGCTGGTCAAGCGCCACGCCATGGAGGGCACCGGGCAGCTGCCCAAGTTCGAGGACGACGCCTTCAAGACCGTCGCGCCCGCCGACAAGCCCGACGATCAGTTCTTCCTCGCGCCCACCGCCGAGGTGCCGGTGACCAACCTGCACCGCGACGAGATCCTCGAGGCCGACGCGCTGCCCATCAAGTACACCGCGTACACGCCCTGCTTCCGCGCCGAGGCCGGCACCTACGGTAAGGACACGCGCGGCATGATCCGCCAGCACCAGTTCGACAAGGTCGAGGTGGTGAAGTTCGTCAAGCCCGAGACCAGCTACGCCGAGCACGAGTCGCTGTGCGAGGACGCGCAGGAGATCCTGCGCCTGCTCGGCCTGCATTACCGCGTGTCGCTGCTGTGCACCGGCGACATGGGCTTCGGCGCGGCCAAGACCTACGACCTGGAGGTCTGGCTGCCTGGCCAGGACGCCTACCGCGAGATCAGCTCGTGCTCGAACTTCGAGGACTTCCAGGCCCGCCGCGCGGCCATCCGCTTCCGTCCCGCGCCGGGAGAAAAGCCGAAATTCGTCCACACCTTGAACGGCAGCGGCCTGGCCATCGGCCGCACCCTGGTGGCCATCCTGGAGCAGGGTCAGCAGGCAGACGGCAGCATCGTGGTGCCCGAGGCGCTGCACCGCTATACCGGCTTCGACCGGATCAAGGCGGGCATGTAGCCGAGCGCCCCAGCGACGAGAAGATTCGCTGCGCAGCGCGCGCGAAAAATCTTTACAAGCGAAGTCCGATCCTTATACTCCGGCTCGCTTTTGCCTCCGCAACTGGGAGGAGTGGCCGAGTGGTTTAAGGCGGCGGTCTTGAAAACCGTAGTGCGAAAGCACCGGGGGTTCGAATCCCTCCTCCTCCTCCACTCGCACACGTAACCCTGACAACCGAATAGCTGACGGAACCAACGACGAAGGCGCCTGTCGTGTCCGGAGAGGTGGCCGAGTGGCTGAAGGCACCGGTTTGCTAAACCGACGTAGGGGTTTTACCCCTACCGGGGGTTCGAATCCCCCCCTCTCCGCTTAGATTCGCAACGCCAAGTCGTCCGCAGCTACACCACCTGTCTCAGATCGCCGGCTCGGGCACGACGCAGCGCGTTGCGCCGACGATCGGGCTCTTCGTGAGATAGGGAGGGCCTTTGGGCGTGACGGACTTCTTCCACAGGGAATCC
>OBEQ011787934.1_pt1 | contig 17833 bp, 8 predicted proteins | sample 1670901 | NCBI WGS metagenome assembly OBEQ01 (sample SAMEA104232315, study PRJEB22302) | groundwater metagenome | biome: forest; feature: aquifer; material: groundwater | place: USA | collected 2011-08-07 | depth 5.4 m
GGTCAGCAGGAAACGCAGGATTTGCGGGTCCGTCTCGGTGGCCCACCGGGCGATGAAGTAAAGCAGGAGGAACATCAGGATTCCTCCGAGGAGGCTTCCGAGCAGGTTGAAAGTCGCCGCGCCTATACACATGGCGAAGAAGAACAGTTTTCTCTCGGCACCCAAAATTGTCAGGGGTCGTGAAATCGACCGATAAACTGTGTTCACCCGCCTGCTGTTCGGCCCATTTGGCATCGATCGCTCCAGTCAGAAAGTGCGGTCCGATTCCCGTCTCACGGGAAGAGCCAGGCCATGAAGTTCACTGCCGCGATGGCCATGCCAACACCGAAGAGGACTCCGGCAAGGACCCTCTTCGATCCGCCTTCGCCAAAAGCGAAGGTCAAGCCGGAAACCACGGTTGCGACGAGAGAAAGGCCCCGTGCGATGGTGCTGGTGAATGCCTGCTGCAGGACGGTGACTGCCTTCTCCCAGGGGGAGGTCGCTTGCGCGAAGGCAGGAGCCGCCAGAATTAGACCCACCGCGACCGCGAAGGCTTGCCGGGAAACTGCCTTAAGTCGAATTGCGTTTTGCCAAATTGTTCTCATGTTTCGATATCTCCTTTGCTCGCATTCTTGAACCGCCGTTAGGCAGGAGAGTTCTCGCGTGCTTCCTGGTTGTCAGTGGCACACCTGGCACGAAGGAGAAGAACCGCTGTCCTGGTTTGCCGTGCCTTGCATGGTGTCAAGGCACACTTGGAGCACGCGCTCCCACCAGAGGGTTTCAACCTTCGCGTCCGGCTCGTCGCCTGTCAGCCGTATGCGACACCGGGCGGCTCAGAGTTTCGGTTCGCGTCCGCCTGGCTCGCGGGGGAAATTCCAGCGAGAACTCCCCTCACTTACAAGGAGGCTTCGAGAAGGGGAAAAGTGAGAAAAAAACTTTAGGGTCCACGAAGTTGCCTTTAGCGTTCTATGGACATCGAAAGTAACAGAATGGCACTCTTCTGAGATACACTTCGACCTGGCGGGCTACATACACGAGGGACCCAATGGAGAAACCTGACCCGTACGGCGAATGGGTACTCCATAAGGGTAAAGAGGCAAAGGGCGGTATCCCACATCCGGTCGACGAGCAGCTCTTGGCTGCTGCGCGCGCAGCTTGGCCCCGCGTATTGGCCCACGCCAAGCGAGAACTTGCCCAGAAAAACTCAGCGACAGATACAGAAGCTCTCGCAGCAGAAGTGTGGGAGGGAGTATTGAAGTCGGTTTCCAAGGCACTCCAAAGAAAGGGCGACAGCAGCTCGACCATTGGGGACATGGAGTCTTATCTCTTCGCGGCCTTCCATCACCGCTTTAACAGAGTCCTGAAAAGAGAGCAGAAGCGACGCGACACAATTGAGCTTGTTTCGTCAACCGTGGAGTTCGAGCGGATCGAGAGCGCACAGGATACGAACTGGGTTTCTGAACTGGAGCGTGCAATCACTGTCAGGCAGATAGTCGCCCACATGGATGAATGGACTAAAAGGGTCTGGCAAGCGCGACAATATGGCTACTCATGGAAAGAAATTTCAAAGCATTTGGGCTTGACCGAACAGAACGCAAAAAAAACATTCCAGTACGGACTGGAGAAGACCCGCCAGAATCTGCTCGGTGTGCAGAAGCGGGGGGATTCCGGCTGACGACAGATGTAATGATTTTCTTTGAGTCTTGGTACATTAAGGAGTTGAATTCTTTGTAAGGCGAGGCGGTTCTGAGCGAAAAGGCATATTCAGCAAAGGAAGAGAAGCGGGCTCTCGACGCGCTGGGCCGTGGTCTGCTCAAGGAGTTTCCAAATCCTGAGCGTACCGGATGTCCCGGCTCTGACATCTTGAGGGGAATTGCTTTTCACAGGGTTCCTCTCGCACAGGCTGAAGCCTATCTGGACCACCTGACTTCCTGCAGCCCATGCTATCGCGATTTCTCTCAGCTCCGAGAAGCATATCAACGGCGCCGAAACCGCACCCGACTAGCGGTCGCCGCCAGTATCTTCGTAGTTGTCTCCGTTGCCGGATGGGCTTTGTTCCACAAGCAGAAGGACGCCCAGTTTGCTCAAACAGCTGTCTTGGATTTAAGAGACCGTTCCGTCAGTCGTGGTACCGAACCCGGTTCTGAACCGAATCCGGGAGAGCGGCCACTGGAGATCAGTCGCGCGGTCACGCACTTGAACATTTATCTCCCTTTGGGGAGCAGTGAGGGGCCTTACGAAGTGCGCATTCTCACACCCTCGGGAGAATCACTGGTGGCAACCAGCGGCACAGCCAAGTTGAAGGATCACATTACTTCGCTTCAAATTGCGGTGAGCTTCTCCTCGGCACGGCCTGGCCGATACATTCTGCAGGTCCGGAAGGCTGGCTTAGAGTGGAATTCGTACCAGTTATTTCTACGGTGAGCGAAGAACAGCTCGCGTGTCAAAAACTATTCAGAGCTCTTCCCGCGAGTTTTCGGATGGTCTGTGCCCATAAGCACTTGCCTTAATTCACTTTATGACTTTTCCAGGGGGGGCTGAATCGGATTGCTTGATAGAGTGAACGGTGTTGGTGAACGACCGCTGTACTGCAAGAAAAACTAGCATCACCGTTCTATACATTGAAGGGATATGCGCTCGGGGGGGCTTTGCGGACGACTGCAGATCACTTATTGAGATTTCAAGTTTGCTGCCCCTGTCGATCCGTGAGGTGTAATATTCCAAGATTGGAACCGAGTTGACCCTGTGCACGATTCTCGCCTGATGAGGTTGGCGGGAACGATCAATAATGGAGCGAGGAACAACGATGCTTTCCTCTGGACAGAAACTGACCGTCTATTTGCTCATGCTCGCAGTGCCTCTCGCGATTTGTGCCATAAGTTCTTTTGCTCAGTCCGATCAATTAAATCTGCCGTCAGTCGGAGAGCTAAGGGCTGCGCCATTCGAGAAAACTACTGCGCCCAACTCGGGCAATACATTCTCGTATGCCGACCTAGAAAGCACCGTCACCCTTTGCAGAGCGTATGCTCGGGGTGCCGATCTGCTCCCCCGGTACCACGAACCCCTTTTGACGAGAGGCGCAACGGGAATTGCTATCTTCAAGAGTGTATCGCCGAGCGTTGTTCTCGTCGTGACAGGAAACTTCACAAACGACCAACTGTCAGAGGTTGGAGTCGGTACCGGAGTCATAGTTGATTCAGCGGGGTACGTTTTAACAAACTGGCATGTAATCGCGGGGTACCAGGCAGGCGTGATCTTCTTGAAGCCAACGCTCGGTACTGATGTCTCGCAGACACCCGCATACGGCGCCCGCCTGATTGCACAGGATCCCGGGGCGGACCTGGCTTTGCTCAAGATTGTTAAACCACCCGCTGGGCTACGCGCCGTTCCCATAGCAGACATTTCGTCGGCGCAAATTGCGGAGGATATTCACATCATCGGCCATCCCCACGGAAATCTGTGGTCTTATAGTACGGGTGTGATCAGCCAAGTCCGCGACGGCTATACCTGGTCATACTCCGATGGGTCCAAGCATCAAGCGAAGGTCCTTCAGATGCAAACTGCAATAAATCCAGGTAACTCAGGAGGGCCTGTCCTCGATGATAGCGGCAGAATTCTGGGGCTTGTCGCAATGAGTGAAGAAGGGCAAAACCTCAACTATGCCGTGGCAGCAGACGTGATCAAAGGCTTCATAGCGTCTACGCTTCAATCGAGAACGAGAGGAGCATCGCCCGAGACAAGCTCTCCCAAACCGCAGTATTCAACTCTGCGCATGCAAGATGGTCGAACGGTCATCAGAGCCGTCTACCCAGATTTAGTCGCATATTCGATTACCGACCCTAAAGGACAGCCCCTTGGGTTGGTCGCAGAGGCCTCAGATGGAACCACGATGGAAGCTTGGAGCCCCAATGCTCTTGGTGGGTTCAGCTATTGGTCAGTTCGGCTACCGAGTGGGAAATCAGTGAGCGCTCGGGCCAGCGGGGGAATCCTGGATGAATTCGGGGGCTCCCTAGCTGCACGCCGATGAAGGATGGCAAGAGATTCCGTCTAGTTTCCGCCAGCTTGTTCGTCTTCGTGATTTTCCTTACTTCTGTACTTCCCATTCGGGGGCAACAGCCTCCGAGAGCTGCATACAACAAGCCAACAGAATTGCAGGCGACTGATCCTGAGATTCGAGCACTGCTTGATGAAACGCGGACTACTTGTGACCAGTCCAACCTGAACGACACGATCGACCGAGTACAGAAAGCGTTGCGCATTGCTGATAGTCGCGGATTAATTAACGATAGGGCGCTTGCCGAAGCAACTCTGGCGTCTGTATACATAGGTCAGGCTGAAATTGAATTAGCTTTCAAGACCTTCCAGAAAGCCTTGCAGGATGCCATCGATTCTAGGAACGGAGTTTTAGAGGCCGACATTTTGATATCCCTCTCCTCCGAAGCGCAGATGAAGGGAAACACACTCCAGGCGATAGATGTCATTTCAAAGGCACTGAGTATCGCAGAAAAGAGCGGGAGCCTCTACGAGAAGGCTCGGGCGCTCGGTGAGCTCGGAAGGTTGAAGCTGTTGCTCGGCAAAACTGATGAAGCAGCGCGCTTGATTGACCAAGCAGTAGAAATAGACAAGCTGAATGGTTACAAATTTGAAGCTCTCCATCTCGTATATCGGGGCGACTACCTGGGATTAACCGGTAAGTTAGACCAGGCCATCGACTCCCTAGGTCAAGCAAGAACGAAAGCACTTTCTGCGAACGACGCATATAGCTTCATCATGGCCGAAAATGCCTATGCATTTGGCTTGGTCCAAAAAGGAAGGACGGATGAGGCGATCGGAGACTTGAGCCTCCTCAAAGAAGGTAATCTTCACAAATTCGTTCAAGACGCTAAAGAACAAGCGTGCATAGCATCTGCTTTAGAGCTGCCAGTCCTGCACCTCACTTTGCTCGAAGGCCTAAGTAACGTGTATGCAGCCGCGAATCAAAAAGAGAAGGAGCTAGACACTTGGCTGGCAACCTTTTCGTATAGTCGTGATCATGGGGTTGTTGCTGGAGAGGCTGAAGCCGCTGAAAAAATCGCCAATCTGAACAACCAGCTCAAGAGACCTGAAGAGGCTTTGAAGTACTACCGGATTGCAGTCGATCTCTTCCGCCAACTCCAGAACGAAGCCTCGCTCAATCAGGTTGACGTTTCTCAATCGCTTCTGCTCGTTCAAATTGGCCGAGGGAAAGAGGCGCTTCCAATAATCCGAGAGATTATTTCTTTTGCGAAGCGCCATAACCTCCGGACGCTTGAATTTGGAGCATATCTCGAACTTGCGCAGATCTATCAGCCAACCGGCGATCTGGGCCATGCCCGTGAGGCACTGGAGAGGGCGGAGTATCTTATTCACCCAGGGCCGTTCGATTCAGAAATTGATAATCATTTGGTTCTGCAAGTCTACAGTCGCTTGGGTGATATATACAGGGAGCATAATGTCCCGACGAAAGAACTTGTTGCAATCGACAAAGCGTTTTTTACCGCGCTTCATCTTGCAGATGAAAAAGCTCAGGAATTTCTTGTCACATATCTTGATCAAAGACTGGCCACATTGGGGATCCGAGAGCTGGTGGGTCGGCGTCAGGAGGAAGGTCAGCTCGCTGAATCTTTGGTATATTCTTATGTGCTGTATGTTCGGGACGGTCATCCCTCCAAGCCGGAAGGCGACAAATCCAATTGGAAAAGGATTATCACCCTTCCCTTTCAAATCGTACAAAGCCCTGGCGGAGCCGCAGCTCTGGTCGAGATCCTAAACCAACTTGGATCATTTCTAGGGTTTGAAAAGCTTGCTGCCTTTAACGCTCTGGGGCGTTATTACGTCGCAGTCGGCGCCGATCCGGCACTTGCGGAGAAGTATGCACTTAAGGCGGAGAACCTACTTAAAGATGCTAAAGAGAACAACGCCGCACTCAAAGTCGAGAGCTCCTGTGTACTTGCACTTGCATATTCACGCCAAGCAAAAAGTTCTCTAGCAAATGCCAAGATTGCGGAATGTTTGAGCCTCGCCAGTATGACAAACGACAAACAAACGATCGGCTATGCGCAAGCGGCCAACGTCATGGTCCAACTGTACAGTGGCGATATCGCCTCTGCAAAAGATTCATTGGAGGGGCTTTTGAAGGTTTCTCCGGAACAGCCTGAATTACATGTTGAACTTGCCATGTCATTGGAGAGAGCGAGGCTCTATGAACAGGCCGCCTCCGAACTAAATATCGCAATCAGGAGATACCTATCAACAGGAGAAAAGAAAACAGCCGCAGGGGCCTACACACTCGTTTCCATCGCGCTAAACTCCGATTCTTCGGAGCCAGCAAGAGCCTTGCAGCTCAAGTATCTGCGCGCAGCACTGCAAATCTATTCCGAGATTAATGCGGAAGCAGATGAAGCTGGGACGCTTTCTTCAATTGGAGACTATTACCTCAAGCTTTCACAAACCACACGCGCTATCGAAAACTACAGCAAGGCCTACGACATAGCGCACAAATTGAAGCGAGAAGATATTACCGCGCAGAGTTCGCTGGGCTTGGGGAACGCGTACCAAGCCCAAGGGGACCCTGTTCGGGCGTGCGAATTTCACAAGAGAGCGGCGGACGCCTACCAGAAGCTTGATTCCGCGTCCCTGGAGACAATTTCTCTTAACGGCCTCGCAAATGACTATCGCAAATTAGGTGACGCAGATATGGCGCTCTCAGTGTTTCTTAAGGCAAAGGGAGTAGCTGAAAGAGCCTCTTCTTCCGACAGGTATTTCGTGCGCCTCTACCTCGGCGATCTCTATGAGGAGCAAGGCCAATTCGAGAGGGCAATTCTTACCTACAGAGAGGCAGTGGAGATCACAAATCAGGCTGGCGACCTGGAACATTCCGCGTACTCGCATCTAGCAGTTGCCCAGTTGGATGGACTCATCGGTAGTTGGGACGATGCACTCAGTGAATCAGAACTTGCCCTCACACTGTTCCAGCAAATTGGAATCAAGGAAGGTGAGGCCTTTGCTTGGGCTCTGTTAGTCGGCGTCTACAGCGATCGAAGTTCTTCGGTGAAGAATTTCGATAAAGCGCAAGAGTGCTACGAGAGAGCGCAAAAACTTCGTCATAGCGAGAGACTCCAACTAGATTTAATGGAAATCTATCTTCAGACGGGGAAATACTCGGAAGCTGCTGCTGCAGCGACCGGAGGTATTCAAGCATGTCAGAAGGACCAGGATACGCATTGCCAAGCTCATGGTCTTTTGAGTCTTTCTGAGGCCAAAAGACTGAGTGGAGACACAAAGGCCGCAAGGTCAGCACTGAATCAGGCTCGGCCATTAGCTTCTAAATCAAAAGACCTGTACTTGCATGGGCGTCTCCTCTACGCCGAGGCGCGACAACTCACGGCGGAGCACAGGTCAGATGAGGCCCTGGCCTCATACAAGCAGCTGATTGCCCTGATCGAAAAGGTAAAAGGAAAACTTGACCCAAGAGATCAGAAGTCTCTTTCCGAGAACTACGGATACATCTATGACGAATTAGTGGCTCTGTTGTATTCCATGAGCCAAGAAAATTCTGGCAAACAAGCAGCGCTGGCTTCCGAATCCCTGAAGTACGCAGAGATAAATAAGGCGAGGCAGTTTGCGGAATCCTGGGGGCGGGCCTTTATCAGCCAAATGAGAAGAACACTACCTGCCGATCTTCAGGAGCGCGAGCGAGTTGTGTTTTCAAAGCGTCATCGAATTGGGGTCCAACTTGCCACTCCTGAGAACCCGGTAAGCAAGAACGAAAAGGCAGCCTTGGAAACGGATCTATCAGGCGTTGAAAAGGACATAGCCACCTTTCTCAAGGACGTTAGAACGGCCGCGCCTCAGTATGCATCCGTCGCCTATCCGGTAGAGATCCAGATTTCGACCCTTCTCCTTAGGAAGGGTGAAACTCTCGTCGAATTCAAGATGACAGATGATGCGACCTTCGTCTGGCTCGTGCAGAATCCACATGGAAGCGGGAACGAACTTGTCTCGTCCTACAAGATTCCTCAAAAACGTACATGGTTCCTGGAGCGAATCTCGCGGCTCCGCGGACAAATGAATGCGGGAAACCCTGATTTCGTCAGTCTGCCGATCTTTGAAGTGCTGTTCAAGACGCTCTTTCCCGGCAAGGCAGAAAACGTGGTTGCTGCCGCGCAGGAGCTCGTCGTTATTCCAGACGATGCGTTATTTCTGTTGCCGTTCGAACTGTATTCTCCGAAGGCGTCCGCACTCGATTTTGTCCTGATTCAAAAACCGATCACCTACTATCCGTCCGCTGTCGCCTTTCAATTCGCGCGGGCTGCAAGTCGTCTTTCTGGCTGGCAGGAGGCTCTCTTGGGGCTCGCCGATCCGATAACTTCACCGGAAGACGAGCGGTATGCGGTCACACAGGTAATGCCGTCGGCCGTCAATCAAGACAAAGAAAAGGAAACGGAGGTTCGAAAGCCCCAAGGTGATACTCCCGAGGAGCTAGACCGCCTCAAATCGCGCGGGTTTTCATTCGAGCGGTTGCCAGGAACATCTGTTGAGATTCAGTCCATCGCAGCTTTACTCCGCAAAGCCAATGAGCCGGTCGAAGTGCGCGTTGGCGCAGACGCGACGCGACAGAAGCTTATGAACACAGACCTGGCTCAGTTCAGATTTCTCCACTTTGCGACGCATGGCGTCCTGCCGGTCGATACAAACATTAAAGAGCCGGCTTTGGTCTTGTCCTACGATGGTGTCTCTCCGACGCATATGTTCCTTACGATGTCTGACATTCTGAATTTCAAGCTTCATTCTGAATCAGTTGTGCTTTCAGCTTGCAATACCGGGAGTGGCAACGTCAGTCGAGCTGAGGGTGTGATGAGCCTTGGGCGGGCATTTTTGGCTGCTGGAGCTTCCAGTGTGACAGTTAGTTTGTGGAAGGTCTCGGATCAGTCCACAGCTTTCCTAATGGAGGAGTATTACAAGAGGATTCTGGCCGGAAAGAAGAAGAACATTTCGCTCGCAGAGGCACGCTACGCGGTGTTCTCAGCGGGACAAAAGGCACCCTTCTACTGGGCGCCTTTTGTCTTAATTGGTGAGTAAGGGCTGTGAATTTGGAGTGAAGGCTCCCTTAGTGCTCAGAAGCCGACAGCTCAGGCGACAAACCCCGCGTCACAAACTCTTCACCAGTTCTAACGCCCCTCGCATTTGTGTATCTTCACCCGAGATGAGTTGGTCCGCTGATAGCTCAACTGGGACGCTCGGCGATACGCCTTTGCCTTCGATCAGTCTTCCTTGCCAGGTGAGATACGCAGCTACGGGCAAACCCAAGATGTAACCTGAGCCCATTCGAAAGGTCGATCCACTCAACAACCGGCCAGGGGTCTTCGTCCCGACGATAGTGGCTAGTCCGTTCTCTTCCGCAAACGCGGCTACCATCTCTCCAGCACTGGATGTGTGCTCGTTTACGAGAATGACCACTCGCCCGTGAAATCGCTGCGCGCCGAAACCCTCCGTGACGACGAGAATCGACTTGTCAATGAAGCCGTACCGCAATGCGAGCCAGAGAAGAGTGGCTTTGTTTGAAGGTATTTTGCCGAATCTCGGCAACTTTTCTCGTGCATATCCCTTCTCTTTTCGCGCACGAGTGAGGCTGTATCCGACTTCGGTCTTTCCGGGAGTCAAATAGCTCATAAGCCGCAAACCACCAATGCCTCCTCCGGTGTTCCCGCGAAGGTCCACAATCAGCCGCCTAGAGTCGCGCATGTGTGCGAAGGCTGTGTCCAGCATATGAGCGAGATCAATTCCAACGGCCCCAGGAAACATGGTTACCTTCAGCCAGCCGATCCCGTCGGGTAGCTGTGAACACAGGACCGCTTTGGGGACGATCACAGGGCGACTTTTCGACTTTGGTGAAGGCACTTGCAGGGTCCCCATGACCCGCTTGCCGTCCGGCTTTTGGACTACATATTGGGAGTCGTCCCCCACGGGGAAAATCGGTGGCTCGGGCGGCTTTAGGTCTCGGTTTCTGATCTGAAGAAGGATGTCGCCTGGACGTAAGCCTGCGACATGCGCCGGGCCGCCTTCGTGAACGTCCTGGAACATCCAGCGCTGCTCACCATCGAAGTTGCAGCGCATGAAGGTGGCACTGATAGCATGGCGGCCAGGGACGTTCGGACTCTTGGAGTGCCGAAACCCCGTGTGGCTCGTCTTCAGTTGGTTCAGCAGTTCCTGTATCTGCTTCTCGAACTCTTCATCACTGTTGCTTCGGAGAATCTGGTCCTTCCTAGTCGCAGACAACTCCTCCCAATTCGCCCCGTTCATACCCGGATCGAAATGCTTCTGCGCGACCAGGTTACACAGACGGGAGTAGATTTTTTCGCGGGTTTGGATATCGAGGCTCATTGAACCCTCAATGGGATCGGAGACCCTCCGTCTCCGACCAAGACAAAGGCTCCCCAATAGTAGGGTGGTACTTGTCTACCGTATTTTGCGAGCAAGTCAAGTTTGGCTTGCCGCAACGCCCCGGCCTTATCCTGGCCCTCCGCGATGTGCGTATAGAACCGCTCCATCAGAGCGCGCGTGTACGTATCGTCGGCACTCCACAGGCTCGCAATAACCGCCTTTGCGCCACTCACAAGGAATGCCTCAACTAGGTTCGTGACTCCTTCTTGGCCTTGCAGTTTTCCAACCGCTGTATTGCACGCAGAGAGCGTCACCAGATCAGCATTGAACTGAAGCCGTAAAATCTCGCGGACCTGCAATAAGCCGTCGTCGTGTGATTTCGGGTCTACGCCTAGTATCAAGCCTGATCGCTCGGGAAACTGGGTGTCAGCGAACCCATGCGCGGCAAGATGAACGATCTTGAAATCAGCCAAAGGCTCAGATTTGAACGCGGTCTCGGTTGCGTCAGAACCCAGCAGGAGAACCGCGTCCTTGCCGACAATCTTACTGACTTCGATAACTTCTTCGCGGGTCTGCGGCAAATCATACAGAGGCGTGCGGAACGCATCCGAAAAACCCCGCAGAAGCCTTTGCCCAACTCCAATAGGCTTGGCGAGTTTGGACGACGCACCACCCTGATTCTGATACGGTACATCCCCTACGCCCAAGAACGCACGGCGCGATGCCTGCATTTCTTTCGCGTCCCTCAGGACAACCAGTACTGTGGATGCCGGGACGTAGCTAATTGTCTTGGTCTCCAGCAACAAGGCGCCGGTTGCATCGTGGAGAGCGTCGAAGGGCAAGAGATTCAGAATGCCGTCCGGGACGATGATTAAGCGGTCAGTGGCCGCCCGCTGAGCGACCGGCCCGAAGAGGACACCGTAGAGCTGCTTCGGTACATCGATGTCATCGGTCTTCGCCCGAGTCTGGTTCAGGTACCTGCGCGTCAAATCTTCAATCTGTTGCCGTCCTGCTGGCAACAGTTGCAGACCCGCATCCTTCTTAGAGATCCAAACACAATACGAGTGCGGCTCGCTTAGCACGTATTCGAGCACAACCTCGTCCGGGCGCAAGCTGGCCTGAATGGATTTCAGAGGCGCCGGCTTCTCAAACCATTCATGCTTTGAGACTCCCTGGTCGTTTCGTGTCCATTCCAGCCGGCGCTCGTACTCGACGAGCTGATCGAGCAGCCCGACGCGTTCCTTCGCGTCCTCCGAGCGCATCAATCTGAGCTGCAACTCGGAAACGGTATTCTCAAGCATCCGCGCTTGCTCAGATTCGTTCTTGCTAAACGACACCTTGTTTTGTAGCAGAGCTGCCGCTGTCCGCCCTCTGACTCGCTCCAGCACGTTGAGTGCTCGCTCTACATTTCCTGTCTGTGCGGCGAGTTCGAAATGATGCAGGTAGGTCTCGCTCATGGCGCCAGCCAGGGAGCTGCTCCAGTACGCCTGATCCATGTTGACCAGCATCCCGTCAATGACATCCTCTGCATCCTCATACAGCGACTCCGCCTCAGTAAAGTATCCACGGCGGGCCTTCAGGTCAGCCAGCATCGTGAGATCTCGCGGCAAGAAGTACCGGTCGGCGATATGCCTGCTGGCACTCACGGCGGCAGAAGCACGCTCTTCGGCGGATTTCAGGTCGCCTGCGTCGCGATAGAGCCCGGCGAGATCGAACATAATTAGGCCCAGGGGCCGATAGAAGTTGTACTTCCCTCCGATTTCGCCCCCTTGTTCCAGATACTCCATCGCCTTTTGGCGATGTCCAGTTCGAAGCGCCAGTTCTCCGAGCGAGAGGAGAATTATCGTTTCGTGTCCTCGCTTTTCATTCTTTCTGGCTACAGCCAAGGCTTGCACCAGTCCTTGTCTCGCCTCTTCTGGCCTGCCCAGACCGACGAGTGCATCGGATTTGCCTTCGAACGCCATGAATGGAAATCCTGCATCGGGGGTGGCGCTGGTTATCTTTATTGCCCGCTCGAAGAAAGCGAGTGCCTCCCCGTACCGCTTCACCTCGTCAAAGCCGAAGCCAAGAATCTCAAGGTATCGAACCTGGGCACCTACATCGGCACTCGCCATCGCAGATAAGAGTGCGTCACCAACCATCGTCGCAGCACGTCGGCTATCGCCTTCCAGAAAAGCCATAATCCCCAGTTCCCCTGTTGCGCGCGCTTCCCACTTCGCCTCTCCCAACGTGTGGGCAATCCTTTGAGCCTCTGTCCAGGCTCGCTTCGCAGAAGCTGGATTGATCTCCAGGTCCGTGTACCCTTTGGCTGCTAGACACCACAGCCTGAGTCTAAGGTCAGTCTTCGCAACTGGAATCTCTAGCTGCTTCCCCAGCATTTCCGATACGTCGACGAATGACATGGTTTCTGATTGAGCACGAATTCGTCCAACTCGTGCATAGACCTCGTTTCTCGTGTCGCCGTGCACCTTGAAGAGTTCCTCCGCACGGATGTAGAGAGGTCCTGCTTTCGGCCAATTGAAAAGCCATGCGAGGCGGTTTGCTTCTGAAAGCAGAAGTTCAGGATTTTTCGAAGCTTCCGGGTCACGCAATAGATCAGCGACGGACGGTCTTGGATCAGCCTTTCGGGAGATGTAGAGCCAAACGTACTTGCGTGAAACCACGGCAAGAACGACAAGAACGGCGCCCATAGAGAGTAATACGACGAGCCAGCGCTTCGAGAAACGCACCCGCAAGGATGGATACCCCCTGTCCTCTGCCACTGGGCTGTATCGAAGTGGATGCATGAGGCTGGCCGAAGGTTTCATGGCCGTGTATCCAAAGATGTTACTATACTGCGTCAGTAGACCCATCCCCTGGTCTAGACCTTCTGTGAGTTGACCCGAAGCGTTGGTGGGGTGCCTTGTGTCCATGGATGAGTTACTCAATCTTGCGAGTAACGGACATGCAGAAATCGAAGATGACTGGATGCCCGGGACCTCTGTGCGGTCAATCATTTTGGATGACCCCGCTTTAGTGTGGCTTGAATATTTCGGTGAGGCGAATGGCTTTAAGCCGGAAGAGTCCCCCTACGATTTCCTTGGCTTCATAGCTGGGAAGGCGCGGCAATTCGAGGAAAAATGGATCGCTGAGCTGGCGTCTGCGGCCGTTGTGGTGTGCGTGCAAGATTACGAGGTTCGCTCTCTCGGAAAAGTTCTTGAAACCATAGGGCATCTCTCCGCTGGAGTGCCTGTGGTTGCGAAGCCGGCTCTGTGGTGGGGACCAGAACGCGTCTACGGAGTCCCGGACCTCGTGGTACACACATCCTGGCTCGAAGAAAAGTTTCCCAAGCTATTTAGTCAGTACGAGAAGCATGCAATCGCTGCCAATCTTCCTCCTACAGGGAAACCGGGCCATTACGTTGTGTTCGACATCAAATTCACCACTGCCTTGGATGGGTCCGACAAGAAGATAGACTATGCGAATTATTCGGCGCAGGTTCGCATTTATTCCTACATGCTTGGGCAAGTTCAGGGAATAATGCCCCGAAATGCCTATCTGGTGACAAGAGACCGTCTTTTCGATCCTCTCCCGGTAGGAATCACTTCGAGCTTGGGTCAGCCACTTGATGCTGATGTGGCAGCGGTTCGAGACCAATTTGTGGAGATTAAAGTGCACGGTTCAAAATACCGCCCCTGGAGGGACGGCATCGTGACGTCGAATCTTTCGAATGACGACCAAAGATGGGGCACAGCTAAGGACGCAATCGCGCGTGAGAAGTTTCCCGGACGCGATCCGGCTTTGCTCTATCAGGTGAGTCCGAGCATAAAGCGAGAGCTTAGTTCACTCGGTTTTTCTACTCTCGATTCCCTGCTCGCAATCGACCCCGCTAGAATCCCTTTCGAGAAGTGCAAAGGTCTCGGACCCAAAAGGTCGAAAGTCATGAGAGCCATATTGCAAGCCAATAGTGCGGGGAAGGCGATCCATCCCGGTGCTGCCCTCGTGCCACCGCAAAGACAATATGAGTTCTTCGTAGATTTCGAATACCTCACCAATCTGAATGTTGACTTTGAAAAGCAATGGCCCGCATTAGAGGGTCGTGAGATGGTATTTATGATCGGCGTGGGACAAATCATCGACGCCAAGTGGTCTTTTAGGTCCTTTGTTGCCAGCGCAGAAGACACCGATCGGGAACGAGATATGTTCCTTCAGTTTATCGAACACCTAAGTGGGCAGACTGAAGGAAATGCAACCGATCCATCCAAGACTGTCTTGTATCACTGGACCAGCGCTGAGGTCTGGCAAGCCCGTCGCTCGTCTGACAGGTTGGCTCTGGATAGCGATCACCCTCTTCGTAGGCTTCCATGGCTCGACCTCCAAAAACCCATCCTTGAGGCTCCCGCTGCACTTCCGGAGGCTTGGGGATATGGTCTCAAAGAGGTAGCAAAAGCTTTAGACAAGCTTCGCCCCGACATTGGTGTCAAATGGCCTGAGGGACTAGATGAGGGACTTAGAGCGATGGTGATGGGTTGGCGCGCGTACGCTACTCCCGAACCCCTAAAGTCCAAGGAAATGGCCGTGCTGAACGCGTATCTCGAAGTTGACTGCATGGCGCTGCTCTCCGTCCTGAGGTGGTTACGACCTTGAAACTCGGCGTATGAGCTGCGCGAACGTGAGATTCGCAAAAAGAATCACTATGAATGTGTAGATATCGAACCCCAAATGGCTCCAGCAGTCAGACAGAGACTCGCAAGTTTTTTCTCCCGCCTGTTCCCTAAGACAAGGGACGTCGAGGTGCACGTTGATTCCTCTACGGACGAAAGCAACATCTATGTCGATGTGAGTTTGCGTCATGGCGGTGCGGTCTATCGCTTTGAAGCCCTTGGAACACTTCCTGCACGTATCCGAGTTGGTGATCGATTTTTCCGCATATCTCAAAAAAATAGACACACATTAACCCAACTAGCGAATTTGGACCCACGGTTTGATCCAGAAAAGGGTTTCGTGTTCCCGGAAAGGGACGTTCCCGAGATACTGAACTATCTTCGTCCAAAGGCCAGCGTTGACTTTTCCAATGCTTCAAAGCGGATACACATCGACGAGAGGCCGCTGGAATATGAGCACGACGTAGCAGAGGTCGAAGATGACGTCGAAATCAGAACATCTCTGGTCTCCCCAGATTCCCGCCTTCGAATTGATACGTCCCAGGATGCCAAATTTATCGAAGGCTCTAAGTACGTCCATGCGCCGATTGGATACTTCAGAAAGCCCCAAGAGAAAAAGTACAAGACTCTCGGTGGGGAAGTCGGGAAGACACGGTTGTGTGCCGATCAGATTCCTTTGTTCCTTTTGCACGATCTGAAGAGAATTCAGTCTGAGCCAAGAAGTAGGGTAGCGAATGACATTCAATCCCAGCGTGTTATCACACAGCAGTTTCAGCCAAAAGTGTCGCTTCAAGTGGACGGACCCTGGATTTGGTTTGACGTGCGATATGAAGCTGACAAATTCAAGGTCGGCTATCAAGAAATGGAAAGGCTGGACCCGTCCCGAAATTTCATTCGGCAGGGTGAGACTTGGATTCAGGCAGACAAGCAAACGCATGCTCGCGTGGCTGACCAAATCGAAGAGATTCCAGAAGTCGAGATTGTTGAGGAAAGATTTCGGACTCGGACTTATCACTTCGATGAAGTGCAGTCCCTCTTAGAGCAAGTCGCAAGCCTTGATCTCTCTGAGGCTTACGCGCAATTCCGTAAGTCGCTCGACGATTTCTCACAGATCGAGGAGCACCCTCTTCCATACAACTTGAAAGGCGAACTGCGCACGTACCAGAAGCACGGCTATGACTGGCTCGCATTTCTTGAGAAATATGGTCTGAATGGGATTCTTGCGGACGAGATGGGACTAGGAAAGACTGTTCAAGCGCTCGCGAAACTACTCGATGCTCATGCGGATGGAGAACCAGGGACATCTCTAGTGGTTTGTCCCCCTTCAGTACTCACCTCGTGGCAAGACGAACTTAAGAAATTCACGTCGCCAGTCGACTTTCGTACTGCGTTCTACATCGGTTCAGCTAGGCACAGAATTCTCAAGGATCTCCATCATTACGACGCGATTCTGACGACATACAACATCGTCACGCGCGATATAGAGATTCTGTCAAAGGTGACGTGGGACTATGTCGTGCTGGATGAGGCGCAGAAAATCAAGAATCTAGAAACTGCCACTGCGAAGGCGTCCAAAAGATTGATTGGAAAACACAAGCTAGCACTCACGGGCACACCCATTGAAAATAGACTGAGCGAGTTGTGGTCAATCTACGATTTTCTGATGCCTTCCTATTTGGGAACTCAGACTTACTTTCGCGACCAGTTTGAGATTCCTATCATGAAGAGGGGCGACCGGGGCGCTCAAGAGAAACTGCGCCGAAGAGTGAGTCCCTTCAAGCTGAGGCGTGAAAAAACACTTGTTGCATCTGAGCTTCCACCGAAGATTCCTATGGATCGCTACTGCGAGCTTACGCCCGAGCAGGCGCAGCTTTACAAGCATTTTGCTATGGCCGAAAGGGAGCGGATCGCAAAGCTTCCTGGGGACAAGTTTCGAATCGATACTTCTATCCTTACTGCAATTCTGAGACTCAAGCAAATCTGTTGTCATCCTGGGCTTGTCACAGGTGATTCAAGGGAGATCTATGACAGGTCGGGCAAGCTTGAGGCATTCATTGAGGTCCTGGACGAGATAGTGGAGAACGACGAGAAAGCTCTGATTTTCAGTCAATTCACACAAATGCATGCGATCCTGCGCCGGGTCTTGGATGACAAGAAATTGCCATATTTCTATTTGGATGGCTCGACACCGGTTAAGGAACGGGCCAGATTAAAAGATGCCTTCCAACGCGGCGAAGTGCCATTTTTCCTGATTAGCTTACAAGCTGGGGGCCTCGGCATGACCTTGACCGAGGCAAATTGCGTTATTCACTACGATCGCTGGTGGAATCCTGCTGTCGAGGACCAAGCAACGGATCGCACACATCGGATCGGGCAAGACAAGCCCGTCAAGGTCTTTCGCATTCATACCCTTGGGACGATCGATGAACGAATCAATGAGCTGCAGAGCAAGAAGAAGGACCTTTTCAATGCGGTGATTGAGGTGGACCAAATGCGCAAAGAGATTACAAAAGAAGAGTTGCTTGCGCTCTTTGCAGCACCTTCAGAGGTTCATCGCAGCAGCGGAGTCTAATTACCAAGAATGAGACGAGAAATCAAAAAGGGCCTCGGTCTTCCCGAGGCCCTTTTCAAAAGAGGCTTCTAGAACGGAACCTCCTCCGGCTGCGCGTCGACCGGGGCTTTGTCGGGCACCTGCTCTCTCTTGGAGCGGTTGAGGTTGCGGATGGAATCCGCCTTGACCTGCCAAGCCTTGAACGGCACGGTGATCTTGCTCTTGCCTTTGCCGAACTCCTTCTCGTAGGTGCTGCTCA
>OBEQ010358879.1_pt1 | contig 17829 bp, 18 predicted proteins | sample 1670901 | NCBI WGS metagenome assembly OBEQ01 (sample SAMEA104232315, study PRJEB22302) | groundwater metagenome | biome: forest; feature: aquifer; material: groundwater | place: USA | collected 2011-08-07 | depth 5.4 m
AATCCTCATCCTTTTGCCTCGAACTTGACTCAACGAATAAAGTTACTAAAATAAATAACATGGCAAAAAAAATAAAAATAATATTAAAACTACAGCTTGAAGCAGCCAAAGCAACTCCGGCTCCACCGGTAGGTACAGCATTAGGCCCTCATGGCATAAACATCGGCGACTTCGTCAGGCAGTTTAATGATGCCACCAAAGACAAGCCGGGCCAGATAATTCCTGCAGAAATTACCATCTATGAGGATAGGAGTTTTACTTTCGTCTTAAAACCCCCGCCAGCATCATTCTTGCTTCGCAAAGCGGCCGGACTAGATAAAGGCTCGGGCGAACCTAATAAGAAAAAGGTTGGCAAGATAACGAAGGCTCAAGTCAGAGAGATCGCCGAAATAAAAATGGTTGACCTGAATGCCAACGATATAGAGGCGGCCATGAAAATAATGGAAGGCACAGCTAGATCAATGGGCATTGAGGTTAAATAAAGTGTCAACATTGCAAAAATAAAATAACTCTTTAAACTAAAAACAAGCTGAAAGCTTGTTTTTAGTTACTTAACAAAAGGAGGCGGTGTGATTCCCAATCCATATCCAGGATTATTCGTTGTATTTGACGGACTTGATGGCTGTGGAAAGACAGTCAAATTAGAAAGTCTAGCAGAAAAATTATATGGCCATCTACCAAATAGAAAGAATATCGTTCCGGTTAAGGAGCCTGGCAAAGATAGATTCTGGGGCGCAAAAATTTACGAAGATTTAGTCAAACCTAATGGTCAAAACAAGATTAATCCTTACGGTTTCCAAACTTGGTATGCTTGCGACAGCAAAGAAAACTTGGTTGAAAACATTATTCCTGCCCTCAGGCGTGGTGAGGTCGTCCTAGCTGATCGCTATCGCACTTCCATGGTTTTTGGTGCAGCCACACCAGATGACATCCCAAGGTTTATTGAGTTAAATCAATCGATTATAGGCGAACATTTTATCTGGCCCGATCTTATATTTATCTTTGATATAAGCGTTAACACTGCCCTAGAAAGACTAGGATCAAAAAGTGTCGTTTTGGATGAACATGAACGATCTGAGGTACTGGTCAGGGTCAGAAAAAATTACTTGGCACTGCCAAGATTCGTACCCAATTGTGTTGTCATTAACAGCGAAGGTGACCTAGAAGAAGTTTATAAAGAAGTAGAGAGGGTCGCTACAGAAGCTATAAATAGAAAATTCTTAACTCGCGACCGCCAATAGGCGGTCTTTTAATATCAAAATTCTTATGTTAATATTTTTCTACTTCTGATCATTAACAAAGAGGTGATCATGTCCGAAGTTATCGCCCTTGCCGGTTGGCCGCCAGAAGTTTTGGCTTATGCATTTGCGAAATACTCCCGTTCAGCATTATCAATAAAAGAAAGTATCGCTGAAATTAGTGCTGACAAGTCAGCTAAGTTTTTAGAAACTTTTTATTTTCAATATGGCCATAGATCCATCGCTGACAATGCTCACATACCTTTGGCATTCGAGGACATATCTGACATAGCGGCATTCCAATTGGAAGATGAACAACTCTGGGACGGCCAACAGCAATCGACCAGATACCAGAACTTCAATCGTCCTGGAGCCTATATGATCCCATCATCCATCAAGGGCACACCATTTGAATCTGACTATGTACATCTAGCGGATGCCATGATGACCAATTATTCTGACTATTCAAGACAATGTTTTGAATGGCTGGTAAAAAATAACCCAAGGCCTGCAGACACAAAACAAGACAATTATGAGAGGACCTTGCGCGCCAGAGCCTTTGATATCGCAAGATATTGGCTGTTCGGCGGTGTAATTACAAATGTCGGCCAGATAACCAACGCTCGTAGTCTAGAGAGTCAACTTTCACGACTTCTTGCGTCGGAATATCAGGAGGTAAGAGAACTTGCAGAAAAAGCTAAGCAAGCGTGCATGGCAGCTCCTTTCTGTCCTCCCGGCAAAGATGAGCCACCCATAGGACCAACACTGGTCAAATATGTTTCGCCCAACCAATACATCCTTGCCCTGCGTGAATTAATGCAAAGAGAACTCAAAATTTTTGATTCTCCAGAAACATCTTGGGGTAATTCTCCTATAAAACGATTCCGCTATGTGGAGATGACCTCACTAAATAATGATAAGACCGAAATACTTATGCTTGATGAAATACTAGCTACTATGATATATGAGGCAACCCAATACAGTTATCAGGAAATACTTAACTATGTAAGCGTGGTGCTTCCGATAGATTACAAAAGAAAACTAATGGAAAATATCTTATCCTTACGAGGCCAAAAAGATCAGTTACCCAAAGCATTCGCAGCTGGCTACAAATTCCAATATGAAATTGCTATGGACCGCGGTGGTGCCAGAGACCTACATCGTCACCGTAACTGCATCCAGACACATCAGGGCCTGACACTTAATCGTGGCTGGGAAACTCCGCGACCACTCAGAAAGATGGGCCTGGTGGGAAAATATGACGTTGCAATGTGTGAAATAGGCATACAGATTTTAACACTTAAGAAATTAATGATGGACCGTGGTGGTGACCAAAATGCCGTTGACACCAACTACCTCATACCATTTGGCTTCATTACAAGTAGTGTATACAAGATGGATCTGCGACAAGCCAACTATATGAGCGAGCTGCGCTCGGGCGTAATGGGACATTTCTCTTATCGTGAGATTGCGTGCAAAATGCACGAGCTGATGCTTGAACATTTTCCAGATATGGCAAACTTCAGCAGAGTCACACCATTTGAACAGGAAGATTTATTAAAAAGATAAGCTCGAAGCTCTCCATAGGAGAGCTTTTTTATTTACAAACGATATGATAGTCTGCTGGGAAGTATCTTGAAAATAATAGGAGTTGACGATGGCATTATCAGATAAGGATACTCTTAGGCACTTAAAAGAAGGAAATATTATTATTGAACCATTCGATAGAAAAAACCTTAATACCTCTAGTTTTGATCTCAGACTTGGCCCGTATTATTGGCGCGAAGCAGATCCTAATGGACTAAGAACGGTTTATAGCCCATATTCTAGAGAAGACGTATATCGGGTCTGGGGTAAAAAACCCTGCGAAGCGGAATTTGCTGATAAATCATTAGCACTATATGGTCAGCTTGAGGGAATCTTTCCAAGTAATCGAATCATCTGGATAGAACCGGGTGAAACAATACGTGCCCAAACTCGAGAATTCATCGGCGGGCTAAATTGCATTACTTCTGAGATGAAATCAAGATCGAGTCTCGGCCGAAATTTCATAGCAGTCTGTAAGTGTGCTGGCCAAGGAGACGTCGGCTATGTTAATCGCTGGACAATGGAAATAAGTAATTTTTCACGTCATTACAAAATTCCCCTGGTTGTCGGCCGAAGAGTAGCCCAAATGGTATTTGATGAAACCGGGCCCATTGAGGATGTCAAAGCTGACTACACAATCTCTGGCAAATACTGCCCAACCACGGATATAAAAGAATTAAAACGTAGTTGGACTCCCAAAATGATGCTACCAAAGATGTGGCTTGATCGTGAAGTTAAGGAGCAAAGACCCCAATAGGGTCTTTTTTATTTACCAAAACCATGATAAATTTGAGGAGGTCATATCAAAACTCTCTTTCGTAGCTAGGATTTACTGATTTGAGCGAAAACAATAAAGAATGAGGAGGAATAGTAATAACTATTCCGACGAGTTCTGAATTGTTTGCAGCCAAGTCAGTAAATCCGCAGTAGAAAACGGGGTTTTGAAATGACCTCAATATATGGATTATGAACCGACAATAGGCCTTGAGATACACGTTGAGTTGAAAACCAAAACCAAAATGTTTTGTGATTCTCTCAACGATCCGGATGAGAAGCACCCTAATTTAAATGTCTGTCCGGTTTGTATGGGCCATCCTGGAACTCTGCCTACGATCAACAAAGAAGCAATAGAAAAGATCATGCGTGTGGGCTTGGCTTTAAATTGCCAGATTTCTGAATTTTCTAAGTTTGACCGTAAGAACTACTTCTATCCTGACCTTCCCAAGGGCTATCAAATTTCTCAATACGACCTGCCTATTTGCAAAGATGGTTGGTTAAATCTGAGCTCAATTGAAAAAAAAATTAATCTTGAACGCATCCATATAGAAGAAGATACCGGCCGCTTATTACATCCTGAAAAAGCAAATTACTCATTGGTAGATTTCAATCGCGCCGGCATTCCATTAATGGAACTGGTAACCAAGCCTGAACTGAAATCAGGCAAAGAAATTGAAGAATTCGCCAAAGAACTTCAGCTGATATTGCGATACCTGAACGCATCCGATGCTGATATGGAAAAAGGCCAAATGAGAGTCGAGGTTAATATTTCTATAAAGAAAAAAGATGCCGAAAAACTAGGAACCAAAGTAGAACTTAAAAATATCAATTCCATCAAAGCTGCTTCTGCCGCGACGGACTATGAGATAAAAAGACAAACGGAAGTATTGGAAGCCGGAAATAAGGTAACACAAGAAACCCGCGGCTGGGATGAATTTAAGGGCTCAACTTTCAGTCAAAGAATCAAAGAAGGCTCAGCCGATTACCGATACTTCCCGGAGCCAGATTTACCTCCGATGAGATTCTCGCAGGAACAAATAGAAGAAATCAGAACCAAACTGCCGGAACTACCGGCGCAAAGAAGACTTAGACTGAATAAACAATACGGTCTGACCGATTCCCAAATTGAAATATTCACTCTAGCCAGAAATTTCGGTAATTATTTTGAAAACGTGGCCAGCGAGCTGGACTCTTGGGATAATTTTGAGCATCTTCAGAAACCAGATGCTGAACATCAAGTAAAATTATACAATCTTGCCGCCAACTATTTGATCACTGAATTTCCTCCGCTTTTTAATATGAGTGGGCTTGAGATTGATGATCTTGAAGGCTTAAAAATAACTCCAGCGGCATTTGGAGAATTGATTGTTAGAATTTTCCATCAAGAGCTCTCATCGACGGGCGCAAAAATGGTTCTCAAAGAAATGTTTGAGACAGGACTAACACCCGGAGAGGTAATAAAAAACAAAGATCTTGGACAAGTTTCAGATACAACACTCCTTAGTGGGGCTGTGGATGCGGTCATTGCCAAAAATCCAAAAGCGGTAGAAGATTATAAAAAAGGCAAGATAGAAAGTATTAAATTTTTAACAGGTCAGGTAATGGGCATGACTGGCGGCAAAGCTAATCCGCAAGTTGTTGGCCAATTGCTTGAGCAAAAACTAAAATGAGTGTCTGGGAAAAATTGGGTTTTAAATCAGGCAAACAGCTAGAAAAAGAAGTAAAGAATAAAGAAATAGAGCAAAAAGTACACGACATAGAAAATGCTAAAAGAGCACTAGAATCATTCAAAAGGGAGCTCGCGGAAGGTGGCAGGATGACGCCAAATGACAATGCCGCTATGTCAACCAAAGAAGAATATATTGAAACACTTGAAAAAGAACTGGACCAGCTTAGACAAGAATATTTAGAGGTTGCTGCCAAATAAAACTAGTGCTTCTTTTGGATTATCAACCCAATTAATTTCTTTGTTTCTCTTGAACCAGGTCATCTGACGTTTGGCATACTTTTTTATAGCCCTAAATGTTTCATCAATCATTTGCTCGCGGTTTAGTTGTCCACGAATGTATCGGGAAACATAACGATACTCCAAACCAAAATCATCAAGCCGCTTCCAAGAAACTCCAGATTTGTGGAGTTTCTTTATTTCTTGGACCATGCCTTTTTCCAGTCTAGCAATTAGACGTTTGTAAATCCTCTTATATAAAATATCTTTGGAGATTTTGATGCCAATAAATAAGGCATCGTATTTTAGCCTACTCGTGATTTGTGGTATAGCTTTCTTAGTTAAAAGTATTATCTCGAGGGCCCTGACTAACCGACGTTTGTTTTTACTATCAATTGCCTTGGCCCTTCGGGGATCAAGCTTCTTAAGTTTGATAAATAATTCTTCCACGCTTTGAACCTCCAATTTCGCACGCAATTTTTTATCTGGTTTAACCTCCGGCAAATTTAAATCATAAACCAAGGCATCTATCCAGAAACCGGTTCCGCCGACAATTACCGGTATTTTGCCGCGACTAATTATTTCTTTTATCTTTTTCTGCGCAAGTTTTTTAAAATGAGCAACGTTAAATTCTTTTTTTGGAGAGGCGACATCCAATAGGTAATGGGGGACGCCTCGCATTTCTTTTTTGGTTATTTTACCAGTACCGATATCCATACCCCTATAAACTTGGCGCGAATCGGCCGAGATTATCTCTGCTCCAATATTTTTTTTGGCTCGCCCTGAGCTTAGTCGAAGGGCAATTTCTACCGCCAAATCCGATTTGCCGGATGCTGTAGGCCCGACGATGACGATTACCTTAGTTATTTTGTCTTTTGTCATGATTTGTGAAATTATAGACCAAGTACCTGGGATTTCAAAATGGAGCAATATCCATGCGCCCTTTGAAAAATATAGGAAATTCTAACCTTTGGCCTATAATTCCGGCAGTTATAATTACTCTGTTCAACATAGATTGGGTGGTTATACCTCTACTAAGAAGTTTGGGTATTTCTATTTTTAAACTCTTGGGAATCGTCTACATTTTGAGCACGGTAGAATTAAAATTTTGGTTTTGGTTTTGGAGCTGGGTTGCCCAAATATTATTCCAGACTCGAAAAGTACGCGAAAGCATCGAATTTGGAAAAGAGATAGGAATGGAGCTAAAAGAAAAAGGTTATGCGGATCATGTAAAAGATTTTTTATTTAAAATAATAGAAGGCGCACTGGATGAGAAAAATAAGATTGTCAGGTTTATCAAGTGGGGCGGGAGCTTGTCGTTAATAATGATAGGGGCATCCCCGGAATCAGGCAGCAGGGTAGTCGGTATTATTGTCTGCAAAATGTTCGGATGGAAAAAGGGTTTTTATCCTTTGGCGCTTGGAAACCTAATTCATGTTACTTATATGATCGTGGGCTGGAAATATCTTGGGTTATTCCGCATGGTAATACTTTCTTTAATAACCCTCATTCTAATATATGTTATTAGAAAAATATTAACCAAAAAGTAGCCCCGCATTTCGCGGGGTTTTTCATTTCTTTGATTCAATTTCTTTTTTTATATCATCAATGAATTTATCTATTTTTGAAGTACCCAGATCACCTTCGCCTCGTTTACGCACTGCCACAAGCCCGCCCTCAATCTCTTTGTCGCCAATAACTAGAATATAGGGAACCTTCTGCATCTCTGCCGTACGTATCTTCTTACCGATAGTCTCGTTATTAGAATCGAATTCTACACGTATTCCTTCGGCCTTTAATTTATCAAAAATTTGCTTGCCATATCCAAGGTGCTTCTCACCAATCGGAGCAACCATAACCTGAACAGGGGACAACCAAAGCGGAAATGCTCCCGCGAAATGCTCAGTTATAATTCCGATGAAACGTTCGAATGTTCCTATGATAGCACGGTGGATGATCACTGGCCGTTTATATGAGCCGTCTTCAGAAGTATATTCTAGTTCAAACCGTTCGGGCATTTGAAAATCTAGCTGTACAGTAGCAATAGTCCATTCTCTTTTTTGAGAATCGGTAACATTAATATCTATCTTGGGACCATAAAAAGCTCCGTCCTTTTCTTTAATCTCATACTTCATCTCCAGCTTATCAAGTACATCTTTTAAAATTTGCTCGGCTTTTTCCCATAGTTTCACTTCACCCATAGCATCCTCTGGCCGTGTGGCTACATTGAAGGAAAGTGGCATATCAAAATAAGAATAGAATTCTTTTACTAATTCCATTTGTTCTGTAATAGCGGAATGTATTTGGTCTTCACGGCAAAAAATATGAGCATCGTCCTGATTCATTTGCCGAACACGCAATAATCCACCTAACACACCAGATAATTCTTTACGGTGAAGTTTGCCAGTAATCTCCGAGAGTTTGATCGGCAAATCACGGTAAGAGCGGGTGGTATTTTTAAAAATCAAACATGCCTCAGGACAATTCATTGGCTTGAGTACATAGGTCTGGTTGTCTACCTCCAAAGTAAAACCATTCTCGCGGTAATGTTGCCAGTGACCAGAAGTCTCATATAATTCTTTCTTGACCATGATCGGGGTAGAAACTTCTTGATAATTCGCTTGGTCTAATTTCCCTCTCAGATATTTTTCTAGTTCTCTCCAAATCACCATACCTTTGCCATGCCAAAATACCGCGCCAGGTGAGACATCATGAAAACTAAAAAGATCAAGCTCGCGCCCTATATCACGGTGATCGGTTAGTTTGAGGGATTCTTCTTTTTTATCCATACTAAAATCCTAACAAAAGTGTTAGTTGTTTACAACTTTTAACCTAGGGTCGCAATCGGTCTAACCGTATCGCAAAGTAACTTAGTGATTCCATCACGGTCATTTACTTTACCGCTGACGATTATAATTCTGTTTTCCTGAAAAACGTCGGGATAACTCTCGAGGACATTGGGGAAAACTACAACTTCTATTTTGGAGGTTGAATCTTCAATCCAGGAAAATACCATAGGCTTACCGGTTTTGGTCAGAATTTTTTGAATCTTAGTCACCATACCACCGATTTTTATTTGGGAATTAGTTTTTGGTGGAATATCCCTTATTTTAATCAGGTCCTTCTCGAAATCTAACTGCTGCTGATAATCTCGGAGCGGGTGATCTGAGATAAATAAGCCAAGAAGTTCTTTTTCCCACATGAGCTTTTCTGAACGGGTAGCCGGTTCAACTTCAGCAATCAACCGCAATGGCGAAAGAGTAGGAGCTTCATCAGAACCACCAAACAAACTAATCTGTCCCATGGCTCTGGCTTTATTGCTTTCCCTTGAGTACTCAAGTAATTGCTCTAGGTTAGCCAGCAAAGTTGCACGCTCACCAAACGCCTCAAGGGCACCGGCTTTAATCAAGCTCTCAAGAGATTTTTTATTTAAATCTTTGTTCTTAATTCTACTTACAAAATCTTCTACGTTTTTAAAGTGCCCGTTATTTTTTCTTTCTTCAATGATTGTCTGCACAACGCTTACTCCAACGTTTTTAACAGTAGAGAGTCCGAATCTAATCTTACCTATAATCTCAGGGCTAGAAATATCATTAGCCGCTACTACCGCAAATCTTTCCATGCTTTCATTTATCTCGGGAGCTAAAACCTTGATACCAATTGATTGACAGTCCTCGATGAGAAAAGCTGTGCGCTCAATATCGCCGGAAGCTGAGTTCATAAGCGCAGCCATAAATTCAACCGGGTAATGGGCCTTCAGATATGCCGTCTGATAACCGATCATGGCATAACAGGCAGCATGCGATTTATTAAAACCATATCGAGCAAACGGCTCAATGAAGTCCCAAATCTTTTCAGCCGTTTTCTGGTCGGTGTTTTTTAACGTCCCGGCAATAAATCTTTCTCTTTGCTCCTCAAGCAAAGATCTGATTTTCTTACCCACTGCCTTGATCAGCATATATCCTTGCGGCAACGTAAATCCTGCCAAAGTATTCGCCAACTGCATAAGTTGTTCCTGATAGACTATGATGCCGTAAGTATTCGCTAGAATCGGTTCAAGTAAAGGATGAAGATAGGTAACTGGCTTCTTGCCATGTTTGCGCTGAATATATTCCTCAACCATACCGGCATCCAGAGGACCTGGCCGATAAAGAGATATCATCACGACTATGTCCTCAAACCTCGTAGGCTTCAGTTGTTTGAAATAACGCCTCATACCTGAGCCTTCCAGTTGAAATACTCCCGTCGTCCTGCCTTCACGCAAAAGTTTGAATGTTTTCTCATCTTCAAGAGGAATTTTGTCTATATCAATCAATATCCCGTGATTATCTTTTATCAGATTCAATGTGTCATTGATAATAGTCAGGTTAGATAAACCTAAAAAGTCCATTTTTAATAGTCCCAGGTCATCAACTGCATGCATCTCATATTGAGTAATTATATCGCCCTCATTGGTACCTTTTTGCAATGGGAGATATTCCGTCAGAGGCTTAGGTGTAATAACAATTGCACAGGCATGAGTAGAAGAATGGCGAGCCACTCCCTCAAGACGCATTGCCGAATCCAAAAGCGTTTTAGAATCATTGCTTGTATTGTAAGCCTGTTTTAATTCGTCTACATCCTGTACGCATTTTTTAAGAAAGCCGATTTTCTCATTTTGGTTGGGATTAAAAGGCACGAGCTTAGCCAATCTGTCGCAAAACTCATATGAGAAGCCCAGTGCTCGACCAGCATCACGGATACTGCCGCGAGCCGCCATAGTACCAAATGTTATAATCTGAGCGAAGTGATCGATACCGTACTTCTGCCTCACATATTCAAAAACCTCATTTCGCCTAGCATCATCGAAATCTATATCGATATCAGGCATGCTGATGCGTTCAGGATTCAAAAATCTTTCAAACAAAAGATTATACTTAATAGGGTCTATGTTGGTAATTTTTAAAATATATGTAACGATACTCCCTGCTGCAGAACCACGTCCCGGACCAACGATAATTCCATTTCCCTTAGCCCAATTAACAAGATCTTGTACGATCAAAAAATATGAAGCAAAGCCAGTCTTTTGGATAACCCCCAGCTCATATTCAAATCTCGCCAAAATCTCCGTGCTTGGACTCTCACCATATCTTTCAGTTAATCCCTTTAATCCTAATTCTTTTAAATAACTATTGGCGTCATATCCGGCAGGTAAAGGAAATTCCGGTAATTGTGTTTTACCTAATTCGATCTCAACATTACAGCGTTCGGCTATTTTAACGGTATTCTCAAGTGCCTCCGGCGTTGCCGAAAATTTTTCCAACATTTTTTCATACGGCAAAAGAGAGAAGTCGTCATTCTTCAACGTGAGTCGATCCTTGTCGCTTACTTCGCTTCCGGTCTGCACGGCGAGTAAGACATCATGTGCATGAGCATCTTCCGAACGCAGATAGTGCGAGTCTTGAGTAGCAACCATAGGAATACCCGTATCCTTGGAGAGCTGGATCATTTTGGGTGTCACTATATTCTGATCATCGATGTATGGATGCTGTTGAATCTCAAGGAAAAAATTGTCCTTACCAAAAATATTTTGATACTCGAGAGCAGTACGTTTTGCTTTTTCGTAGTTATCGGATAGGAGTGCGCGTGAAATCTCACCGCCAAGACAGGCCGACAAAGCAATTAGTCCCTCTGAATGTTGCCTCAAGAGATCCTTATCAACTCTGGGCTTATAATAAAAGCCATCCAGATGAGATGCTGTAACTAGCTTGATTAAATTCTTGTAGCCTACATTGTTCTCGGCGAGTAATATCAGATGGTGGTAGTTCCTACCGGTGGTATTCGGCCTTCTGTCACGCATGTCTTCGGTAACATACATCTCGCAGCCGATGATTGGCTTGATGCCGGCTTTTTTTGCCTTCTTATAAAATTCAATCACTCCATACATTACTCCATGATCCGTGATCGCCACCGAATCCATACCCATTTCTTTTACGCGATCCACCAACTCGTCGATCCTAGTTAGTCCATCCAGCAGAGAATAGTGAGTATGAGTGTGTAGATGGGTAAACTTCATGTACCAATTTTAACACCGTAACAAATCCACACAATGCCATTTTTTTGTGGACAACTCCTCTAAATTTGCATTCTATTATTTTTTATGTTATAAATTTATCATTATGGGAGTCCCACGAGCGCATTCCACGCGCGGACAAAAAGGCAGAAGACGCAGCCATTTAGCGCTAACCAAAATAGCGCTTATTGCTTGTACTCATTGCAGTAAAATGAAACCGCCTCATATAGTCTGTAAAAACTGTGGTTTTTACAATGATAAAGAGGTTGTTAATGTGCTCGCTAGAGAACTCAAGAAAAAAGAAAAGCGTGCTCACGCTCAAAAGTAACTAATGGCATCAAGACACCTATCAAGAAGCGTTGCTATGCAGTCGCTCTATGAGTGGGATTTTAAAGGTAGGAAAGACGAACTACTACCCAGTATAATCGAGCACAACATAAAAGAATTCGCACCCGGCATCGAAGATGAGACCTTTATTACAGCCCTAGTTCAGAGCACTATAGAGAAGATAGCCGAGATTGATAAGATAATTGAAAAAGCAGCACCCCAATGGCCGATAAATCAGATTGCTATGGTAGATAGAGCCGTACTACGACTTGGAATTTATGAATTGCTATTTGCCAACAGAGACGAGGTGCCGCCTAAGGTTGCTATCAACGAAGCGATAGAACTCGCCAAAACATTTGGCGGTGATGCCTCTGGTAAATTTGTGAATGGTGTTTTGGGTACAATTTATCGAGAAATCGGCGAACCAGGCAAAGACGATGTGGCTCCTGAAAAAACAAAAGAAGAAAAAGCTGAAGCAAGTGATGAGCCAGCACCAGAGATACCAACTGAATAGAAAAACTAAGCACGAACTATACATTACGAATTATAAACCAGGTTTATGATTCTTGATTTATGATTCGCTACTAACTTGGACATAGATAAACTACCTGAATTCGAAGAAAAAATCGGCGTAAAATTTAAAAACAAAGACCTGCTTTTACAGGCCCTTACTCATCGCTCTTACATAAACGAGAATCCTAAATGGCATCTCGACCACAACGAAAGACTTGAGTTTTTGGGCGATGCGGTTCTGGAATTAGTCGTTACTGAATACCTCTACAATAATTACCCGAATCCTGAGGGTGAGCTTACTAATTGGCGAGCGGCATTGGTAAACTCAGTAATGCTAGCCAAGATTTCTCTAAAAATAGACCTGAATGAATATCTTCTTTTGTCACGCGGAGAGTCCAAGGATACCGGCCGCGCTAGACAATATATACTAGCCAATGCCTTTGAAGCCGTAATCGGCTCAATCTATCTGGATCAAGGCTACGATGCCTCAAAAAGTTTCATTACCAAATTTATTCTTGGCGAGCTGCCTCAAATACTTGAAAGTAACGCATACAAGGATTACAAGAGTCGACTCCAAGAAGAAGCGCAAGAACGCGCTGGTATCACTCCAACATATGAAGTCTTAAAAGAATGGGGACCGGATCACGCCAAACAATTTAGCATCGGCGTTTTCCTTGAAAAAGATTTAGTCGGCCAAGGCGATGGCCCATCAAAACAAGAAGCCCAACAAGCAGCCGCGGAGAATGCGTTGAAAAACAAAGGTTGGTAGCTACACTCTTAATTACATAACAAAAAAAGCCCCGACGAGAAGCGCGGGGCTTTTTCGTCGAGGCAACTAACTACTTGTGGTTATGCAGTCGGCCGATGCCGACTTTCAGTCCTATCAGGGCCGAGGTTGAACTGTCACGATGATGTACTCCAGTGCCTATTGAAAGGCGCTGCCATCGCGTCTTGCGCAGCCAGAGTATAGTCTCGATCAGGGCACTCTCTTGGCTGAAATGCGGTCGGATCTCAACTGATCCGGTAAGCTCAAGTTTGCCTACCCTGACATCAACAGTATTACCACTGAAATAGGTATGCCACGAGCTGTGGCTGTGACCGGTGACTCGAGCCAAACGACCAACCCAGAGATTCTCGAATACCTTTCCTGGTAGTCGCCCAACTAATGGTAGTCCGACAAGATTTAGTCGCGGTCCGACCTGAACCGACAGCCCATCATTGTCCCAAACCTGTTCGAGACTAATCGCCAACGGGCTGGCTTTGCCCGGAAGGCGATAGGACTGTGAATTAATAGTTAGGAATTCGACTAGGGTGAGATGTACCTCACCGGCCAGCTCGATCCTGCCATACTTACGCCCAAAATGGCGCAAGTATTGGGGGTTGAGGTTAACAGAATTGCCCTCAACCCCTCCGAACACCACTAAATCAGTGTCCGTCTGAGCAGATAAACTCTCGCCCATAATCAGAAACATTACAATTATAAAGAGCATTCTATCCTCACTTTCTAATATAGATTAGAACATAAAATATTACAAAAAGCAAGCATATTTGCGCCACGTTGCGGCATCCCTGCCTGCCACAGGCAGGTCAACTTTTTAAGTCACCACTCCTCGGTGCTATCTAAAGGTTGATTTTCTAGGCTTCCCGTGTTATCTTATGCTTTATGTTAAAAATACGTCTACAAAGGATCGGCAAGAAGGGACATGCTTATTTCAAGCTTGTCGTTCTCGAACACACAACCAAAGCACAAGGTAAATACCTGGAACTTTTGGGTTCTTATGACCCACACAAGAAAGACATGGTGGTAAAAGCTGACCGCATTAAGTTTTGGTTATCCAAGGGCGCCCAGATGTCAGAAACAGCCAACAATCTACTCGTAGGCAGGAAGATAATCGAAGGCGAGAAAGTAACGGTATGGAAGCCGAAGGCCAAGAAAAAGGGAGAAGAGTCATCCGCCAAAGCCGCGACGCCGACCGCACCAAAGGCTGAGGTCAAAGCAAAGGAAGTAGTAGTTGCCCCAGAACCAGCCCCAGCTGCACTTTAGTAAATTGACATCGGCTGTTCATTTTAATATATTATAAAAAACAATAATCGCAGAAAAAGTGGTTTCATCTGAAACACCCTAAAGGCCAGTTGCATGAAGAAATACATTTTGTCTGCATAGTAGAATGGCAAATTACCCGGATAGAGATTTTGTCGAATATATCGTCAAACAAATAGTTAACAAGCCAGACGAGGTAGAAGTCACCAGAAGAACAGATGAAATGGGCGTTCTGGTTGAAGTAAAAGTGAATCCGGAAGACATGGGTCTATTGATTGGCCGAGCAGGCTCTACCGCCAAGGCAATCAGAACTCTGGTTAGAATTGTAGGTATGAGAAATAACGCAAGAGTTAACCTCAAAATAGTTGAACCGGAAGGAAGCACTCGTGTACCAAGAAGCGATGAAGAGAAAACAAAAAATGTCGAGGATGTCATCAACGACCTAGGCATGTAACCCTTAAATCAAAACCCGCCTCATCGGCGGGTTTTGATTTATTGACAAAATGAGTCATTTATTACATTATTCATGTACGTGCGATTTGATATCATCACAATTTTCCCAAACTTTTTCAAAAGCTTCTTAAATGAATCCCTGATTTCGCGCGCCCAGAAAAACAAACTACTCAAGATCAACGTCCACAATTTGCGTGACTGGACCAATGACAGACACCAGACAGTGGATGGTAAACCATTTGGCGGCGGCCCAGGCATGGTTCTAAAGATTGAGCCCATCTACAAAGCAGTGAGAAAAATAAAAAATAAGAATAAAAAGACCAAGGTTATTTTATTTTCTCCCCGTGGCAAAAAATTTGACCAGAAGATGGCCCAAAAACTGGCCAAGTTCGACCAAATTATTATGATCAGCGGCCGCTATGAGGGCGTGGATGAGAGGGTAGCCAAGTATATAGCCGACGAGATTGTCTCCGTCGGGGATTTCGTCATGTCCGGTGGGGAAGTACCGGCTATGGTCGTAATAGAGACTATCTCGCGCCTAATACCCGGTGTAGTCGGTAAGCAAGAGTCTGTTGAAAAATTCGACCACGCTCAATATTCCCGGCCGGAAGTGTTTATCACCAAAGAAGGTAAGAGACTATCCGTACCCAAGGTCTTACTCTCTGGTAATCATAAAAAGATAGAAGAATGGCGCAAAAATCATTCTGATTGACATTTACACCATAAAACGTAATAATATTTCAGTTTCTTAAAAAGGAGGAGTTCATGTTCATCCCAACTAAAAAGGCCGAAACCATACCAGAAAAAGAGGCTTTAATGTTGTACAGATTAATAACATTAACAAATAGCGGGAAACTTAAGTGGGAAAATAAATCAAATATTTTCTCCTCTACTCGCTACATCTGCAAAATCACTTACCGCTACGCCTCCAAAGTCGGTGGCTTCACATTTGAAACAAAATGGCTAAGAGATGGCCAACCTCAATTAATGATATCAAAAGACGACCAAGCGATAATGGTCATAACTGGCGGCGTCTATGATTATACGGTCGAACATCTTATCACTCGAATCCGACTCTACTGTCCGGCGAACAATCCTACTGAACATATAGAGCAGGTTGACTATAAAGACCTCAGAACCCAGTATCTCGATGAAATAATAGGAAAAATTTGTGTTTAAAAAGCGGGAGGCTTAATGCCTCTTTTTATTTTCAATAAATTGGGGTAGGATAATTTTAATGGAACTAGAATCTTATATATTACAATCATCGCTCGACCAGACAGACAAAGACTTCTGGGCTTTGGTTTTGCCCAAGCTAGACGAAGCGCAGACAAAAATAATGACTGATTTTATTGACAATAACGAGGATAACCTGAATTTAATTACAGAAAATATAAAAGCCAAGAAGGCCGCTTTTGAGTCTGGTGATGAAAAAGCCCTTGAAGAAATAATAAACCAGGAAAAATAATATGTTTGAAAAATTTAGATCATCCAAAGAGGAGATAGAAAATACACCCGAGAGAAAAATCAAGCTTGGAGGTAATGTTCTAGAAAAAGAAGCTGATGCCGATATTCCAGCTTGGCGCTCGGGAGGCTATATGCTTTCGACCATTCTCGCCATGGGTTTGTCACTTGGAGCAATCGCAGGTAAGTCCGAGGCTCAAGTATTCAACCAAGGTCGTGGTTCTGGTGGACAGGCAATAAACGAGATCCTAAATAGAGGGACTTTTGAAATAGGAAGTTCAATAGATAGGGCTCAAAATCAACAAAAAGATAAGATTGAACATTGGTACGTGGATCAACTTGGTAAACTAGAAGAAGGGCAGCAAAAACTCGAGTTTGACCACGCCACTAAAACTATATCTGACAATAATTATAAAATAGAAAAAGCCAGATTAGCCCAGAAAAGGATTCTCCTTAAGAGAGAGTATGATAAGAGGATCCGCAGTGTTAAAATGAAGCGTGAAATAACAGGTATGATCATCGGGGGAGTCCGTGGCTGGTAAGATTTGACTTTTTATCTCTGACGACTATAATAAGCTGATACTGAAATGAAATAGTAAAAACTACAATAATGCTTAGTTTTTGCACAGCTGGGTTTCAATCCTTAAGGATTGAAACCCAGCTGTTATAATCATGACCTTAATAATTGGTTAGTAGAACAGTTAATTTTTGAAAGCGATAGGATACATAATTTCCTATCGTTAACCAGATCAAATAGTTTGAGTATTTTACTCACGCTATTCTTATTGAGAGTTTGATCATGGCTCAGGATGAACGCTGGCGGCGTGGATAAGGCATGCAAGTCGAACGAACTATTTTTCAAACGAGATGCGATTACATCAAGTCAAGTGAGATTTATAGTTAGTGGCGAACGAGTTAGTAATACCTTGGAACATACCTCGAAGTCGGGCATAACAGATCGAAAGATCTGCTAATTCCCGATAGTCTCGCAAGAGTAAAGTTTGGCCAGACATTGCACCCATTTTATCTTTATTAGCGAAACGAATTTTAATCAGATTCGCGACGCGAAGATGAAGTTGTAGAATTCTACTACGAAGATGAGCAACAAAGAATATGATTAAAATTAGTCCGCCCTAAAGGGAAGCTAAATAATAATCAATCTCTTTGTCTCTCCTCCTCGACGTAGAGTCTCTACGCTTTCGTCATCGTTTCGCGAGCTTGATTATTATTTAGCTTCTAAAATGACAAAATGGGTGCAATGTCTGGCCCGACGCTTTGAGAGTGGCCTAGGTCCTATCAGCTTGTTGGTGAGGGAATGGCTCACCAAGGCTATGACGGGTAGGGGACGTGAGAGCGTGACCCCCAACGACGACACTGAGATACGGGTCGTACACCTACGGGTGGCTGCAGTCGAGAATATTCGACAATGGGC
>OBEQ012401052.1_pt1 | contig 17820 bp, 19 predicted proteins | sample 1670901 | NCBI WGS metagenome assembly OBEQ01 (sample SAMEA104232315, study PRJEB22302) | groundwater metagenome | biome: forest; feature: aquifer; material: groundwater | place: USA | collected 2011-08-07 | depth 5.4 m
ACTGGCTTTTGACTTCCATTTTTGTCCCAGAGAAAACCTTCTTCTTCTCGCCATAGGCATTTGCTATGACTCGATTCAGAAGCTTTCCCCTGAGAAGCAAAACTGTTTGTCAAAATCCCAGTGCCTTGAATGGCGAAGGGTATATTAAATAGATCTAATGTGCCGCTCACGACTCAAACTGAAAATAACCGATCAACTTTCGCTGCACAGATAAAATCATTATCCGTCAGGCCGTCAATCGCATGAGTCGTGAAGGTAACTTCCGTATACCCCAAGCCAAATTTTACCTCGGGGTGATGTCCTTCTTGGCTCGCCAGCCAGGCCACCGCGCTTGCGAACATCGCCGCTTTTTGAAATCCTTTGAATTCAAATCGACGCCTAATTTCTTGTTGACTCGAACTCAACACCCATCCCGGCCTTTGATCCAAATATCCTTGAATTTCATTCAGCGGCAAAGCTGGAATTCCGCCTTCACAGACCTGACATTTTTGCTCGGCTAAATCTTTCATCCTAACAACTCCTGACATCTGAGGTACGATTCAAATCAATTTTTGGCTTTCCTTCATGCGGATCTGGCAGCATCCCCAAGGTTTTTGCCTCTTGGAAAGCTTTGAGCAAATTGCCGTTAATCATATTGTACAAAGCTTCCACACTTTCAATCACAAAATACGTTTTCTGCATTTCATCATATCGATAAGGCATACGAAGAATTTCAATCAAATCAAAGGGTTTTCGAACAGGAATCGGACTTTCTAGAGAATAAACCGTCTCCGCATTTGATGACACAATACCTGCGCCATAAATCCGCAAGTCTGCTGAAGTTTTGATCAGACCAAACTCTACTGTAAACCAATACAGCCTAGCCAACATCCGACGGTCCGCTTTGGACAAACCCAAGCCAAATTGACCCACTTCCCGAGTAAATGCCGCAAAATCAGGATCTGTCAGCATGGGGCAGTGTCCAAAAATCTCATGAAAAATATCGGGTTCTTTGAGGTAGTCCATCTCTTCTTTTCGACGAATAAAACTGGCTGCAGGAAATTTTCTATCCGCAAGTAAGTTAAAAAACTCCTCGAAGGAAATCAGCGCTGCCACTGGGGTAACCCTCCAAGCCGTTTGATCCATCAAAGCTTCAGAAACAGTTTTACATTGCGGAATACGATCTCGACTCAGGCTTAAATTCTCAATGCCTTTGAAGAAGCTATTGCAAGCTCGATTTTTAACCAGCAACGTTTGTCGATCATAAAGCGTTTGCCAAGTCTCATGCTCTTCTTCGGTATACGCGATATAGCCTCTCGCATCCGGCACTTTGGCAACATAACCCACAAAGCTTTCCATGCCTATTTCCTTATTTTAATTTTTTCCCAATCTCTAAAGCCGCGTAAGAAATAATCAAATCTGCTCCGGCACGTTTGATGGCTATTAAAGATTCCCACATCGCTTGTTCAGCATCCAAAAGGCCCAGGCGAGCCGCCGCTTTAATCATCATAAACTCCCCTGAAACTTGATAAGCGACGATGGGTAAATGAAAGTTCTTTCTAAGCTCTGCAATGATATCTAAATAGACCAAGGCTGGCTTGACCATCAACATATCTGCGCCTTCTGCGACGTCCAAGCTTGCTTCTTTCAAGGCTTCTCTAGCATTCGCAGGATCCATCTGATAGGTTTTTCGATGAGCGAGCTCCCCTTGAAAAGTTTGCGGCGCAGAGCCGGCGGCCTCTCGAAAAGGTCCGTAAAAACTAGAAGCATATTTCACCGAATACGACAGAATGCCCACCTCAGAAAATCCATGTTCATCCAAACCCGATCGAATGGCCTGAATCATCGAATCCATCATGCCACTTGGTGCCACTAAATCAGCTCCCGCTTGAGCATGAGAAATCGCCATCTTGCTGATGATTTTCAAGGTCTTATCGTTATCTACACCAGCTCCTGAAATGGGACCACAATGCCCATGCGAGGTGTAAGCGCAGAGGCAGACATCTGTCATCACGACCAGTTCGGGCGCCAAGCGTTTAATTTCACGAATCGCTCGCTGAACCACCCCTTCCTGCAAAAAACTGGCGGAGCCTTTTTCATTTTTCAAGGCAGGATCAGGCAAGCCAAACAACAGCACCCCCAAGATTCCCGCTTGTTGAACGCGTTCAATGATTTCAGAAAGGGTATCCACTGACCAATGGAATTGTCCTTCCAGAGAAGCAATCTCTCGCTTTATTCCCGTCCCTTCCACTACAAAAATGGGATAGATCAAATCTTCTGCATGAAGATGATGTTCTCGAACTAAAGATCGAAGCGCCGCAGATTTTCTGAGTCGACGAGGACGATGAATCATATACCCCCCAAAAAAACCATTAAATGCGGTCGGGACGAACTTTTGGCGCTAGCCTTTTTTCCATTTTCTGTTCATTCTTCTTATACAAAATCGCTATGTGTCCAATGCTTTGAATCAAGTTAGACCCCATTTTTTCACTAATCTCTTCCAGCATTTTCAGACGATCTTCTTTTTCATAACCCGATATCTTGATTTTGATCAGCTCATGAACTCGCAAAGCTTCCCGGATTTCAGTCAAGACATTTTCTGTCAGGCCTTTGCTCGCAATTCTCACAAGCGGATTGAGCGCATGTGCCTTGGACTTTAAGGCGTGTTTTTGATCTTGGCTTAACACGAAAGACATGTTTTTATTCTCTGGAAATTTAAAGACTGGAGAGTAACAGTGTCGGCTTCTAGCTTCAACGTCAAACAATAATAACAAAATTTTGTAGTTTATTTTGTGCAAAATAAAGTTTACACTGGAAAAAAGTGTAAATCGTTGTTGGAAATAAATTATGAATCATGTATTAGCAAACTATGCGGTAAGCATCAGTGAATTTCGGAAAAATCCCTCTCAATTAATTGAAGATGCAAAAGGTCATACCATCGTGATATTGAATCACAATATGCCAACTGCATATCTAGTTCCTCCTGAAGTTTATGCTCAATTTTTAGAATTATTGGATGATCAACAATTGGTAGCCCTAGCTAAAAAAAGATTAAAATCTAGCAAAAATCCCATCGCAGTTGATATTAATGACTTATAAGCTAAGTTTTCTTCCTCAAGCATTGAGCGAGTGGAAAAAGTTAGATTCTACAATTCAGCAACAATTCAAAGAAAAATTACGAGAACGTTTAGAAAATCCAGAAGTTCCTAAAGATAAGCTGCATGGCGACCTAGCAAGCTGTTATAAAATTAAACTTCGACAAGTCGGCTATCGCCTAGTGTATCAAGTAAATAGGAATGAAGTTTCGATCCTTGTGATTACCGTTGGTCGAAGGGATGATTCAAAAGTTTATAGAATGGCAAAAAAACGCTTAACTTGAAAAAAATCTCCACTGAAGAATGGATATAAATCATGGCAAAATCCGGATCTCAAAAACGTTGGATCAAAGAACATGCCGACGATCTTTATGTAAAAAAAGCGCATGCAGAAGGCTTACGGTGTCGAGCAGCCTATAAATTAATTGAGCTACAAGAGAAGGATCATTTATTTTTTGCTCACCAAGTTGTCGTCGATTTAGGAGCCGCTCCCGGAGGCTGGTCTCAAGTGCTTCCACGTTGGATTGGAAAAAAAGGAAAAATCATTGCGCTTGATGTTCTAGCAATGAATCCCCTCCCCCAGGTCGAGTTTATTCAAGGTGATTTCACGTCTGAAGCGGTCTTTCAAGAGCTCCTCAATTCGATTGGAACCCAAAGCATTGACTGGGTTATTTCTGACCTGTCTCCCAATCTATCTGGAGAAAAATCCATCGATCAGCCTAAATCGATGTATCTTGTAGACTTAGCTTTTGATTTCGCGCTGCAACAACTCAAAGCAGGCGGAGGATTTATTGCGAAAGTCTTTCAGGGTGAAGGCTTCCCTGAATTTCAAAAAAAATTGAAAGGCTCTTTCCAACAAGTCGTCATTCGAAAACCCGAAGCATCTAGAGACCGATCTTCAGAATGCTATTTCATCGCACGCGGGAAGGTTTAGCGCTTAAAAGTTCATTAAAATCAATGAGATGACTAAAATACTCGCTCTCTTTGACTCTTTCATTCACCCCATTCACATGAACTAAAACAGGTAAAATTGAAAAACCTCTTGGAAGGACTATTCGATTCATTTTTTCTTTAACTTCCTGAATCACCGCTTGGTCTAAAGGTTCAAGTGAAAATTTAAGTTCACAAAGATAAAGCACTTTTGTTTTCATCTGTATTAAATAATCAATTTGACATCCTGCTTGTCGAATCTGAGCTCTTTGAAAATAAGGATTATCCATCACTATATTTTCAGGAAAAATATGAAGTTTTTTCCAAATAAACTCTCGATTATTGAGCACGAGATTCTCAAATTGCAGGCCCATCATCGAAGAAAATCCAGGTAAATTGGATAGCGCCATCATATTGAAATGACGATCCTCAATTTTTTGTCGGTTCTTTTCGATATATTTTAAGTAAAATCGAACGTAATTATCAGAAAGTCGATAACGGATTAGCGAAGAGGGCTTTCCTTTTCTCAAATCCCAAGTCGCAGCTTTCTTCACAAAACCAGAACGAATTAAATCTTTGAGATACTCACTCAAATGGCCATTTTTATGGGTTCCCCGCTTCGCAACAATTTCAGCAAAGTTTTGGGGCCCCTCCAACAAACTTTCTATAATTTCCTTATAAATAGGTGCTCTTTTTAAGAAAATATCCACAAAAATTTCTTCAAATTCCCGAAACAAAATTCCTTCAGCGGTGAAGCATAAATCTTTAATATTTTCATCTGCTAAACGGTCTTTTTTAATTTCTTCGAGATATCTGGGAATCCCCCCCGTAATTGAAAGTATTTTAAGTTTTTCGTAGGCATTTCCTCGAAAACCAATAGCGTTGAGCATTTGATTGCATTCCACTAAGGATAATTCTTTCAGTTCCAAGGCTAAAGAAAGTCGCCCAACAAAACCCGTATTTTTAAGAATATTGTCTTCAATCCAGGCTGATACACTGCCACACAAGATTAAAATTAATTCTGCATTTTCCTTAAATTCCATATCCCAGGCATTTTTTAACTTTCCTAAAAAATCAGGATCCTTCGAGCCCATCCATGAAATTTCATCCAATAAAATCAACACTCGACCTTGCTTTGTCTCTCGAGCTAAAAAGGAGAAGAGATCTCCCCAATCTTCTGCTTTCAATAAAGCAGTTCTGAAATTTTTTGCAAGTTGTCGTGCAAACTCATCTCGCTCTGACTGTGCAGTAGTTTGAGCAGTAGGGGGAAGACCAGCAAATTTATAATAGGCAAGCTTATCCGTTTTAAGAGCATTTTTTGAAAATTCATCAACTAATCGACTTTTTCCAATACGGCGACGCCCTCGGATCACAAGCAGACTTGCTATTCTTTTTTGCTTCAGGTTCTCGAGAAGGTTTAGCTCATACTCTCGACCAAAAAACCCCATTTTTCGCATATTTACACCTTACATTTCACGGCACAGAAAGCGTAATTGTCATTTTTGTGCCGTGAAATTCAAGTTATTTTTACGGCACAGGAAGCGTAAATGTCGTTTTTGTGCCATCATGACTTGTTGAGTAACTTCTCACTCGCCTTCTGCAAAGCTTCTCGGTAAAAGCGTAGATCCTTCTCTGCATTTTCCCGCATCGATTTTAATTGCGCTTGCAAGCTATCAATGACCATCTCCATCGATTGTCGAATATCATTGATTCGAGCACCAATCTGAATTTTTACTGCCTCTGCATATTCTTTTGCATCCCGAGCCATCAAATCGGCTCGCTCGCGACGAGACACTTCTTTATTCAAAATTGATTCCAAGCGACGAACTTTTGCGATGAGTTGAGTTGTCGTCAAGGTATCTAAATTTTCCGAAACATAAACATCTGGAACGCTGTCTTCAAAGTTTAAAACGGGACGTGGGACAGGAGGTCGATCACGTTTTTGATGAGGATTTCCATGAGCAACATGATTCGGATTTTGATTTTGATTTTGATTTTGATTTTGATGAGGATGTTGAGGCTTCGGTGCATGATGCCCTTGTCCATGTTGAGGTCGAGGCGTTTGATGAAGTCGAGGCTTATGATCGTCTCGCTGAGGCCTCTCTCGATAGTGAGGAGCAGGCGGCACTGGTGCAGAAGCGGAGAGAACTGGGGCCGATATCACCACAGGTTCAATCACGGGAGGCGGAGGTGGAGGTTTCACTTCAAGCACTGGAACCAGGGTTTCCACCTGCAAAGGACGCGGAGGATTTTCCATGGGCTCACTTTCTTGACGAATGTGGTCAATTTCCCCTTCTCGCCAATTTTTTAAAAATCGACTGATTGTGTTAGGACTGCCTCGATTTCCAAGCAAATCTCGAATTCGACCAATCGTGGGCTTTTCCCCCTTGCTGATTAAATCTTTCGCAAGTTGAGATACTTCTTCCTGCGTCAACGCAGCCCCTCGGACCATAAGCTGACTCCTTACCCGAAAAAAGGATCATTATGAAAAAAGCGATGACTGAAGTCTATAGCCCTCGCGATTCAACGCTGCGAAAAAGCCGATATAAGCTAAGGATGAAATGCAATGCCCGTTTTTAATTTAACATAACTTAAATTATGTGATAATTGAAGCCGCCGAGCAAGCAAATTTGTGAGCTTAAAAAACTCCTTTAAAAAGACGCAAGTCCTTGATTAATAACAATCTCTCCCGCCGGGAGAGACAGAAATTTCAAGGCGTTAGCCGATGAAATTTCAGAGAGGGCTTACCTAATAAAAATAAAAAATACTCTTTTACTTCTTCAATAATTTATATAATTTTGTGAAATTATTTTTGTAATTTCTAGACTTTATGAACTTAACCCAATTTCAAAAATATCTTCGTTCTAAACAGTGTAATGCCACCACTTAATCAAGCCGCTTTTTACGAGCCGGAAGATTTGGGAACTTAAAATTTAAACGCCAGGAAATTATAGGCCCTTATGTTGTTGATTTTGTCTGTTACGAGAAGATGTTGATTATTGAGCTGGACGGTGGGCAACATTAAGGAAGTTTTTAGGTAAGCCCTCTCTGAAATTTCATCGGCTAACGCCTTGAAATTTCTGTCTCTCCCGGCGGGAGAGATTGTTATTAATCAAGGACTTGCGTCTTTTTAAAGGAGTTTTTTAAGCTCACAAATTTGCTTGCTCTCCTCCAACTTTTAGCCCGGTTCATTTTTAATAAAGCACCTCTGGATTTTAAAAGCGTATCTCGATTTCGACTTTGGATTCGCATATATACTCATCGCCTAAAATCTTTCTCGACATAGTTGATAGCAAATGCCTATAGCAATTGAGAGAAAATTTTAGCGGGCGAAAAATAGTTTGCGATAACCTGAGTCCCTTGAAAGACGATGGGTCTATTCGCTAAAAAGGGCCTTTTAGCCAAGCAAAAATCTTATAAAACGAAAGAATCTCTAAATTTTCCTGAGATCCTTCTTTTTGCTCAGAAATTTTCAAAGCTTTTTGGCATTGGGGATGAGTTCGCAAAAATTCATGCAAGCTTTTTAAATGTCCTGCTGCGCTGGATTTCACTTCGACAGGAAAAATTTGCCCCTCACGCACAAAAATAAAATCGATTTCAGCATTGCTTTGCGCAGCTTCTCGATGCCAATAAAAGAGTTCTGCCGGCTTTCGAGGATCCTGATAAGCGATATATTCCTGAGCCACAAATTGTTCGCTCATCGCACCCACATGGGCAATCGATAAAGACTTCAAGAGCCAGTCTTTGAGCGATAGATTTCGCAATCGCTGGAGCAACCCAATATCAAAGAAGAAAACCTTAAATCGTCGATCATCCTGATTAGCCGATAAAGGCAAACCCTGAGCACTGGAATGAAGAACGAGATGAACGATTTCAGCATCTTTGAGCAGATCCAAGGCTTGTTTGAGTAAAAGGCTTTTCACGTCTCGATCAACCTCGACATACTTAAATTTCTGAGCGATTTGATAAGCCACCCCAGAAAATACCTTCTCGACATAGGGAATTTGATGAGCTTTTGCATATTTCAAAAAGTCTCGTCGATACGCACTCAAAAGATCGTCTTGGATAGCTTGGCAACGAGAAGGATCTTGAAACTGAATCCAAGCATCGACAACCGCTGGCATTCCTCCCAGCCACATATACTGCGAAATTTCATCTAAAAGCATTTCATGAAAAGGCGAATCAACAACCTGGCGATGAGCATAGTCCCGCAAATTTTCTTTCCCAATCGCTGCTAAATATTCCTCAAAGCTCAACGGATAAACATAGCGAAATTCGACTCGACCGACGGGAATTCCCACTTTCTTCAATGAAAAATTGATCAAAGAACCTGCTGCAATAACGTGAAGCTCAGGAAGTTCCTCTTTGAAAGCACGCAGAGCAAGCAAAGCAGGTTCACATTCTTGAATTTCATCAAGAAATAATAAGGTCTTTCCGACTTCAATCGATTTCTCAGTATAAGCGCGAAGTTTTGAAATTAAGGTTTTTAAGTCCAAATCTCCTGAAAACAAGACCTTTGCACTGGGCTGGAGTTCGAAATTAATTTCTACAAAAGATTCAAATGATTTTCCCAGTTGGCGCGCAAGATAAGATTTCCCAACTTGCCGCGCTCCAATCAGAATTAAGGGTTTTCTTAAAGGATCGTCTTTCCACGCTTTTAAAGCCGCACCTAGCGTTCTTTTCATTATTTTACCCCATTAAATATCCATATTTCGGACATTATATCCCCTTATTTTATCCTTCGCAGGGATATTTTATGGAAAATGGCGATTAAAGACACAGCTCCAAATATTTATCGGCATCAAGCGCCGCCATGCATCCCGTTCCTGCTGAAGTGATGGCTTGCCGATACACGTGATCCATCACATCTCCCGCGGCAAAAATTCCTTCAATATTGGTCGCTGTTGCATTCCCTTGAGCGCCTCCTTTGACGGAAATATATCCTTCCTGCATGGCTAACTGGCCCTCGAAAATATCCGTATTCGGTTTATGGCCAATCGCAATAAACACTCCATCTAAATCAATATTCTGAATTTCTTCGGTTTGAATATTCTTGATGCGAATCCCCGTCACTCCCCGCTCATCGCCCAGCACTTCTTCTAAAACATGATGGAAAGCAATTTTCACGTTCCCAGAACGCGATTTTTCCAATAATCGATCGGAAAGGATTTTTTCAGATCTGAAACGATCTTTCCGATGAATCACCAAGACTTCTGTCGCAATATTGGCAAGATACAGCGCTTCTTCGACTGCGGTATTTCCTCCTCCAATCACGGCCACTTTTTTCTTGCGATAAAAAAATCCATCACAAGTTGCACATCCGGAGACCCCTTTCCCCATAAACGCTTGTTCAGAAGGAAGTCCTAGGTATTTAGTACTGGCTCCCGTCGCGATAATTAAAGCATCACAGGTATACGTCTGACTCCCTTTTAAAGTGAAAGGTCGATGAGCGAAGTCCACCTCGTGAATATGATCTTGAATGATTTTCGTCTCAAAACGCTCAGCATGTTTTTGCATTCGTTCCATCAAGGCAGGACCCATTAAGCCTTCAATATCTCCTGGCCAATTGTCCACTTCTGTGGTTGTCATCAACTGCCCGCCGGGTTCTTTGCCTGCAATGATGACAGGCTTGAGATTCGCTCTCGCCGCGTACACTGCTGCCGTATATCCAGCGGGGCCTGAGCCTAAAATAATCAATTTGTGATGCATTTTTGTTCCTTAAAAATCATTGAGCAGAGGAAAATAATCGAATTTTCAACAGGGTCAATCGATTTTAGCAATCCATCTACAGGGCCCTAGACACTTTTGAGCCATCTGATTAGAATCCGCGACCTTTTTGTATCTTATCCAATTTTACCGACTAGGAACCCATGGCAAAAGAAGACAGCATCGAAATGGAAGGCGTTGTTGAAGACGCACTTCCCAACGCGACGTTTAGAGTCAAGCTCGAGAACGGACACGTAGTTTTAGCTCACATCTCCGGAAAAATGCGTAAAAACTACATTCGAATTTTGACAGGCGATCGCGTGAAAGTAGAACTGACGCCTTACGATTTAACGAAAGGTCGGATTACTTTTCGGGATAAATAAGGGAATAACCTTTTTATTCCCCATCCTCGATCTCTGAGCTGGATTTATGTTTCGATCCCGAAATAAAGCCTTTGCCTTTCCGCATGGTAATTCGACCACTTGGTTTTGATTTTTTCGCTTTAAGATTGCCGTAGTCAAAATCTAATTGCTCTCGTTTCACGCCGACTTTCACTACTCCTCCATTCACCAAAACTCCAAACAGAATTTGCTCTGCAAGCGGTTCTTTTAAGGTATCTTGAATCAAACGAGCCATCGGACGAGCCCCCATTTTTTGATCGTATCCGTGCGTGGCCAGCCAATCTCTGGCTTCCTTTGATAGCTCCAAAGAAACTCCTTTCGGATCCAATTGCCCTTGTAGCTGAGAAATAAATTTATCCACGACATTTCGAATATCTTCAATGCCAAGTGGCTTGAATTGGATGATACCATCCAGGCGATTTCGAAACTCCGGCGTAAATAATCGCTTGAGCGCTTCCATGCTATCAGTGGAGTGATTTTGTTCCGCAAAACCCATGGAATTTCGACTCCCTTCAAAAGCTCCTGCATTGGTCGTCATCATCAAAATGGTGTGACGAAAATCCGCTTTTCGACCGTTGTTATCGGTTAAAGTTCCGTTGTCCATGACTTGCAATAACAAATTAAAGACATCCGAGTGCGCTTTCTCAATTTCATCCAGTAAAACCAAACAATAAGGATGTTTCATCACCCCATCCGTCAAAAGACCGCCTTGATCGTATCCCACATATCCCGGAGGGGCGCCAATCAAGCGAGATACCGTGTGTCGCTCCATGTATTCCGACATGTCAAAGCGCAGGAGTTCAACGCCCAATAGTTTCGCCAATTGTTGTGCTACTTCGGTCTTTCCCACTCCCGTCGGTCCTGCCAATAAAAAACAACCCCAAGGTTTGGTCGGTTCTCGAAGACCCGCACGAGAAAGCTTAATGGTCGAGACAATTTGCGTGATGGCATCATTTTGGCCATACACCATCATCTTCAAATCTCGTTCCAGATTCCTAATCGATTTTCGATCACTGGCCGATACCGTTTGCGTGGGAATTCTTGCCATTCGAGCGACCATTTCCTCGATATCCGCAACATCCAATTTCTTTTTACGTTTTTCTGGAATTAGGAGTCGTTGATAGGCTCCGACTTCATCAACCACATCGATGGCTTTATCGGGCAAAAATCGTTCATTGATATGCTTTGCGGATAATTCTGCTGCCGCTCTTAATCCTTCATCGGTATATTTCACCGAGTGATGCGCCTCAAAATATGGGCGGAGTCCTTTTAAAATTTCATAGGTTTCATCTACAGAGGGCTCTTCTACATCGATTTTTTGAAACCGTCTGGCAAGTGCATGGTCTTTTTCAAAAATGCTTCGATATTCTTGATAGGTTGTTGAACCCATGCAGCGCAACTCCCCCGTTGAGAGCAAAGGTTTGATTAAATTAGAGGCATCCATTACGCCTCCAGAGGCGGCGCCTGCACCGACAATGGTATGAATTTCATCAATAAATAGGATAGCGCCCGCTTCCCCCTGCAGCTGTTTCAACAACGATTTGAATCGCTTTTCAAAGTCCCCTCGATATTTAGTCCCCGCCAAAAGTGCACCTAGATCTAAGGAATATACGATCGACTTTTTAATGACATCTGGCACCAAGCCTTCATTGATCATCTTGGCCAAACCTTCTGCAATCGCGGTTTTTCCGACTCCCGCTTCCCCCACCAACAAGGGATTGTTTTTTCGTCGTCGACAAATCACTTGGATCGCTCGTTCCACTTCAGCCTTTCGACCGATGAGGGGATCAATTTTTCCTTGTTTCGCGCGTTCGTTTAAATTCATTGCATAGAGATCCAGTGGGGAACGCCCCGCATTGGGATTCGATTCAATCCCAAAGTCTGCCTCAATTTCTGCTTCAATTTCATTTTCAGACGCATTTGAAGTGGAAGAAGAATTTTTAGCCGCCTCTCCTTTGGTGATGCCATGTGAAATGTAATTAACGACATCAAGACGAGTCACCCCTTCTTGCTTTAAAAAATACACGGCTTGACTGTCTTGTTCGCTAAAAATGGCCACTAAAACATTAGCGCCAGAAACTTCATTTCGACCGGAAGACTGCACATGGAACACGGCTCGTTGTAAAACCCGTTGAAAGCCCAACGTTGGCTGGGTATCTCGGTTGGGCTCAGAAGCGGGAATCACCGGAGTGGTGTCAGTTAAAAATTGTTGTAACTCAATTCTCAAACGTGCGATTTGCGCTCCGCACGCATTGAGCACTTCAATCGCTGAATGATTCTCTAAGAGCGCCAGCAATAAATGTTCCACCGTCAAATATTCATGCCGCTGCCCTCTGGCATCCTTAAACGCTTGATTCAAGGTGAATTCTAAATCCTTACTTAACATCTTAAACCTCCCCCCTTTTCATTATTTCTCAACGCTTCTCTCTTGCCTCCGCCAATAGGGGATAGCCATGTTCTTGAGCGATTGAAACGACCTGAGCCGCCTTAGTTTCAGCAATATCTTTGGGATACTGCCCACACACTGCCTGACCCTGATTATGAATACGAAGCATAATCTGAGTGGCGCTTAGCTCATCTTTCGCAAACACTCGTTGAATCAACTGAACCACAAATTCCATTGGCGTATAATCGTCGTTATAAACCACAACATTATACTGGGCCGGCGGGACCACTTTAGGTTGTAGGCCCTTGAAAGCAACACGCGTCTTTTGCTCAGTTAAAATTTCCATCACTCAGTCTAGCCTAAGAAAAACAGGCCGCCCCCTATCATTTATTAATTGCAAAAAAATTGCGCAATTAGACCCTGGACGTGGAATTTTTACAAGAATTTTTATCCCATGTGTCGGCAGAGTGCCTGACCAAACTCTGAGCAGCTTAAGAGCGTAGCGCCTTCCATCAATCGCTCAAAATCATAAGTCACGGTCTTGGCCTGAATTGCGCCTTCCATCCCTTTAATCAGCAGGTCTGCTGCTTCATTCCAGGACAAGTATCGAAGCATCATTTCTGCCGATAAAATCAAAGATCCCGGATTCACTTTGTCCTGCCCGGCATACTTGGGAGCGGTGCCATGCGTCGCTTCAAAAATAGCGGCTTCATTGCCAATATTTGCGCCAGGAGCAATGCCAATACCTCCGACCTGCGCAGCCAAAGCGTCCGAAATATAATCTCCATTCAAATTCAAGGTAGCCACCACACTATATTCAGCCGGTCTCAATAAAATTTGTTGTAAAAAAGCATCGGCAATCACATCTTTCACGACGATCATTTTTCCCGTTTTAGGACTTTTAAATTCCATCCAAGGACCTTGACCTATCATTGTTGCGCCGAATTCTTTCCGCGCTAAGGCATAGGCCCAATCTTTGAAGGCCCCTTCGGTGAATTTCATGATATTGCCCTTATGCACCAAGGTCACCGATGGACGATCTTGATCAATGGCATACTGAATGGCGGCACGAACCAGACGTTCTGTCCCCTCTTGAGAAACTGGTTTGATGCCAATCCCGCAATGTTCAGGAAAACGAATGTTCTTCACGCCCATTTCTTCGATCAAAAATCGAATCACTTTTTTGGCATCATCGGTATCAGCTGCCCATTCAATCCCCGCATAAATATCTTCAGAATTTTCTCGAAAAATAATCATATCGGTTAATTCAGGCTGCTTCAGCGGACTCGGAACTCCTGTGAAATATCGCACGGGACGAGAACAAATATATAAATCGAGTTTTTGCCGAAGCGCGACATTTAAAGACCGAATGCCTCCGCTCACCGGCGTTGTTAGAGGACCTTTAATGGCGACTTTATATTCACGAATCGCTGCCAAAGTTTCATCTGGAAGCCAAGTGTTTGAATCATACTTTCGAGTCGCTTTTTCCCCCGCATAAACTTCCATCCACTGAATGGCTCGTTTCCCTGCATAGGCTTTACTCACAGCAAAATTCACTACTTCAATCATCACTGGTGTGATATCCACCCCTGTTCCGTCGCCTTCAATAAAAGGAATGATGGGATGACTCGGCACATTCAAAGAACCGTCTTGGTTTTGAGTAATTTTTGAACCCGTATTTGGCACGCAAATCTCTTGGTATTTCATGTGAATTTTTCCTTAGCCCTGTAAAAAAGAGCGCGATTCTACACTCCATTGAATTGGGATGGGTATAGCAAGATTTTAATGTTACAATTTCTTTAATCAATCAGTAGTGAAGCCTCCCATGGATATGCCCAACAACGACAATCCCCCCTCTCAAGAACTCAGCATTCGAGAAAACACTTTAGTGCATCTTCAAAGTTTGGATGCTTACATTCGATTCGCCAATCAAATTCCCTTACTCAGCTTTGAAGAAGAACAGGAACTCGCTTATCGACTCAAACAGCAGAATGATCTTGATGCAGCAGAACGACTCATTCTGGCTCACTTAAGATTTGTCGTAAAAATCGCAAGAAATTTTCAAGGTTATGGCCTCCCTCAAGCCGATTTAATTCAAGAAGGAAATATTGGCCTGATGAAAGCCGTTAAGCGATTTGATCCCGCTATCGGAGTCCGACTCGTTTCTTTTGCCGTACATTGGATCAAAGCTGAAATGCATGAATACATTATTCGAAACTGGCGTATGGTCAAAATTGCAACCACCAAAGCTCAACGAAAATTATTTTTCAATTTACGCTCCAGTAAAAAACGTTTGGGCTGGTTTACGCCAGAAGAAGTCGCTTCCATCGCCAAAGATTTGAACGTCAAGGAAGATGAAGTCTTGGAAATGGAAAAGCGCATGAATGCCTATGATGAAGCCTTTGAGTCCCCTGAAGCAGATCAAAATGGCGATGAAACATTCTCTCCTTCCATGTATTTACCTTCGCCCAATTCTGATCCCGAGGTTTTAGTCGAACATCAGCATAGAGAAGAAAAGACTTATGAAGCCTTGCAAAATAGTCTCAATACGCTCGATGAAAGAAGTCAGGATATTATTCAGTCTCGATGGTTATTAGACGAAAAAAAGACTCTGCATGATTTAGCCGAAAAATACAAAATTTCTGCAGAAAGAGTTCGACAAATTGAGGTTCAAGCGCTCAAACAATTGAAACTTCAGCTGGTTGCCGGGTAGGCGTATTCCAAAACCCCGTCTACAATAGGCTCTGCTTTTATTAACTTACTAGAAAGGAGACCAACCATGAACAAGTCCGAACTGATCGATGCCATCGCAAAAGCATCGAAATTAACGAAAGCCGACGCTGAGCGCGCCTTGAACTCCACCATCACTGCAATTACCAAAGCTCTCAAAGGTGGACAAAAAGTGCAATTGATCGGCTTCGGAACCTTCGAAGTTAGAAAACGCGCTGCACGTATGGGTCGAAACCCTAAAACGGGGAAAGAACTCAAAATTGCTGCAACGAAAGTTCCAGCTTTCTCGTCAGGAAAAACTTTGAAAGACGCGGTCAAATAATAAAAATTTGTCGCTTTACGTCAAAAAAGGTCGATTCATATCGGCCTTTTTTCTTTTAGCTCTCAATTGTTCTAGAACGGCGGCAGCCGCCACTTGCTCCGCGGCTTTTCGACTTCTCGCTTTTCCCTCCGCGGAGATTTCCATTGATTTCACTTCACAAGCGACAAAAAAGATTTGTTCATGAGCTAACCCTTCCGTTCGACGCAAGAGATATTCAGGTTTCTCTTGCCTCTCATGCTGCAAATATTCCTGAAGCTCTGTTTTTGCATCAATTTTTTGAGTGTCCGTTTTAAATGACGCTAATTTCTCACCCCAATATTCCAAGATAAAAGCCTCGGCTGCTGCTAGACCCCCATCGCAATAAAGTGCGCCAATTAAGGCCTCCATGGCATCTTCCAAAATAGAAGCTCGCCATTGTCCCCCTGTTTTTCGTTCTCCCTGACCCAGCAATATAGAGTCCCCTAAGCCTATTGACTGAGCCACGGCGACCAAGGCCTCTCCTCGCACGAGCTCTGCTTTCATCCGACTTAATTGTCCTTCATTGGCTGAAGGAAATCGTTGAAATAAAGCCGTTCCAATGCATAGCGATAAAACAGCATCTCCGAGAAATTCCAGACGTTCATTGTGATGATCCAGACCTGATATTTTCATACTGCGATGCGTTAAGGCGGTTTTGAGAAGCGCGGGATCTTTAAAGGAATAAGCCAACCCATCCATTAATTTAGCCAGCATTATTGAATCCTTTGAAATAAACGAGACCATCGAGGGCGATAATGATCATCCCAACTCCAAAAAATAAACTGAGCTTTGCCCACTATTTCCTCTCGAGACGCGAAGCCCCAGTAACGAGAATCTTCACTGGTATCTCGATTATCCCCCATCAAGAAATACTGACCTGCGGGAACTTTCAAATGATAAAAATTTTGCGCCGGAAGATTCGGCATTTGAATAATCAGATGTGATTTTCCTTCTAGATTCTCTTGATATTCTTGGGCTTTTTCTGTCAGGGAATTATTGGGTTCCAGATAGCCTGTTAGCCAGGTCAAAGACTGAATTTTCTCATTAATCGTTAACTGTTTATCAATGTAGCTGATGTCATCCCCCGGCAAACCAATCACTCGTTTAATGAAATCGACATTAGGGTCCACCGGAAAATGCAAAACCACAATATCGCCTCGTTTAATATCTCCCATCTTGAAAAGTTCATGCCTCCAGATGGGCGTCACCACATCATAATTGTAATGCGTGACCACCAGCCAATCCCCAATCTGCAAGGTCGGCAGCAAAGACCCAGAAGGGATTCGAAAAGGTTCACCAATAAAGGCTCGCAAGAGAAAAACGATCAGCACTACCCACAGAAGCTCTCGAGCTAAATCCCCAAAATACGGAGCTTTCAAATGTTTTTCTTTTTGAAGGTCCTGATTTTTTTTCGATAAATGTTCAAATTCAGGATGAGTGGCCTTCCATGCTTCAAATCGAGTCCGACGGTGCCCCGCAAAGAAACGAGCATCGATGGCATAAATCAGACCAAAAGCGATGATTAAAGCTAGAAAAATCAGCTCAATGTTGTTGATGAGCTGCGCAAAAAATCCCATAAATCCTCCTCAGTCTCCTGCTCCATCTCGTTTCAGTACCGCCAAGAAAGCACTTTGCGGCACTTCCACTCGACCAATTTGCTTCATTCGTTTCTTTCCTGCTTTCTGTTTCTCCAAGAGCTTTTTCTTCCGAGAAATATCCCCTCCATAGCATTTTGCCGTGACATCCTTTCGCATGGCCGACACTGTGGATCTCGCCACCACTTGCCCTCCAATCGCGGCTTGAATGGCCACTTGAAACATCTGTCGGGGAATTAATTCTCTGAGTTGATCCACAATCTCTCGCCCTCGACGTTCTGCATGATCACGATGAAGGATGATCGAGAGCGCATCGACTTTATCTCCATTGATTAAAATATCGAGCTTGACCACTTTGGCATCTTCATAACGCCGAAACTCATAATCTAAAGAGGCATACCCCCTTGAAACTGACTTCAATCGATCAAAAAAATCCAGAACCACTTCGCTCATCGGCAGGTCATAGACGACTGAAACTTGCGTCGCCATAAACTGCAAATTCTTTTGAATGCCTCGACGGTCGACACAGAGCTTAATCACCGCGCCTAGATATTCTTGCGGAACCAAAATATTCGCTTGGCAAATGGGCTCATGGACTTCTTCAATTTCCGTAACCTCAGGAAGACTGGCAGGATTATCAATGTAAATCGTCTGGCCC
>OBEQ011199207.1_pt1 | contig 17817 bp, 18 predicted proteins | sample 1670901 | NCBI WGS metagenome assembly OBEQ01 (sample SAMEA104232315, study PRJEB22302) | groundwater metagenome | biome: forest; feature: aquifer; material: groundwater | place: USA | collected 2011-08-07 | depth 5.4 m
AAGAGGTTGATGTACCAATCCTTTTCTAATTCGTAACTGTCGTTTTTGATACGGTACTAAATTAGTGAGCCCAGTGAGACTCGAACTCACAACCAACAGCTTAAAAGGCTGCTGCTCTACCGGTTGAGCTATGGGCCCAAAATCAACTGAAGAAGATATCATTTTATCAATTCACTCTGAGGAAATCAAGCGTTAGATACTTCTTATCTATCTTGTAAAAAGTTCTCCCTTGAAGTAAAATAATACACATGAAGCCCCAGGTCTTTACCCTTTCTAACGGTCTCCCTGTTATTTTATTTGATACCCAGGCATTCCCTACACTTACGACACTTCTTCTGGTTGGTGCAGGTTCTCGATACGAAACTGCGGAGAATAATGGGGTGGCTCATTTTTTTGAGCACATGGCATTTAAGGGTTCAAAAAAATACCCCAACTCTCTCATAATTTCCTCTGTTATTGAGGGTTTAGGAGGAGTATTTAATGCATTTACCTCAAAAGATAATACAGGTTACTGGATAAAGGCCACCACTAATCATTTTGAGACAGTGCTCGATGTGCTTTCTGATATGGTTTTAAACTCACTTCTGCAAGAAGAGGAGATTGAACGCGAAAAAGGGGTTATTATCGAGGAGATTAATCTGTATGAGGATACGCCATACCGTAAAGTAGGAGAGCTGTTTGAAACCCTGCTCTATGAAGGAAATCCCCTTGGGTATGATATTACAGGTACGAAAAAATCAGTAAAATCATTTACCCGTAAGACATTTACAGATTATATCGGAGAACTGTATGGTCCTTCAAACGCCGTGTTGGTTGTTGCGGGGGGATTCCAACACTCAAAATTGTATGACCCTGAGTTTACAGGGATAACAAACCTTATTGAAAAAAAGTTTGGCTCATGGCAAAGTATCAAAAAACCCGATTTCGCAGTAGTTACTGAACGTCAGGAAAAGCCCCATCTCATAATGAAGTACAAAAAAACTGAACAGGCACATTTCTGTCTGGGATTTCGAGCATTTTCCTTTATGGATAAGCGAAAATACGCACTCTCCGTCCTTGCCACTATGCTTGGTGGCGGCATGTCTTCGCGACTATTCACTGAGGTTCGTGAGCGTAGGGGACTGTGTTATTATATATCAACCGGGCGTGAATTATACCGAGATGTTGGAAACTTTGTGACGCAGGCAGGAGTGACAAATAATGTTGACAAAGTCAAAGAGGCCATAGAGGTAATACTTGCTGAGCATAAAAAAATAGCAAAAGGAGTGCTTCGTAAAGAAGATTTGGTAAATGCAAAAGAGCTTTTGAAAGGTCGTCTTCTCCTATCAATGGAGGACTCTTACAACATCTCCTCATTTTTAGGTGGAAAGAAGCTTATGCAAGACACAATAGAGACTCCGGAGCAAACACTGAGCTACATTGAAAAAGTTTCCTTTGACGACGTGGTGGCTCTCGCAATCGAACTCTTTCGTCCAGAGAAATTAAACTGCGTGATTGCGGGACCATTTGATCATAAGTTAGACTTCAAAACCGCGTTCACAAATTTTTAAAAAATGATCCTCATTGGAGCGTATGTGTTTATCTGGGGGATTGCTATAGGTTCGTTCTTAAATGTTCTCATTGATCGACTTCCTCAAGAGCGTTCCATTATGGGTCGGTCTCACTGTGAGCATTGTAAACGGATTATAAAATGGTATGATCTGGTCCCACTTTTATCGTTCGTTCTACTCCGTGGTAGGTGTAGATACTGTAAATATAGCATCCCGTCTGTAGTATTTTTTGTTGAGTTATTAACGGGCGTTATTTTTTTGTCAAGCTATTTATATCTGGCGTTACCCATCTCTCACCTCTGGCTCTACTGGGGATTTTTTGCCTGTCTTATCGGTATTTTCTTTGCTGATCTCAAATATCAGATCATTCCAGACTCTCTTCAGTTTGTCCTTTTTCTATTCGCTACAGGACTTCTTGCTTTGAATCACTTAACCGCTGATATATGGATACGTCATCTCACTGCAGGTTTCGTTGTCATGACACCTATTCTTTTGCTGTTTTTGGTTACCCGCGGCCGCGGTATGGGATTTGGTGACGTGAAGTTGAGTTTTATCATAGGGTACACAGTGGGAATCATTGCGGGTTTTTTCGCACTGTACGTAAGTTTTATCACAGGAGCAATCGTGGGGGTGGCACTTCTCATGTCAAAAAAAACAAAACTAAAAAGTACTATCGCGTTTGGACCCTTTTTAGTGATTGGTTTGGTAATCGCGCTTTTGTGGGGAAGTTTATTGTATAGATTTTATTAGAAGTATGGTATTATTTCTTATATGGAACGTACCCTTGTTGTATTAAAACCTGATGCAGTTGCTCGTGGACTTTCTGGCGAAATTATTACACGATTTGAACGGGTTGGTTTAAAAATCGTTGCGGCAAGGTTTCTTTCCGCTTCAAAAGAGTTAGTGGAAAAACATTATCCGGCCGATCGTGAGGAGCTGTGGATTGGTATTGGGAATAAAACGCTTGAGAACTATAAAAATCTTGAGATGGATCCGGTTGCGTCCCTGGGTACAGGAGACGCAAAAGAAATTGGCAAAATGGTGCGGGTATGGCTTATGGATTATCTGAAAGAAGGTCCCGTGCTTGCGTTTGTTTTGGAAGGGCCACACGCTGTAGATCTGGTTCGAAAAATTTGTGGGCATACCCTACCTCTTCTCTCAGCTCCTGGCACAATTCGAGGAGACTTTTCCTACGACTCATCCTATCTAGCCAATAGTAACAATCGGCCAATCAAAAATCTTATGCACGCCTCAGGCAATCTTCAAGAGGCGCAGTACGAGATTCCTCTCTGGTTCGAACCCGAGGAAATTCATTCCTACGAGCGGGTTGAAGAAAAAGCAATGAGATAAACGGGGCCTGTCCTCGTAGCTCAACGGATAGAGCACAGGTTTCCTAAACCTGCGATGCAAGTTCAATTCTTGCCGAGGATACATGAAAATACCAACCTCAGAATATATTCGCATCCTCATATTGCGTACGATCGGCAATTTTCTCATTCTTGCGTCACTCTTCATGATTGGGAAAACCTTCTATCAACCGGTGCGTGAGGAAGTACGTTATTTTATTGAAAAATCCCTCAATAAGAAATACGTAGTGGCTGACGCAAAATCTAACGACAGTAAAAAAATACAGACACTCACTATTGAACAACCAAAAGGTGGACTTGCCAAAGCCTTAAAAATAAAACAGGTTGAGGTTCTAGTGCCGGAGGATCCAAACTTTAGTATTGTAGTGCCTGAAATAGGGGCGAACGCGCGAATTATCTCGTCCGTTGATCCGGCAGATGAGAATAGTTATTTGCAGGCACTTCAGAAAGGTGTTGCGCATGCACAGGGCACTGCCTATCCGGGTGAGGGAGGGCATATTTTCCTCTTTGCTCACTCAACCGACTACATCTGGAATGTGGGTACGTATAACGCAGTCTTTTACCTCCTCTACAAGCTAGAGGCGGGGAATGAGATCAACCTGTTTTATAAAGGTCAACGCTACGTGTATCGTGTATTTGATAAAAAAATTGTGGAACCTTCACAGGTTGAGTTTCTTACGCGAAAAACCGATCGGGAGTTTCTCACTTTACAAACGTGCTGGCCTCCTGGCACCTCTCTGAAGCGGCTTCTTGTGTTTGCAACGAGGGTTACGGAGTAAAACTAATGTATTCCCACTTCGTAGATGTCTGGAGACTGGTTAAACTGTGGATTAAGGTTACTGAGCACCAGAAGTTTGCCATCGCTCGTAACACTGAAAAAATTCTCTTGAAACGGTCCTGAGTAGATAGTCCGCCTATTCCCCCCCTCATAATCAATCGCAACAATGTACTTTTTTTCATTAATGAGAAAATGTTTTGAGTCGGCATACCAAAGAATCGTATTGTTTGTTTCCTCAGGGGTAACGAGCAACGTTTTTGTTGGCACGAGCGAAGGGGTAGGAACGGTCAATCGTCTCGGCCCTAACTTCACCTCATTGAGGGGAAAATTTTTGTCTTCTTTTCGGTCATATACATAGAGTTTTCCTGATTGGAGAGAACGTTCTTCAGATGTTTGAGTAGCGCCAATAAGGGGTGGATTAAGGATGAGGGGAATTACGGCGGGTTTCACCGCTTGGTAGAGTACTTTTGTCTCATCAGGAGAAAACGCTACAATACGTGCAGACTCACTCGCGACCTTATTAAACTCAAGGGGAAACGTCTCGAGGATCCTGGTTACCTGGCGATTTTTTTCATCTGCCCACGCTGCAACAAGCGTATCTTTTGAAGCTGTAATATCGAATGGCTGTTGATTCTCCTCATCAAGGGAGAGAAGGTAAGATACAGTCCCCTGGTCAAGGGCAAAATCAAAAATTGCTTGGCGAGAATCAGGAGAAAATATGGCTTTTGTATTTTCAAGGTGAACAGTTACCGGCAAATTCTTTTTCAAGAGAATCTTTTTAAGAGGAGGGAGGAGAGAAAGGGGTCTCTGTTTAATATCAAACGTATACACACCATCTTTTTCTGGATCATTATTATTGGACAGGAGAATAAGTCGGTCAGTTTGATCAACGGGTATTACTTTAATGAGACCGAGGCTGGTGAGGGGGGAGAGAGAGGGATTTTTTGGAAAAAGTAAGCCGTCCACGCTCATTACAATCTCTCCTTTGAGGGAAATTTTTTTGCTCCAGTCAGTGTACCCTTCCTTTTTCATCTCCACGGTGTAGTCACCAGGAGGGAGGGTGAGGTTGAGATCTGTTGCGCCTTTAAGGGTGTTATTTACAAATACTTTTGCGGCCTTTGGTGAGGAGGAGGTTGCGAGGATGCCCGTTGGGGTAATGGATCTGCTTTGATAATCAAAACGGTAGCCACGTGCGTAGGCAATGACGCTAATTAAAACGGCAATAAAAATACCGAGCAAGAGAAATTTTATGAGTATTATTCGCATGAATTTTGGCAGTTTAAGTAGACCAAATTACTAATTAACTATATCAAAACCTATAGGGACAATGCTTTTTCTCTTCACGTGAACATAGTATACTATGAAGTATGTTTTTCCGCAAGAAGATAGGGATAGATCTTGGTACGGCAAATACGCTTGTGTATCTGGCGGGAAGTGGCATTGTTTTGAATGAGCCGACGGTTGTTGCCTATTCTATAGAAGATAAGCGCATTTTGGCAGTTGGTGAGGAGGCTCGCGAGATGTTAGGTCGTACTCCCGGCTCTATTATCGCGTCACGTCCTATGAAAGAAGGGGTTATTGCAGATTACACCAGCACATCCGCAATGATTACCTATTTTCTTAAAAAAGCATCACGGGGCAAACTGTTTTGGCCTGAGGTGATGATTGCCATTCCTGGGGGCGCCTCCCAAGTGGAAAAGCGGGCGGTAGTTGCGGCCTGTAAACAGGCAGGGGCCTCAAGTGTTTACCTCATCGAAGAACCGCTTGCCGCGGCTGTGGGTGCGAAAATACCTATCTCTCAACCGTCTGGTCATATGATTGTAAACTTAGGGGGCGGTACAGCCGAGATTGGCATTATTTCTCTCGGGCAACTGGTGGTATATAAAACAGTGCGGGTTGCCGGTACGAAATTAGACGAGGCGATCATACTCCACATGCGGAAAAAACATAATCTTATTATCGGTGAGCGTACGGCAGAGGATTTAAAACGAAAGATTGGGAATGCGCTGGTCAGTGAGAAAGAAGACTACGTAGAGCGGCTACTGGAGGTACGAGGGCGAGATTTTCAGACGGGGTTACCAAAAATTTTTGAGATTGGGGAGCGAAGTGTGTCAGAGGCATTACAAAAACCACTTAAGCTCATTTTAGAGGGGATAAAGGAAGTATTGTCACAAAGTCCGCCTGAGCTTGCGGCAGACATTGTGGATCGGGGTATTGTATTGTCCGGTGGCACCGCATTACTTGGTAATATAGATAAGTACATTACTTTTTATACGGGTGTGCCATCATTCGTAGTTGATGAGCCACTCTTTTGTGTAATACGAGGAGTGGGGATGGCGCTGGAGAATCTTGACACGTATAAACAGGCAATTCGATGAGGAAAAGACTTATAATACTGTTCCATAATATGGGAAGAAAAATTATTATGAGAGACACAGAAAAATTATAAGAAGTTACTATACTTATAGTATAATTTACTCTATAGATATATGAATTTGACCAATTTATTTGTTTATACGGTAAAGATAATACAAAAGTTGATCAATTAAATTGATCAAAAGTTACATTAAATCTATTTATGAAAATTTATTTAACTCTTATAACATTTTTACAATTATGTTAGAAAAAAATATAGGCGGGAGCGTAGTTACAGACGACCAAGATAAAATAATCCTAGAGAAAATTAAAAAATACATTTCTTCGCCACAGGGTTTTTTTCACATTGTTTCGCTCAACCCCGAAAATATCGTGCTTGCGAGAGAAGATAAAAACTTTAGAGAGATTGTTACAGAAGCCCAAATAACCATTCCTGATGGTGTCGGAGTGGTATGGGCAGCTCACCTTCTCGGCTTACCTCTTAAGCAACGGATTGCGGGTGTAGATCTCATGGATAAGCTCGTGAGGTATGCGAGTGAAAACAGCCTGCCAGTTATACTAATCGGCGCCAAGGATAATTTAGCAGAAGAGCTTGCCGAATGCTATCGCAAGATATACGGCCAGATTAAAATTACGGGGTTACAAGGCATAAAGTATATTGCCAATCCCCATTCTATAGAAGAAGAGAGGATTTTCTCTATAGTTACTGATATGAGGCCCTGTTTGTTATTTGCTGCGTTCGGGTCTCCCGCACAAGAAAAGTGGTTTTGGAAGAATCAGAGTAGTCTGACAGGCTGTGTGTGTATGGGGGTAGGTGGAGCGTTTGATCTGCGAGTCGGTACAATACACAGAGCGCCACAGTGGATACAGCACATAGGTCTAGAGTGGCTATTTCGACTTCTGAAGCAGCCATGGAGATGGAGACGACAACTGCGGTTAGTAAAATTTATATGGTTAGTGCTTCTACAGAGATTTTCTATTGTGAAATGAGGCTACTCGTGAGACAATGGTGGCCATGGAAGCAGAAATTCTTCATATACTCAACTACTTTCACTTTTTTAGCTATCCGCCGAGTGAATCCGAGATTTATACGTACCTGCGACGGAAGGTAAGTCTTCTCCGCTTGAGCAAACAGCTTACGCACCTCTTAAAACAGGAAAAAATACGCGAAAAACTGGTACAAAATCAGATAAGATATACTATAGAGGGGTACAGTAGTGACTTTAAAAAATATACTGTTAGGACAGTCTATTCAAAAAACAAATTGCAAAAAATAAAACTACTTATTTTTCTCCTATCGCTTATCCCCACGATTCAATTTGTAGGAGTGTCGGGATCAGTAGCGATGGAAAACGCAAAAGAGAGAGATGATATTGATTTTTTTATCATAACCACCCCCCGTCGTTTGTGGACTGGTCGGTTATGGAGTCTTCTCTGCACGGAGTTTCTTGGTATACGAAGGCGGTGGGGAGAAGTGCCTGGTACAAATAAGGCATGTCTCAATCTCTTTTTTGATGCAGAGTGTCTTTCGGTGCCAAAACACAAGCAAACCGAGTATGTTGCGCATGAAATTCTCCAGGTAAGACCGGTTATTGATAAAAATAATACGTACATACGATTTTTACAGGCGAACAGGTGGGTGTTTAGGATGTTTCCCAATGCGATCGATACAGTAGGATATGGTTTTTTAGCGCGGGTACATCCGAAACTCAGCAAGAAGGGAGTTCTTAGACAGGTTGGTGATATTTTTGAACGATTTGCAGAACGGCTGCAAAAATACTCTATCAGAAAGCATCAAACTACTGAGTTAATTACTCAAACTCAGCTCTGGTTCCACCCCAAAGATTTTGGAAAAAGATTTAAAAATTCTGGCGGAGAGGGTGGGATTTGAACCCACGCGAGCATTGCTGCTCAGAAGGTTAGCAACCTTCCGCTTTTGTCCACTCAGCCACCTCTCCTACTGTAACTGCAAAAGACTCATATAAACCTATTATGCTAAGAAGTAATTTTACATCATGATACTTAATTGTGCATGTGCCAACGTAATTCTGTCTTTTCATATTATGTCTTGGTTGAGTGATAGTAGGACGATAAAACTTATCTTTGTTAATTTTGAGCAAATCGCTCCAAAACTTGAGCACGTCATTATATTCATGAGTGGAATGAATTTGTAAACTAGCTTTTAGTCGACTCTCTTCAATAACGAACCCTTTTCTTAATAGTTCTAAAAATGTTTTTACAAGTGCAGGATCACTGTTAGTAAATCCTAGACAATTACTTGCTGGGTATTTGGAACCTTCACACCAATAGAATAACGCTGTAAGAATTTTTGCAGTATTAGAATCAATACTATATGTTTTTACTAACCCTTTGAACATATTTTTTAGGTTGATTTCGTTCGCTCGAGCCTTATTAAATAAGGTTTCCTCTGAAGGGATATCTCTCACCCATTTTGAAATAGTTCCATTGGGGATATTGAATTTACGCTCGAGAATTCTTAAAGATAATCCTTTTTTACGTTCGTTTCTGACTTGTTCTACAATGACCGAAGTATAGTATGTTATATAAACATGATATTATCACAACGTGATAATCTTAGCAATGGTTAATAAACCACAGCAAAGGGAGAAGAAATAAATAATCACAACTAATATTTTAGCCCTATGGGTTCGGATTTGGTGCCAGAGGGGAGAGTTGAACTCCCACGCCCGTAAGGGCACACGTCTCTGAAACGTGCTTGTCTGCCATTCCAACACTCTGGCTTCAAGCGTCTAAATTATAGCAGACCCCAAGCTTTAAGATTATTGTAGTAAAATAAAATCAATTTATGCGCATTAAATGTATTGATCTCAATATTTGGAGTGGGGGGAAATTACTCGATAATGCCCTTGTCTTTCTTAAAAAAGAAAACGCCGATATTATTACAATGCAGGAAGTATACAGTGGCATTGATCCGAGCCTTGATAAATCTCGTCGTACCCTCAGTGTTGTCGCATCAGAGCTGGGTCTGCCCTACTACGCGTTTGCGGCCGATGCACGAGATACGAGTCGGGGGCTCAACGTTGAGTGGGGGAATGCCATATTTTCTCGTTTTCCCCTTAAAACAGTGAAAGAGTATATTATTGATGGGCAGTATGGCGATTTTGAAGTGGAAACGTCAGACGCGAGTGTTTGGGAGTATCTGCCCCGTATGTATCAGGAAGTTGAGGTTTCACTAGGGACGAATCGAGGTTTGTCCATACACAATATTCATGGTATTTGGGGAACACATGGAGATGACACAGAGAGGCGGTTAGTAATGGGTAAAAAAATTATTGAAGAAATTAAGGGCAAGCGACCCCTCATTCTCACCGGAGATTTTAATCTTTCACCAAATACTACCGTCGTAAAAAATATTGAGCAGTATCTTACGAATGTGTTCAAAGACAAGCTTACTTCAAGTTTTAATATGAGGCGTAAGACTGATCCAGGATACGCCACCGCAGTCGTAGACATGATGTTTCTAACTCCTGATATCAAAATCATCGACCATTATTGTCCAGACGTAGACATTTCCGACCACCTCCCGCTGGTTGCCCATCTATCTTTTACTTCATGAAATTAATAAAATAGGTACAATCTTTATATGACAGATGAATATGTGAAGCCTTCAAACCCCCTAGATTCTTCTCGTTTGAATATTGCTGATCAGGCGAACCAGTTGCGGAATAACCCCGGCACAAGGTTGATCGGAAACTTTATCGGTGCTGTCGCTGGCGAGTCATATTCGTCTCCCGAAGTTGCAGAATGGTTGCGTTATAAAAAACTTCCTTCTCAAACAAAGGTATTGCTGAGTGAGTGGATAGTGCACCTTTTTGACGCAGGCGTTATGAATGATCCTAAGCTTATTGCTACTTCCCGGGAAGTGATAAATGAGCAAGCGACGACTTTATATCCCTTGGTTGATTATGTGCGCACACATGGAGATGAGTACACATTCCGCAGGTTCACTGATAAACCTCTTCATGCAGTAAGTAAGAAGCCCATCGATGTAATGATACAAAAGTTATTGAGACATAACATAAACTATCCGAAAGCCGCTCACTTTACAACCTGTATTGCGTCCCAACCTGAGCCAGATGAAGACAAATCTCTAGCCATAGCAGTTGATATTTTTGATTATCCGGTAGTACTGGCCGGGATACGTTATGCATTGAACAATGCAGATAAAGCTCCTGCTCATATAGTTGCAAGATTACAACAGATGGGAAAGAAGCTCCTGGGTATTAGTGGAACTGAGCAGCGATTTTTTACAAATCTGAATGATTTTTATCAATCGTTCGATCGTGAATACGACACAATGGATGCTATTGTAAAAGCAAACGAACGTGAAGTAAACATGGTAGAGGATGTTATATCATCTGTTGTAGAGCGAAAACAATCAGAAAAAGGTGATGGGATTACTGTAGTGGAGGTAGGGTGTGGTACCGGTCGGATAGTGAATGGAGTTGCAGGGAAAAACATTCCCGGAGTTAAACGTGTGATCGGTTTAGATGTGTCAGAGGGAAATTTGAAACTCGCTCAGGAACAGTACCAAAAACTACCTGGAGAAAAGACAGAGGTTGTTTATCAGCGGGGAGATTGGGATCCCTTTACCTATATTGGAGACAACACATTTAGATTTGGCAGTAAGTTACCGATGCCTAGAGATGTTGATATGGCGATATTCTTAGGGAGAACTTTAGCCCATGCGGAAAGTTCTGCAATGTTTGAGGTAGCCTTGGTGAGTCCGAATGTTAATCTAACAAATGAAGGAGTGGTGTTATTTGATATGCCTGATCCTGAAAAAGGCACTTACCTAAAAAATAGACAACGTCTCCTTTCAATACTGCAGCGTATTGGTTTGCCCATTACCGAAACATTTCTTCCGCAACTTGAATATACCGTAGATTCACCAAACGGAAAAGATGTGTACAATCGCTTTACCCCCTCACCTGAGCGCGTCATTGAGTTGGCGAGAATTTCTGGTTTCGAATGCGAAGAGGTTAGCCGCGCACCGATAGATGGTGTATTGTGGGAAGGCAGCGAAAACGTTTATTTTGCGGCACGTAAGAAAGTAAGAAACTTTACTGGCTTGCCTCAACATCTGCGCCCTTCCACGCAAGATTAAACCATGCCTTCATCGTTTGAGCAATCAATGGGTGATGAATGACTACACCGATGAGCGCTTCACCTCTCTTAAAGTGTATAAACGCAACTTTATCGCCATAAATATCTACTTCATGCTGAAATGGAAACTGAGTACTCTCAACCATTTTCGTTTCCCGAAGTTCAACTTTGTCTCGTTGAGTATACTCTTTTGAGAATGATCCAGAAGATATGATGACTTTTGCGACAATGCCAAACTTTGCCCTTTTTCTAACATACGTACTTTTAAGCCATTTATGGAGTTCTGGGTCAATCTCACTTATCTGAGCTACGGCATATATGATCTTGCGCTCTTTGAGCGTGTCCTCGTATATCTTTTTTAATCCATCGACGCCTTCATATATCTGTACCAACGGCTTTTCAACGGCTAGGATGTAGTTTGAGGTAAGTTGGGGGAGGAGGGATTGGAGGTCTTTTTTCGCACGTTCGAGTGTTTTGTACTGTTCTTCAGCAAGGCTAATAAGGCTTGTTGGTGGCTCCGGTCTGAAGTGGATTATCTTACCCTCGGTCATCTTTTTAACGAGTCTTTTCTTCTCCAGGGCGTAGAGGCTTTTATATACCGTAGCACGTTTGAGGCCTGTTTCAGCGATGAGACGCCCAGCTGAGATCTCGCCGAGCTTCAGGAGAAGCTCGTATAATCGCGCCTCAGTAGCCGTGAGTCCAATTGTTTCATAGAAATCTGGTGACATATTGAATCTTAGTTTACAAAGTAGATTCGAAATTGTCAATATTTTTGTCATATTTAGGTGACAAACAGACTGGTAACGGCTAAAGAGTGGACTATTATAGGCTTGACAAGAGCTTCAGGATAGGCTAAACTACTAATAAGGACTTAGGCTATCAAATACACGTATATTGTCATAAATACTTGACAAATATCCTTCATCTTGATACACTATAAGTCGCTTAAGCTGTACTTTGACAATTTGAATGAATGTGAAAAAGGTTTCTTGTTGAGGCGTACTATAGCGATTAGTACATACCTAGTAGCTACTGTGCGCTTCGCAAGAGGCCATCCCGCAGGTGCAAAAATGGCACCGGGGACAACTCCGAGGAGGAGAAATGACAGATCTACGAATTAACATCAGCGAGCTAATTGCCTTAGGGCTACCCTCGAGGGTATTTGTGGTTTTGGAGTTCCCCGAGAGGGACACTCCCACACCACCCCGTATAGAGGGGCTCTTCGCTTCTCGTGGGGAGGCGATTGCCGCGGCAATCAACCGCGCGGCAAAAGTTTACCCAGACTTCTGCTTGTGGCGGAGGAGGCGTATGATAACTCGTACGTCCTCCGTCACTCCAAGGGACCTGATCCGTCCCTATGAGCAGGAGTGGCACGTTATCGTCCAGGGGGTTCGCAACGAGAAGGTGTCAAGCCTTCTTGGATTAGCGGACCACTGATGTGAAGCCTTCATGTCGGATACCCTGCGTAAAGGGCGCCTGAAAGGGTGAAAGGGCTCGCATCCCTTCCGACATCCGCCTAGTAAGACGTGATCCCGATAGAATTGGGACACGCAGGGCAGAGGAGATTAAAATGTCCGCAGATTTTTCAGTCCGATACGTTGGGGCGATATCCCGTGCACTTGCGCACGGATGCGCGATCTCTGCCGAAGAGGTAGAGAAAGCGGTATCCCTTCGTCATCTCAACGCCCTCATGAGGGCGGTGGGGATTGGTCGAAACGATTCAGGGACGGATGAAGACCACCTGAGGAACTATGCTTACATCCCCGGAATAGAGGGGTGGGAGGAATTCATTCCCATCTACGGGGGAGTTGGTCTCCTGCATACGACTATTTCTGGTCGCCTCGAGATTGAGGCGACCACGCATGAAGTGATACTTCGCTTCATGGCGGGTCCTGCCACCAAGGAGGAAGAGAAAGGTCAGCTCGTTTGTGAGCTGATTTTTTCAGATCACATGGGCCTCAGAAACGACGTCGGGCTTTCTATTCACGGTCTTAACCTCTCCCTCCTCACAGGGAGAGAGGATCGAATCGCGCTATTGCGCGATATCGATCGGGGCCTCAATGGCGAAGTTTTCACTCTCCTAAAGGAGAGGAAGGTTCGCTGGGGGGTCGAGGACAGTGGGGTAATAGCCCTGCTGGATGCATGGCAAGTTCTCGATGAGGAGACGGCTGACGCCGCCCTCAAAGGGAACTAATTGTCATAGGCGTCGCATGCCTAAAGAAAAAGTTGCGAGGGAAAAGCTGACACTCACAGGTCGAGTGAGTGGAGCGCGGTCACGTAACCGCGGTAAATAGTTCTGAGGAGGTTAGGATGCTAACGTTCGTCGGGACAACATCCCTGGTGGGATTCGTTGTTCCTCGCAACGTAGCAGAGTCGGCCTTTCTGAACAATTTTGTTCGGCTACGCGGCCATAAGGTCCGCTATATGCCGGGTGCAGAGCAGTTCGGAAAGCTGCATGTTCCTAAGCTACTTACGAGAGTCCGGCGCTACAAGCGCTCTCTTCGGAAGCCTTAGGGCATCTGTCTATCTGCCGCTGGACCGGAGGCGCGATGGACGCCTTGGCAACAGAAGTCGTCTGAGACGACATCCATTAGGGTTTGGAGAACCTGCAAATCTCCACCGTGTCAGGTTGGTACGACCAGTGTCGCAATAGCCGTGACTCTGGTTTGAGAGTTCGATTCTCTCACTGACACTTCACGACCTATTGTCAGGTCACACCCGTTCCCGGAAGGAAAGTAGTTTGAGGTCAGTTATTACCTCTTACGAACACACCTTCCGGGAATTTATTACTTACTTTTAAGGATTGGAGAAAATTGTCGGTAAGTTTTGCTGATAGTTTTTTGCAATCAAGGATTGCAAGACCTGCGGACGCATAGCGTCGAGGTAGGGAGATTTTCGTGGATACCGTAGCACATCATCCGGATATGCTGATCTTGGCCGAGTCCGTTCAGACTTCTCGTACGGTGCGGGAGGCAAAGAAGCACGTTGCTTCCTGTCGAGCTTGTCAGGAGGAAGCGCAGCGAATTGATGCGCTACTTGATCAGGCAACTAATGGTGGTCAGACTCGTCTGAAGGCGCGGCGACTGCATGCGAAGTTCATGGCGGATCTGAGATCGTCCCGGATTCCCAAGGAGCGGGAAGCGGCAGTTCGTCACATCGTCGGATGTGAAATATGCCGGGGTATCCTGGAGCGAGTCGAGGATTCTTCGAGGAGGGAAGAGTCGGAATTCCTGCGATTTGCGCCGCAAGTTCGTTGGAACTCAGGGGAACTCTACGCACGTATTCAATTACGCGATCGTAAGAATACGGAGGCGCAGTTCGAGCTGCGGATTGGGAAATTAGCAACTCCGCTCGTCGGCTGGGTGGCGTCTCCCATCATCATCAAGCTCGACGATCAGGGAATCGGCGAATTTCCCATAGGAGCGGTGCTCTATCCATGGCTCAGTGTTCCCGTGCGTGATGATTTGCGCTGGGAGAGGATCAAGCTCCTCCCTTTGAAGTAGCAGATCACTCACTGTCTCGTTATTCCCGGTGGAGTTTATAGGCCAAAAGCCTACTAATTTCATCGGGATTTTTTTATGGATAAAAACATGGTACAGTACTTATATGGATATTGCGGAAGCACCTTCTCGGCCAAAGATTGGAGCGGCAAAAGATCTCCTCACTCTTCAGGATACAATCCGTCGTGCGTATCCACCAAAACGTGTCGGGACGCCAGGTTCGTTCCAGGATTTAAAAACCGCTTCCGAAGACATTTTCATGAATGCACTCGGAACAGATGAGGGAAAAAAACATGAGAGTGCAGTGCGGTCACTTGCTCAGGAGCTTCAAATTAATTCAACAGATCTCGAAAGTGCATTTCTGGAAGGGTTAAGTGCGAACGTGAGAGTTGCGCAGCAATTAGGAATTCTCAGTGGAGCAGACGAGCAGAAACTTATCGAAAGAGTTATTGGTGCATACGCTCTGTCATTCCGTAAGACGTTGAAAGAATTTAAGAAGGATTCGCAACCTGCGAGACTGGTACTGGAAGTTGCCAAGAGAGCATATATGATAGAACCGGATGCTTTTTTTCAACTCAGGGATGAGTTTAAACATAATGAGAATGTAGATGAGGCCCTTTTGCGGGTTTCATTTATTGACAATCCAGAAAATCCACGACAGTCAATTAATCGATCGCTTGAAACAATGGCCCGAATTCAGACGCGCTATCAAAACAACCCAAATGTGGATGTTGCGCTCATAAGAAAAGCAGTACTTTTTCAACCAGAAGATCCTGAGTCGATGATCGAGCGTGCGCTTCTTATGAAGGCTCCAATTTCACCACCACCTCCAGCGCCCGAGACTCCAACTGTTAGCGCAGTGCAGGATTTTACAGAACGACCTGCGACAGTTCTTCCAGTGCCTAGTATAACTGTTCTTAAGCCCCAAAGAGGATCTACCGAAAGAATAAAAATCGATCAGCCGAAAAAACCAGAAAAAACTCCCGTCATGGAACAAGAAACAGTTGATTACGATACATTGGCGGATCGTTTTTATCCAGGGTGGGAGCAGGAGATCATTAAGCGCGAGCATCGTGAGGGTCTCAGACCTGGTGAGTCAACAGTAAACATACTATTTGCAAACCTCCGCCGGACGGTTGCGTATTTAGGCGGGTACGCTCAGGTTGAAGGTCCTCAACAACATCCAGAACAGGCTCAAAGGTATAAGATTATAGAGGACGCGATGCGTCAACTTCTTGATGCCACAGACACTATTGTTAAAAGTCCAACGCCACTAGTACGTCTCCATGGTACTGAGGCAAGTCATGGGGTTCAATATCCAAACGATAAGAAAATCCGCCATTATTCTCTCGTTCAACATCAACCTGGGGCTCCGCCGGTTTATATTTTCGTGCGGACAGCGATGGGGATAACAGATGAGGGAAAGTATGCAGAGCCACGGGTAAGCATACACATGCCCTCACCAGATGGTGGACATTGTGAGGCGCGAATCGACCCGCCTGATTCGAATGGAGACATTAATGCGCCAAGAGAGATAGTTTATGACGTGGAAGTAATGCGAGGAGGCGATGAAAAAAATATAATAGATACGATTCATATTCCATATGATAATTTAGATCCCAATAGACGTCAAAAAACTCATCATTTTTATAGTGGGGTTTCGCCTGAGTCTGTGCGTCTGACCTTTCCTGAACTATTGGAGGAATTCGTCGAAGTGTTTGATACAAAGTCTCCGTCTAAGTAGCTTCATCACCTTGCAATTAATCGTATAGTACCCTATACTATTATAGGTCGTTAACCTTGAAAAATAGTCGAAAGGAGGACTCGTGCATGATCACAGAGTCGTTGTTAAACAGTACCTAGGCGGGGATGAGAATCTCCGAGGGGCTGTTGTCGCGTGCAGCGGTTGTTACGCTGTATGTCGTAGCATTCCATGCATCATAACGATGGCACTTCGGGAAGGAGAGCCAGAGGAGGGTTTTTTCCTCGTTAACGAAGCACTTCAATCAGTTTGGAGACCATCCATCGCGGCGCTTCTCGCTCAGTCGCCTGCGCCAGTAGTGCACGGAAGTGTGCTGTGGTGTCCGGCGGATGCAAAAATTATTTTGGTGGGGATCTGGCCTGAATTCGCACATCGAATAATCGATGTGGATATTCGGGTATTGAATCCTCACCTTAAGCGGTCGCTCGGGCGCGAAAGGATCACAGTCGTCTGTTTGAAGGTCGAACCTAACGGTAAGGTCGAGATTCCGCTTGGAACGACCAATGAGTGGACAACCGCTTATCTGGTTGGACGATCGGAGAAAGGAGCGATTTCCTTTACTGCCCATCCTCACGAGTAAATCGGGAGGCTGGTACTCCCGGTTGGAGTATGAGATGTACAACATCTTTATATTTCAGCCGGGACTTTTTTTGGAAAAATACTTATAAGTTTCGATTGCGGAGGATTTTTTCGACCTCTCGGTCGTTGATTCTGTGATGGGGACCGTGGTGAGAGAGGAGAGCGCCGGAGAACGTTTTCGGAATATGCATAAGTTCATGGATGAGTGTCTTCATTTTTTCACGTTCACTCATTTTGTCAAAGCGTTTCGCATTTACTTCAATAATATAGTGGGGTTCAATGCCCGCAACTTCTTTAAATAATCGTGACATTCCCCAGATACGGGCAATTGCTCTTGTTTTGGCGTCCAGGCTACGGATGCAATGCACTTGCTTGGTTTTAATATGGTCAAACCCAAGGTGCGCAATGAGTAGATCTATTTGATTTTTTATTTCAGGCGCGGGGAGATATTTCATAGAGACTCAAGTATATGATATTTAGAGCGAAGGTTGAAGGGAGATTATTATTTCTGGTAGAATAGAGAGGTCCCAGGGACAGCACCTATAGCTTAATCGGATAGAGCAGAGGCTTGCGGAGCCTCCGATCCCCGTTCAATTCGGGGTAGGTGCACAAACTTCAGTACCGTATCAAAAACGGTTGATATTTATGAGAAATAACTTGGTATAACAACCTCTTGTTTTTTTGTCATCTCAACCCCTGTTTTTCCGTTTAAGTATCTGAACTTACCTTTGCAGTCGGTAAACTTAGTCATTCTTCG
>OBEQ012708022.1_pt1 | contig 17810 bp, 16 predicted proteins | sample 1670901 | NCBI WGS metagenome assembly OBEQ01 (sample SAMEA104232315, study PRJEB22302) | groundwater metagenome | biome: forest; feature: aquifer; material: groundwater | place: USA | collected 2011-08-07 | depth 5.4 m
GAACATCGCCTACAACCCCGTCTTCGACGGACCCGTCAGCAGTGCAGCGTCTTCGGTCGCGTACTACAACGGCGGCCCGCCGAACGACAACCCCGCGTTCAACCAGGGCCTGACGCTCAACGCCACGCCCGTGCAGCTGCCGCTGAGCGTCACGCCGCTGCGGACAGCCGCGGCCGGCGGCGGGTTGTGGCTTGAGGGCAACACGACGATCGCGATGCAGGCCGACGGCAGCCTGCTGGTCACTAACCCGGCGCGCGGCTGGGTCAGCCAGCCGACGGCGGCTCCGACCAACGGCGCCGTGTTCGTCAATCAGGGCAACCTGACCGTCTCCGGCACCGTGAAGGGCCAAATGACGCTGGGCACCAGCAACGACATCATCCTCGCCGACAACATCCAGTACGCGCAGAACCCGGCGACGAATCCCGCGTCGACGGACATGCTTGGCCTGGTTGCCGAGCACAACGTGGTCGTGTCGCAAAGCGCGCCGTACGACTTGACGATCCGCGCCTCGGTGATGGCACTGAATGAATCGTTCACCGTCGAGAAGTGGTGGGTCGGCCCGGCCAAGGGCACGCTCGACGTCCTCGGCGGCATCATCCAATACCGCCGCGGCCCGGTCGGAACCTTCAGCGGCAGCAACAAAGTGTCCGGCTACTCGAAGCACTACGTCTACGACAAACGGCTGCAGTCGATGACGCCGCCGTTCTATCCGACGACGTCGCAATTCGACGAGACGCTATGGCAAGACCAGAACTGAGCTCCCTCACACCTTGGCTGTGGCCCGCAGCCGGAGCGGGGTTGCTCGTGACCTTGGCCGTGATGAGCCACCATCCGACGCACGCCCCGCAGTGCTTGCCGCAATCCGCGCCGAAGGCCGAGGCGCCGGTGGAAGCGCCGATCTTGCCCAAGGGCGTGTGGAACGATCCGTCGGTGCCGGCCGAGGTGTTGCACAAGGCGTATGCTCCGCTGTCTCGCCCTCTGCCGCCCGAAGCGCGGCCCCAGCCGTCCAACATCCATCCCCCCGCGACGCAAGAGCGCCGAATCCAGCGCCGCGTCAAGCAAGGCGATTTAATCGTTTACTGATCGTCCTCTTCGCTCGCTGATTCTTCCGATTCCGTCGCCCGTGACTCCGTAACTCGTCATGAGCTCGCCCGGCGTTGATCTTCCTCACACCACACCTCCCACGCGTCCGTCATCTTCCGGAACGCGAGCGACGAGCCACGGAACCTCTCGACGACCGCTCGTCCTCGCTTGTACAATGGTCCACACGCGAGAGGGGGTGAGGCATGGCCGATCAGCAGCTCGACACGCCGGGATGTACGACCGCCCAGGTCGAATGGGAACGCAAGCCTTCCAATATCACCGCCAACCTCGCTGATTACGAACGCGCCTGCCGCGAGTTCCGCTGGAGCGACGTGGAGCGCGAGTTTGAGTGGTCGAAGACCGGCAAGGTCAACATCGTCCACGAGGCGATCGACCGCCACGCCGCCTCCTCGCGCGCCTCGAAGGTCGCCCTCTTCTACACCGACTATGATCGACGCCAGGAGCGCTACACCTTCGCGGATCTTTCGCGACTGACCAGCCGCTTCGGCCACGTCCTCAAGCGACTCGGCATCACACGCGGCGATCGCGTGGGCGTCTTTCTGCCCCGCACGCCTGAACTTTACATCGCCATCCTCGGCATCAACCGCATCGGCGCGATCCCCGTGCCCTTGTTTGAAGCGTTCATGGAGCAAGCAATCCAGGACCGCTTGGGTGACAGCGCGGCGATCGCGTGTGTGACGACGCCGACGCTCAAGAGCCGACTGCCAAGGCCAGCGCTGCCCACGCTTGCGCAGCTGATCCTCGTCGGCGCCGAATCGGTCGGCAGCGGAGAAATCAGTTATGAGCAAGCCATGGCCGCGGCCAGCGATCGGCTGGAGCCGGAATGGCTCACCATCGATGACGGCCTCATCATCCACTACACCTCCGGCTCGACGGGAAAATCCAAAGGCGTGCTACATCGCCAGTATGCGATGGTCGGCCACTATCAGACGAGCAAGTGGGCGCTGGACCTGCGCGACGACGACACCTACTGGTGCGTCCCGCCTTCGACAACGGTCATCGCGAACCCAGAACCAAAGGCGATCGAAGAACTCCAGGTTGGAGACCGGATCCTGGCGCACGATGGCACGTTCTGCGCGGTTCGGCGTCTCTTCCGTCGACCCTACGATGGCGAGTTGGTCAAGATTCGGACGATGTACTTTGATGAGCCGTTTTTCCTCACGCCGAACCATGAGGTCCTCTGCGGCCGGAAGGGCGAAACCGGCATCCATTGGAAGCCGGCAGGCTTGCTGACGAAGCGAGACTATGTCCTGTTGCCCAAGTCACGTGAAACTCGGCCACAAGAGACGCTCGACGTCACATCGATACTCAAGAACTACGTCGTGAACGCTGGTCGAGTGCACCGCTCGAAGGTTCGCAACGACCTCCCCGACTCAGTGCCACTCAATGCGGGCTTCATGCGCCTGGCCGGTTACTACGTCGCCGAAGGCAGCATGGCTGTCCATGGGCATCTGTTGCAGTTTTCCTTCAGCAAGCGTGAAGAACGCTACGCCGACGATGTCATCGGGCTTCTCAAGATGCTGTTCGGTCTCCGTGCCAAGAAGCTCTGGATCAATGCGCTCTGCGAAGTGCGTGTCGGATCAGTATTGCTGTGTGAGCTCTTGAAAGGGCTCTTCGGAAGCAAGGCTCCCACTAAGCGGCTCCCCGACTGGATGATGTACTTGTCTGATGAGCAGCTGGCCGCGTGGGTGCAGGGCTTTTGGCGCGGGGACGGCAATCTGGACCGTGACAGGTTTCGGTTCCACACCACGTCTCCGGTGCTCGCCTATCAGCTTCGTATGATCCTGACGCGGTTGGGCATGTTCGCTTCAATGAGCTGTCGCAAGAAAGCACGGATCGGCCCGAGTCGCATCGGATCCCGAGCGATCGTTGCGCGACATGATTGCTATTGCATCAGCGTTGGGGGACGATCACTGAAGCAGTTGTCGGGCCTCTTGGCTGTCGATCATCCCTATGACGCGAAGAGATGGTGTACCCTTCAAAAGGGCCAGCGTTCTCGCCGTTATCTGTGGATTCCGATCCGGTCGCTGGAGCGCGTTCCGTACAAGGGGGATGTCTGCAATATCGAAACAGAAAAGCAGTCCTATGTCTTAGGAAACATGGCGGTGCACAACTGCACCGCCGATCCGGGGTGGGTGACCGGCACCTCCTACGGCATCTACGGGCCGTGGACGCTGGGTGTTTCCAGCGTCGTCATCGGCGGGCGGTTCGATCCTGAGCGCTGGTTCCGCACAATCCAGGATTTTCGCGTGACGATGTGGTACAGCGCGCCGACCGCGTATCGGATGTTGATGGCCGCCGGCGAGGCGATCCCCCGCAAGTACGATCTGTCCAGCCTGCGGCACATCTGCAGCGTCGGCGAGCCGCTCAATCCCGAAGCGCTGCGCTGGGTCAAGAAGGTCACGGGCTTGGCACCGCATGAGACCTGGTGGATGACCGAGACCGGGATGCAGCTCATCTGCAACTACCGGTCGATGGATTTTAAAATCGGCTGCACAGGCAAGCCGTTTCCGGGCACGTACGCCACCGTCGTCGATGAGCAGGGCCGCGAGCTGCCCCCGAATCAGCTGGGCCACCTCGTCGTGAAGCCAGGCTGGCCATCGATGATGCAGACGATCTGGAACAATCCCGCGAAGTTTCAGGAATACTTCCGTATCCCCGGCTGGTATGTCAGCGGCGACAGCGCCTACAAGGACGCCGACGGGGTCATTTGGTTCGCGGGGCGGGCCGATGACGTGATCAAGACCGCGGGCGAGCGCGTCGGGCCGTTTGAGGTCGAAAGCGCGCTGGTCGCGCACCCGGCCGTGGCCGAGGCCGGCGTGATCGGCAAGCCGGACGCCGTGCGCGGCCAGATCATCAAGGCGTTCATCGCCCTGCGCAAAGGCTTCGCGCCGTCGGACGCCCTAAAAGAAGAGATCGCGCAGTTCGTGAAGACCACCCTCGCCGCCCACGCGGCACCCCGCGAGATCGCGTTCGTCGAGAAGGTCCCCAAGACGCGATCGGGCAAGATCATGCGCCGCGTGCTGCGCGCCTGGGACCTGGGCGAGCCCGTCGGCGATACCTCGACGATGGAAGAATAACTCCGGTTTCGTGAATGCGTATATGCGTGAATGAGTGGATGCGTACAAAGATAAGACCACGTCCTGGATCGAACCGCCTACCCTCTCTCGCGCGGGCTCACAACGCTCAAATGTTTGAATGAGCAATTGAACAAGAGCATGCTACCGGGCGACCCAATCTCACGCATGCACGCATGCACGCATGCACGCATTCACCGAACCTGGTTCTCAGTCGTCCTTCTGTTGGCCCTCTCCGGATGCCAGCCGACGACGTTGAATGAGGAATGGCATCGGCTCGAGCCGCGGCCCGAGGCGCCGGCCTTCAGCTTGTCCACGCTCGACGGCAGCACGGTGACGTTGAGCGATCTGCGCGGTCAGGTCGTGCTCCTGGATTTCTGGGCGACGTGGTGTCCTCCGTGCCGCGCGTCGATGCCGTCGCTGGAACACACCTATCGGGCCTATCGCACCCGCGGCGCGACGGTGCTGCTCGTCAACGCCGGCGAGCGGCCTGACCAGATCCGCGCGTGGATCGGCCATCGCGTCACCGCCCCAATCCTGCTCGATCCTCAGCAAGCCGTGGCCAGGGCCTACGGCGTCGAGACGCTGCCGAGGCTGTTCGTGATCGACGCAAGCGGCCACATCGCCTTTGAGCACGGAGGCTACGGCGGCGGCCTCGAGCAGAGCCTGAAACTGATCCTCTCCGAACTCCTCCCCAAAAATCCATGACATGGCCATCAGGCAAGGTGTCAGGTGTCAGGTGTCGGGTGACAGGGCTCAAAGCCCTGACACCTTTCACCTGTCACCTGACACCTCACCACTCACACCTCACACCTCTCACCTCACACCTCTCCGATGGATAAACTCATCGTGCGGGGCCTCGTCACGCAGTGCCGGATCGGCGTCACCGAGGCCGAGCGAGCGAAGCGGCAGACGATCCGCATCGACCTTGAGCTGGGAATTGATGCGGCCTCTGCCGCCGCTTTGGACGATCTACGCAAGGCGATCGACTATGCGCGGCTGGTCGACGTGGTCAGGCAACAGGCGGAATCGCAACCGCTGTGCTTGCTGGAGACGCTGGCCGAGCGCATCGCCTCGGCCGTTCTGGACACGTTCCGCCCGGATTATGTGCTGGTGCGCGCAAGCAAGCGCGCGCTGCCCGGCATCGAGGACGCCGCGATCGAGATCCGCCGTCCGCGCGAAGGCCAGCGCTTGCCGGCCCCCGGCTCGTGAGCGTCGCGAGGACCCGTATGATATACTTTCAGCCGATGCGCGTGCTTCGTTGCTCCATCCTCCTGTGAACTCGTGGGATAGAGGAGTCGACACATCGCCCGGCGTCGGGGCTTGACGCATGGCCCGGTCAGGGCCTGGATGGTGCTCATCATCCTGCTTGGCACTGCTCCGTCGAAAACCTTAGGGTTGCGTAATATTGAATGCGTAAGGCGTCATGTGATCTCGTCGAGAGACATTACGCGTTACGCATTTCACATTCCACAAGCACGAGGATTTCGACAGAGCACTCACTCACTTACTCGCTCACTCGCTGACTCACCGTCAGAATTTCTAAACAGAGGAGGAGGCCATGCGCACCACACTGCAAGGGTGGTTGGTTGTCGGACTCTTGCTCGGCACGATGGCGTATGCCATCGCCGAAGAGTTCACGCTGACGACATACTATCCGTCGCCACGCGGCGTGTATAACGAGCTGCGCGTCGGCAGCCCGAACGTGACGGCGCCCTTGGCCAAGCTGCACGTCGTCGGTGATGGCACGTCCCTGCCGTTTAAGGTCGAGGACAGCCCCAGCGATGGGACGCCCTTCGTCATCACCGGCAGCGGCGACGTCGGCATCGGCATGAACAGTCCCAGCGCGAAGCTGGACGTCGCCGGCAGCGCCAACATCAGCCAAGCGGCGGCCATCGGAGCCAATGCCACGATCGGGGGCACGGCGACGATCGGCGGCGATACCACCGTCGGAGGCAATCTGTCCGTGGCGGGGACGATGACCGGTGGCAACCTGACCGTCAACGGCAACGCGGTCATCACCGGCACGATCACCGTCCAGGGTGGCGGCTCGCCGGACGTCGGGAAAGTGCTGACCTCGGACGGGACCGGCCAGGCGCGCTGGGAGTATCCGACCTACGCCCCGTGACGTTGAAGAGCCATCACCATCGATGGGACCATGACGCGTCCGTCCACACCAAGGAGGAAATGAGCGTGCCCATCACGACTCCGCGTTGGCCTGGATTACGAACGCCTTGGCTGCTGGCATCCGTCTGCCTGCTCTTCGCCCCAAACCTCCGCGCCGCCCCCACCGAGTCACCGAAAGCCCCTGCTGCGAACGTGCCCGTCGAGCTGTACGTCATGAGCCACTGTCCGTGGGGCGTGAAGGCTGAAGACGTCCTGTTGCCGGCCGTCAAGTCGTTGGCACCGCGCGTCGCGCTGCGGCTGGGATTCATCGGCGACGTCCAACCCAGCCCCGACGGCGACGCCACCAAAGTCAAGTTCACCAGCATGCACGGCGACGCCGAGGTCCAGGAAGATCTTCGGCAAGTCTGCGCGGCAACGCACTTTCCCGACCGCTATCTGGACTACATCCTCGAGCGCAACAAGAACGTCTCCGAGCCCGGCTGGCAGGCGGCGGCCACCCGCGCAGGCCTGAAACCGGAGGTGATCGAGCGCTGCGCCGCCGGCCCCGAAGGCGCGGCGCTGATGCTCGAGAACCTCAAGGCGCACACGGCGCGCAATGCGAATTCCTCGCCGACCATCTATATCGATGGGGCGCCCTACAGCGGCGCGCGCGGGCCCAAGTCGATCACGCTGGCGATCTGCCAGGCGCTCACGGCCAAAGGGGTCGCGCCGCCTGAGGCATGCGCGAAGGCGGAAGCTCTACCGCCTGATCCTATGCCGGCCGCCAGCGGGTGCGGCGCCGTGGCCCAGGCCGCGCCCGCCGGAGGATGCGGAGGTGGCGGGGGGTGCGGCGGTGGAGGAGGCGGCTGTGGTGGAGGCTGCGGCGCGGCGGCTCGGCCGCCGACAGTCCCCGCGGTCCGTCCGACCAATGATCTTGGCGGCATCGGGCCATCTTCTCACGTCTTCCAGATGACAGTCGTCGTCGATCCCGCCTGCCCTACATGCCGCCCCACCCTCTTGACGACGCTGAGTCGGATCTTTCCCGCGGCCATCGTCAAGACCGTCCCGGCCGACTCGAAAGAGGGCAAGGCGTTGGTCAAACAGTTGGGCGCCTCCGCACTTCCACTCTATGCGCTCGACAAGACGGTCGAGCAAGCCACCAACTTCCCGCAGGCCCAGCGGATGCTCATGCAGGTCAAGGACCGCTACGTTGTCCGGCCGGAATTCGCGCAACCCACCGTCCGGCTTGATCGGCCGCGCATTCCCCAGCACCTGGACGTCTTCGTCAGCAGCCTCTTGGCGACGACGCCGGCAGTGGAGAGCCGTCTGATCCAGCTGTTTTCGCATACGACATCGAAAGATCTCACGTTCAGTCTCCACTTCATCGCGCAGGAGGCCGCCAAAGAGCCGGACAACGCGCCTGCCGCGCCCGAGAAGACGCTCCGCGCCGCATCGTTGCGTGAGCTGCAGTCCGTCACGCCGGGCCCCCTGTTCGCAGCCGGCGGCGAGCAGGAGCTCAAGGAAAGCCTTCGGCAACTGTGCCTGTTTCAGCACGCGTCGATGGGCGACTTTTTCACCTATCTGACCTGTCGCAACCAGGATCTCTCCAACCCGAAGCGGGCCGAGCAGTGCTTGGTGACGGGCAAGGCGATTCAGGCCTGCCTGGCCGGCCCAGAAGGCGAGCAACTGCTCCGGGAGGACGCCCGGATGATCCGATCGCTGGGGATCACGGCGGGTCCCGTGCTGCTATGGGAAAACCGCTATGGCCCGTTTTCGTTTGATGAAGCCGACTCACTCGAGCACCTGATCAACGGCCAGTCTCCGTGAGGCCACAGCCCGTCGTCGACGGCATTGACACCGGATAGGCGGATCAGCCACACTTGGATGACTCACGCGACACGGAACGTTGTCTTCCGACAAAGGCAAACCCATGGCAACGTGGGGACGCAAAGCCACGGGTCCTTGCAGGATCGCCGGGCCGCCGACAAGACAGCTGTAGCCTCCGGCCCTGTACTCAGGGGATCGCCGGGTTGCCGAAGACACGGTAACCCGGCTTTTGCTATGCGCCGCATGGTCCAAGACCTCAAGACCCTGATGACACGCGCAAGCTCCCAACGCCGTTCTTGGATGCCGCTCCGACAGCTCGGCGCGGTGGTCGTGGCCGCGGCCGTGCTGGGCCTGCGGCCGACGGCTGGTACCGCCGCCAACTGGAGCGACAATCCGCTCAAGGCGACCCAGACCCATATCCGGAAAGTCCATATCGATGAGCTGCGCGCCGAGATCGATCGGCTGCGCGATCCGACGCGCTGCAACGTCCCGCCGCCGATCGCCTGGGTCGACCCCCAGATCGTGGCGAATGTCACGCCGATCAAGCGCATCCACCTTGAGCAGCTGCGCCAGGGGCTGGCCCAGCTCTACGCCGCGCCCTCGTTTACCGGAACGGTTCCCTTGCCCACGTTCGAGCCGATCCAGGGGACCGTCACCCCGATCCGCGCGGACCATTGGCAGCAGTTGCGGGACGCGTTGGATGCGTTTGCCTGCTGCGGGGATGGCCTCCGCAACGGCCGCGAAACCTGCCAGACGTGCACGCGTGACTGGTCGCCCTGCTGCGGCGATGGCCGCTGCGATCCGGGCGAGACCTGCGGGAGTTGCGCTGACTGCTCGCCGTGCTGCGGCGACGGCACGTGCAACGGCAGCGAGACGAATTGCACCTGCCCAGGAGACTGCCCAACGGCGGCCTGTGGCGACGGCTGCTGCAACGGCACCGAGACCTGGCAGACCTGCGCCGGCGATTGTTCGGCCCCGCCACCGTCCTGTCCCAGCGGCGCGTGCGAGCCGGGCGAAACCAACTGCACCTGTCCGCAGGACTGTCCGGCGGTCTGTCCTGATGGCTGTTGCGATCCCAACGGTACTGAGACCAACGCCACCTGTCCCCAAGACTGCCCGCCGTGTGTCGCCACCGGCAGCAGCGGATGCGGCGCCGCGCCCTGCTGCAATACCAGCATCAGCTGTACTGGCAACGTGTGTTGTAATCCCAGTGGAAGCAGCTGCGGCGTCTCCACCGACTGCTGCAGCGGTTTGGCGTGCAGCGGAGGCGCCTGCCAGACCTGCACCTTCGGCAGCTGGACGGACGACGGCTGCGGCATCGCGGGCTGTTTGCCCACGGAGATGCGCCAGATCCGCAGCACCAATCCGCCAGGCTGCGCCACGAATAGCCGGTGTGTCCCCAGTGCGGCCTGCGGTGGTTCGCCACCCCCGCCGCCGGCGTGCACCGCCAATGGCGGCACCTGCAGCGTCAACGGGGACTGCTGCTCGAATAACTGCTCGGGCACCACCTGCCAGGCACCCCCGCCCCCGCCGCCGGCGTGCACCGCCAATGGCGGCACCTGCAGCGTCAACGGGGACTGCTGCTCGAATAACTGCTCGGGCACCACCTGCCAGGCACCCCCGCCCCCGCCGCCGGCGTGCAGCTGCGGTGCCTGGAGCAACGGCGCCTGCGCGGGGGGCAGCTGCCCGGTCGGGACGCGTCAGCAGACGACCACCTGCACTCCGGCCGGGTGCCAGGCCGAATCACAGTGCGTCAACGACAGCGCCTGCTGTGTCGCGACGGGCGGGGGGTGTTCGACCGATTCTCAATGCTGCAACAACGAACTCTGTTCGAGTCCCTCCTTTGGCGCCTGCTGTCGACCGGTACGCCGTAGATGCAGCAATGGCAGCCAGTGCTGCAGCGGCAACTGTAGCACGACATGTTGCGTCAACAGCGGCTCATCATGCACGAGCAGCTCCGACTGCTGCGGCTCGCTGAACTGCGTCGGAGGCAGCTGCACCTCTTCCGCGCCGTCCTGCGGGTCGGGAGGCCCGTGCTGCAGCGCAGGAAACCCGTGCAACATCGGCGCCGACTGCTGTATCGGCCTGAGCTGCAGTCAGAACACCTGCTGCGCCGTGCTCGGCGGCAGCTGCTCGTCCAGCTCGCAATGCTGCCCAGGCCACAGCTGCTCCGGCGGCCTCTGCTGCTTCAGCAACGGCCAGACCTGCGGCGCAAACAGCGACTGCTGTAGCGGCAACTGTAGCGGCAATACCTGCCAGGCGCCTGCCTGTCGACCATCGGGATTTGGTTGCGGAGTTAGCGACACCTGTTGCGGTGGCCGACCGTGTTGCACTCCTTGCCCAGGGAGCCACCCAGTAGGAGGTGGTGAGACGGGAGGTTGTGTACCCACCCCCGGCTGTCCAGTGTGTTAATGTTCGCCGACACATCGGTCGAGCTTAGAGGGTCAGGAGCGCGCTTAGAGGGTCAGGCCTTAAGTGTGAAGTGTGCGGGGAATTGTCGTCCGTCAAGATTGACGAGAGGGCAGTGGAGTCGTCGAGCGCGCTTAGAGGGTCGGGGTCGAGCGCGCTTCGGGGTCGAGCGCGCTTAGAGGGTCAGGCCTTAAGTGTAAAGTTTGGAGAGGCGCCGATTTGCATGATCAGCCTCTTTGGTGTGTCTGAAAACGATGAGGTCCCGATTCCCCGCCTTAGAGGGTCAGGCCTTAAGTTTGAAGTTTGGACTCTCGTCAAGATTGACGGATAGAGTCGTCGAGCGCGCTTAGAGGGTCAGGCCTTAAGTGTAAAGTTTGGAGAGGCGCCGATTTGCATGATCAGCCTCTTTGGTGTGTCGAAAGGTCGTGTCAAACCTTCCATCTGGGCGTGGACGGCGACGTACCGATGAAGCCAGTAACGAGTCGAGACTCTTGGTAGGTGTTGTGTCACTCCTTTGACGCCACGAGATCGACCGCTGTATACTTGCTACGGTGCTCACACGGTGACGCTGGCATTCGGCGAGCTGCCGACGGCCGAGAGGGGTGATCCAGATGCAGCTTCAACATACGATCAAAGCGGTGGTGCGACGAGGCGACACGCACTATGTGGCGGAATGTCTCGAGATTCCAGTCGTCACGCAGGGCGCTACACTCGATGAACTGATTGTCAATCTCCAAGAGGCGGTTGCTCTCCACCTTGAAGGTGAAGATCTCCAAGCCTTAGGACTGGCCTTGCATCCCTCGCTCCTCGTCACAATGGAGTGCGAGCCGGCGCATGCCTAAACTCCGTCGCCTCTCCGGCGACGAGGTCCTCGCCATCCTCAGCCGATTGGGTTTTCAGATCCACGCCCAGCGGGGCAGCCACGTGAAGCTACGACGCCTCTCATCCACAGGCGACCAGCAGACGCTCACAATCCCACGACATCGCGAACTGGACCGTGGCACCCTGCACGCCATTCTCCGCCAGGTGGCTCGCTACGTGCCTGAGGAGCATCTGCGTTCGCACTTCTACACGGATTAGGTCGCGTGCGCTTAGAGGGTCTCCGGGTCGAGCGCGCTTAGAGGGTCAGGCCTTCAGTGTGAAGTGTGGCGGGCAGACGGAAACGTGGAGTCAGGGTCAGGTCTTGCATTCACACATTGGTGTTGCGTGGCAAGACATGGCCTTTTCCATGGCTTCCTTGACTGAGGCCTAAATTCAGGCTATATTTCAGGACAGTACGCAGGAGGGACCTATGAGATTTGTGAGCGTCACGGACGTGAAGAATGAGGCCTCTCAGATCATCCGACACGCGGAGGCAGGCCATCCGGTCGTCGTGGTCCGGCATGGCAAACCCTGCGCGGCCATCATCCGGCTGTCTGAAGAAGAAGTTGACCAGCTGCTGTTTGAAGACAGTCCGCTGGCCAAGCGAGCCGTCGAGGAAGCGCTGAACGATCTGAAACACAAGCGGTCCGTCACCCTGCACGAGTACCTGCGTGGCAAACGCAGTCCCTGAGCATGTGCGTTTGGTCCGTCGGGCGCAGCGCGACCTGGACCGTTTGCCTCCCCAGGAACGGACACGCCTAATTGACGATCTGATCCGATTGGCCCATCGAGCGCTCCCTGGAGAGATCAAGCCCCTCGCCGCGTTGCCTGGCAAGCCACTCCAGGCCGACGCGGGCCGATTCCGCATTCTTCATCTCTGGGAAGGCCGCACGCTCTGGATTCTGGCGATCTTCGCTCGTGCTCAACAACGGGGCGTGTTCCGAAGCCTTCGAAAGCGCTAGCCTTAGAGCGACGAAAGCGCTAGCCTTAGAGGGTCAGGCCTGAAGTTTGAAGTGTGCGCGGAATGGCGTCAGGTGTTGCCGATGCGCTCGTTCCGACCAGCGGTCGGCGTGCAGGCGTGGAGGGGGCTATCCCCACAATTCTTGAATGAGCGCCGTACGGTCGCGATTCAGATGGACGTCCACTTCCTGCAGCAGGATCGCGCTCAACGTGCCAACGCGCAGTGCCTCATGCGCGGGAATCGTGAGGTGCTGCTCGCCCCCGCGCGACGTCGTCAACCGGAGATGGCTTGCCAGTCTGCCGCGTCACCTGATAGCCGTAGCGCTCCAGCAACTTCGCCAGTTGGCGTCCCCCAATATCCCGGGACAGCTTCATGGAGCCAGGACTTCATCCTTGACCAGATGCAGGCGGATCAGTCGGGGAGATTGAGCCGCGTCGGGAAAGTGACATCGGACGGCATCAATGACTTGTCGACGAAGCGCTTGGAGATCGTCCGCCTCGGTGATGATGCTGACACCCAGCGCCTTGGCAACCAATCCGCCTTCGGGGGCCTCTTCGACCACAAACACGATTTCTTCCAGTGATTTTTCCATCGTGACACCTCCTGTTGACCTAGTATAGCCGCCGCCGGAGATATGGATCAAGACATGCTTGGGGGCGTCGAGCGCGCTTATGGCGTCGAGCGCGCTTAGAGGGTCGACATGCTTGGGGGCGTCGAGCGCGCTTATGGCGTCGAGCGCGCTTAGAGGGTCAGGCCTTAAGTTTGAAGTGTGCGATCAGGTTTGCATGATCAGCAAATTTTTGATATGTCTGGAGCATGGCCCGTCGCCCCCGCATCAATCTCTCCGGCGGCGTGTTCCACGTGCTGCAGCGCGGCAACGATCGACAGGCGATCTTCCTGACGGAAGAAGACCGCCTCGCCTTCCTGCAGCGCCTTGCCCGCTACGTCCAAGAGCTCCGCGCCATCCTCCACGCCTACTGCCTCATGGGCAACCATGTCCACCTGCTGCTGGAGACCACGGAGCCGAACTTGTCGGCGTTCGGCCAGCGGTTGTTTGGATCCTACACCCAGTGGTTCAATCGTCGGCATGGCCGGGTCGGCCACGTGCTGCAAGGACGCTTTACGTCGCGACTCGTTGCGCGCGATCCCTACTTGCTGCAGCTATCGCGATACATTCATCTCAACCCCGTCAAGGCGCGGCTGGCGGCCAGGCCTGAAGCCTACACCTGGTCCAGCATGCTCGACTATCTGCGGCGGCGCCCCCGCTCTCCATGGGTGCACACGCGGACCACGCTGGCATTTTTTGGAGGCCGGCGTCGGGAGTATTACCGGTATGTCGCAGCGGGCATGCGACACGACTCCGATGAGCCGAACCTTCCCAGGCTGGACGGATTGGCCGCCGGAGATGTCGAAGCTGTTCCATCGGACACCAGCGCCGCTGGCACGCAGCCGGCCGAAACTCTGCTGCGCGTGATCTGTCGCCACTACGACATCCCGATATCGAAGCTGCGACAACGCTACACGAAACAGGCGTCCATCGCGGAGGCCAAGGCTGTGGCAGCGTATGTGCTCCGCGCGAGGACGCCGCTCAATCTGACTCAGATCGGCGGCGTGCTGGGTGGGATATCAGCGTCAGCCGCGTCGCAATATTTGCGGAAGGTGAGAAACGCACCGAAGCTAACTGAGGACGCGAATCAACTGCTCGACACGATCAAACTTCAAACTTAAGGCCTGACCCTCTAATCCGCAGCAGATCTACGAACATCCCAATCGAGTCGTGCACCAGCCGCACCTTGGTGTCATCGCTGTTGCGCCACATCACCGGCAGCTCGCGGATGCGCAGTCCCTGCTGGCGCGCGATCGCCAGCACCTCGACGTCGAAACAGAACCGACGGACGGTTTGCCGAGCGAACACCTCGCGCGCCGCCTTGCGCGTGAACAGCTTGAAGCCGCACTGGCTGTCATGCAGTCCGGGCAGTACGAGCCAGCTCACCAGGCGCCGGAAGACCTGCCCGCTCACGCGCCGAGGCCATGGCTGCCGCAGCACGATGCGCGAGCCGCGCAAGAATCGCGATCCGATCACCACGTCGCCTTCCTCCCCGGCCCATTGGTCCAGCGTTTCAATCGGCGTCGACAAGTCGGCGTCCATGAACAGCACGCGCGCGTGGCGGGCGCTGAGCACGCCACGCCGGACCGAGTAACCCTTGCCGTGGTTGACTCGGTTGCGCAGCACCCGGACGCCGCGGGTCGCATACTCCAGCGCCACCTCGACCGTGCGGTCGATCGAGCCGTCATCGACGACGACGATTTCGTAGGCCAGCTTCCGACGCCGGAGATAGTCCAGCGTGATGCGCAACGTCCGGCCCAGCCGGCGCTCTTCGTTGTACGCGGGGATGACGATGGACAGGCTCTCAAGAGGCATCGCTAGTCCACCACGATCGCCAGACGGCTGTGATTCGGGAGGACCGACACCACCTGCAGCGACGGATACAGCCGCGTCAACTCGCCCTGACTGCGCTTCCACCACGCCTCGTCGAGAAACATCGTAAACGGCGGCTTGGGCGGCATCGACAGCGTCTGCTCGGGCGAGAGCAAGATCGTCTGCTGCTGCGGTCCGGTAAACATCGCGATCCAATCCTTCCAAAACTGCGGCTCGCCCCAATCGTAGTACTGATACTGCGGGCTGGTGACGAGGTAGAACGTATAGCCGGCGCGGTCGCTGCGCGCCATCACTTGCCGGGCCGTGCCGCCGACGAGGTTGCCCTCGGTCCAGCCTTTCACGAGGAACTGCGCGTAGATGATCGCGTTCCAGCCGAGGATAATCGACACGACCACGGCGGCCAGCGCCTGCGACAAGCCTCGGACCTGACGGACGCGCGCCGCCGCGAGCCGCTCGGCCGCCAGGCAGATCGCTCGCGCGCCCTGCGCCGCCAGGAATGCCACGAACGGCAAGATCACCAGCGCCCGCGTGTAGTTGGGCGCTTTGTTCACGATGAAGGCGAAGGCCAGCCACAGGGCGATGAATCCGGTCGCGGCAAACACCTGCATCGGCTGCGCCGACGCGAGCCAGTCTCTGGCCCGGACCGGACGTCGCCAGGACCACCACACGCTCAGCATGCCGATCCACACCAGCACGCCGGTGAGCGGATCGAGGAATCCATGCCCCGGATTGACGTAGGTGGTGCTCAGGTCAACGGCGTGATTGTTGAACATCCCGAGGCCTTGCCGGACATTGATGCGGATCGCTTCTTCAACTGTGCCAGTGTGGACCCAGGTCTGCTGAGTCGCGCGGCCTTCCGGATAGAGCAGCAGCTGCCGCCGCGTGAATTCGATCACCGTGTCGGATTGCTTACGGGTGGCAATCAGCAACGGACTGACGGCAAACAGGCTGCCGGCCAACGCGACCGTCCCCAGGCCGAGCACGAGACGCGGGGCCACGCGCCGTCGAAACCTGAGCAGCAGGACGATCAGGAACAGGTCCCACACGATTGGCGTCACGCGGCTGGGATAGTAGGTATACCAGCACAACCCGGCGATCACGCCGCCAAGAAACGTCCTCCACGCGCAGCGCCTGCGCAGGCCGCCGGCCAGCAGCACGAACGCGGCCAGCTCAAGCAGCAAGCAGGTGTTGTCGCGCATCGCCAGGCGGCTGATGCCGATGAGCGAGTGGTTGGCGCCCAGGATCAGCGCCCCCAACGCGGCCCACACGCGCGACCAGCTGACGCGCAGCCACGCGTAGGCGAGCACGACCGACAGCAGCCCGCAGCTCGCATGCACCAGCCGCATCGTCGGCAGCGTCACGCCGCCCAGCGCGTGGCCAATCCATCCGAGCACGATGAAAATCATCGAGGGAAACCCGAAGTAGCCGCTGATACCGAACAGATCCGGCGAGGCCTGGGCGAGAAAGTCGCGCGTGTAGAACATGATCGTGACTTCGTCGGTGTTGATCTGGAAAGGGATGTGCGCGACGTCGGCAAGATACAAGGGGCCGCAGATGACCAGAAGGCCTAGGACGATCGTGGCTTCGCGCCAGGGGGACTCGACGGGTCCGCGGCGCGCGCGGATCTCCCACAGCAAGGCGGCCGGCAACAGCAGCGCGCCGAGCCACAGCACGACGACGCCCGGACGATAGCCCGCGCGCGCGTACCACCACACCGCCGCCGCGTTGAGCGCCGCGCCGGCGAGCAGCGCAATGACCACCCTCCGCGCCCAGGGCCGTGCGCAAGCGGCTGGATCGGCGCGGCGTCGTGACGAAGAAACCGCCGGCGTGGAGCCGTCTGAGTGTTTCACGCCCTCGTCGATGCGCAGTGACGGTCGCAGCCGGACGACGCCCGCCCTAATGGCCGCGTGCGACCGACTCGCCTCGATAGGTCGCCACGGAATGGTCCGTCTCCCAGAGGCGGACCGCGATCACGGGAAACCCCAGGTGCTTGGCCTGATCGAAAATCAGCTTCGCGATCGTCTCGGCGGTCGGGTTGGTCTGCACGATGCACAGCGCCTCGCCCAGCTGCCGCAGCGCCGGCAGCGCGGGATCATCGTGGCGCAGCAGCATCTTGTGATCGAAGGTCTCGTCGATCCAACCCTTGATCGCCTGCTTCACCTCGCCGAAATCGCGCACCATTTCCCGCGCATCCAGCCGTGCGCTAGCCAATTCGATCTCGACGCGGCCGTTGTGCCCGTGCAGATGCCGGCACTTGCCTTCGTAATTGAGCAGCCGATGCCCGTAACTGAAGTCGATGATGGTGGTGACGTGATACATCCCGAGATCCTCAGGATCAGTGGACAGTAGGCAGTAGACAGTGGGCAGAACCGATTCCGTCAACTGTCTACTGTCCACTGTCTACTGAGACCTGATTGGAGTCCTTCGTTAGGCGACGGAACGGCCGCCGTCGACGAAGATCGTGGAGCCGGTCATGAAGTCGGTGCCTTCGATCGCAAAGACCACCGTGTTGGCGATGTCCTCAGGCGATCCCCACCGCCCCAGCGGCACGCGCTTGACGACGCGCTGTTTCTCAGCGGGGGTCATGTCCGGCGGCGGCAGGATCGGGCCCGGCGCGATCCCCACGACGCCCACCGTCGGCGCTAACTCCTTCGCCAGCGCTTTGGTCAGCGCGATCACGCCGGCCTTGGAGATGCAGTACGGCAGGTAGTCGTTGTACGGCCGCTCCCCCGCCCAATCGGCGATGTTGATGATGCGCGCCCGCGCGGCCTTCTTGGGCAGCGGCGCGGCATAGAGCGCGCACAGAAACGGCCCCTTGAGGTTAACGTCGAGGTGCTGGTCCCAGTCGCGCTCGGTCAGCGCGTCAAACGGCGTACGCTCGAAGATCGCCGCGTTGTTGACAAGCACATCCAGCCGGCCGAACCGCTCCCGGATCTGCTCCATCATCCGTTTCACGTCGTCGGCGCTGGACAGATTGGCGCGCAGCGCCTGGGCCTGGACGCCGATCTCGCGCACACGGCGCACC
>OBEQ011324685.1_pt1 | contig 17808 bp, 19 predicted proteins | sample 1670901 | NCBI WGS metagenome assembly OBEQ01 (sample SAMEA104232315, study PRJEB22302) | groundwater metagenome | biome: forest; feature: aquifer; material: groundwater | place: USA | collected 2011-08-07 | depth 5.4 m
CTTGTACAATTATCGCGGGGTTTCCAAATATCATTTTCCGATGTATCTTAAGGAAGTGGAGTACCGGTTCAACCATCGCGACGACAATTTATTCAAACTATTTATGAGTATCTATTTTGGTTACGTTTCGCCCTAATTACCTAAAGATATTATCAGATATGATCGGAAAAATCAAAATTGCCCCGCATAACACTTATCCACGCCTATCCCCTTGCAACCTAACAGCTCATTTTTCGATGATAGGTAAAGGCGTTTTTTTCAAGATTATGTCGTGAAGGGAGGTGTGCACTTATCCACATTGTTTTTACAAAAATCAGTTTGGATGGCCGCTCATCCCTTGAGAACGGTCTGCAACTTCCCGATTTCCTGCGCAACCGCGAATTCTATTTTCTCGGCGAGCCGGGGCACGCCGAGCGCGATTTCCGCAATCGCGTCTTCAAGATTTTTTTCCTGTTTCAAAATATCCTGCATATCCCTGGCCTCGTCATCCGAACAATTCTCAACCAAAACCCGCATCACGACTTGTTCCAGCCGCCGGTCGACTTTCTCAAGAATCGCCCGCTGCTCTGCTTCGGGCAGCGAACCAATCCCGAGCGTTTGTATGAGCGTAGAATCTAATTTCATTCTGATGATGGAGGTGACGGCAACGACTCTTTTAATCTTTTTGCTTCTTCTACGGCACCAATAAGATATTCCCGCATCTCGTCTTCGGACAGAGAAGGATCAACCTCTATTTGTACTTGAAAACTATAACCAGAAGTGGCATACGGCCAAAGATGAGTGCCCCCTTCCCCAACGCCGATAACGGTATTTGAAAAATCAAGCGAGGGCGGGGAGGATCTGAAAAAACCCGTGAGAACATTTATGAGCCTCTCTGTGCCATTATAAATTTCTAACTCCGAAAAATTAGGGTTATCAGCAGAGTAATATTCCATTTTCATCATATATTCTCCCCACGGGAAACGCTCGTTGAATTGGCTGCACAATCCTCTAATCGTTGTAAAATTCACCTTGGGGCGGTTGCGGAATTCATCTGCTAACACTCCCGTTATTGCATTTTCTATAAGATCATCCACTAGGCGTCGCTGCTCGGGTTCCAGAGCATCGATTCTCTCACCAACTCTTGGATATCGCGTAACTCCGAGCGTATTCTGCCTTGAGTTACCCTGGATGGTAACGATTTCCTTTGCCCAGCGACGCTGGGCCGGGGTCATTCCTTCAAGATAGGCTCGATAATCAGTATATGATCGGAAATACATAACTCTTATCCCCTCTGTTTTGCCGAGATCATCCACATTCGGGGACCGAAACCACATCCTATCTTCGTCGGTGCTTATAATCCCTTGCTCGCGGAGAAATTTATTCAAAGGATCGGCGCTTAATTTCCGTTGCTCTTCTTCAAGCGAACTAGAGCGCAAATCTTCGGGAATGCCGTACTCCGCAAGTTGTTGTTGAAGCCGCTGCTCCGGATTAATAAGTTCGGGTTCTGCAGCAGCGCGTCTCTGTTCTCCTCTTGCGCGCCAACGCCCCCGGTATCTTCCCAGTGCTTCCCCAATCCTTGCCCTAACACCGCGGCGGGGCGGTTGCGGTTCGCGAATACTCCGAGGCCTTTCTGGCGCAGCCGTTGGCTCCCCAGTTTCTTGAGCAGTCGCTTCAGGTTCAGCAAAAGCCGGCTCGGCAGCTGGTCCAGAAGGTGGCGGGACAAAATCCGTAGAATCCACACCACGCTCTAAATCTATAACTTCAGGCTCCCCGGTCCCTAAAGCGCCCGCTACTTTCCCATCACCCCTCCGCGATGCTCGGCGTTTTACTATCTGATAGGCCACCAGTCCTCCGCCGAGTGCCAACCCAGCTCCCATCGCAATCCTTGCCGTTCTTGAATGAAGCCAATTTTGAGCGGCCTCTATAAATCCTGTTTGTTCTCCTGATTTTTCAATTATCGGTTTTGCGGCTTCCGTAGCAATGTGCCCAACGGCTTTCGCTGCTCCTCCGGCCTGCTGTCCTAATTGTTCGGCCCCGGTTTGTACGGCTTGCGGAGCAACTTCCTGTGCCGCCTGTTGTGCGAATCTCGCAACTTCGCTGTCCGCAACCGTTGTGGCATACTCATTCGCCTGTTTAATAATAGTTCCTGCGAAATTATTTTCCGCAGTAAAAGGGTGGGAATAATCCAGGACTCTTTCCCAAGTCTTCTGGCTTATTTTGCCGACCCATTTTTTGTTCAAATTATCAACCTGTTCTTTGCTCAATTCGTTTGCTTTTGAAAGCACATCCAAAATCTGCTGTCCTTTGAGCGTGAATCTCTCGCCGATCTGAAGCGCGTGCTCCTTTCCCAAAAGAGTTTTTCGCATCAGGTCTTCCGCATATACCAGCTGCGCCCTTCCCATTCCGACGCCTCCTGTGAGATGTCCATTCTGCCCGATATAATCGGCAATCAGCTTGCGCGCTATATGAGTACCGCCCTGTCCCTTCTCTACTATCGCGGCAAAATCTTTTTGCTTCAGAGCTTCGGCGCCGGCCTCAATCGCTTTTTCATATGCTTTCGCATGCGCTTCGCGGCCGACCGCCGCCATTTTTTCCTGAAGCGCCCGGCTGGCTTCACCTTTTACGGCCGCGCCTGCTCCGCCAGTGCCGGGCGCTTGTGCAAAAGCCTCTTTCACGCCCAACCAGTTCATCAAACCCTCGCCGATCAAGCCGCCGACAGCGCCGATGGCAGCGCCCTTCAAACATCCTTTCATTATTTCCTTGCCGCGAACGCCGCCCAGCTCTTTTCTTAACTCCCTGTATAATTCCTGTTTCTCCGGCGTAAATTCTCCGGGCGTTTCTTCTTGCGTAAGTTCCAAATAGCGGTCGAGCCGATCTTGAAGCATTTCTTGTTTTCCTTGTCGAACTGCCCGCTCAACGAATTCGTTATGCGCAACCTCGCGTTTCCGTTCGCTCGCATACACTTTTATCCCCTCAACCACGGCGCCGGAAGCAGCGCCACCAGCCATCGCGACTCCATAGCCGGCACCGCCGGTCAAAACGCCAAGGCCCAAACGGGTAAGTCGGCTCGCAGCAGAACCGCCCACAGCGCCGGCAAGTAGCGTGCCGACCGAGCGGCCCCAAACTTGCTTTCCCATAACCTTTTTAAAAAACTGAATCGCTTTTGAATGTTCTTTGGGCGTATCGGAAGTCTCACCTTCGGAAACCTCCGCAGGTTCTTCAAAATCTTCTATCGCAGCTTCGGCGCCAGGAACTTGCTTCCAGAATCTGCTCTTCAAAGAAGCAAGTATCCCCTGCCTCACTCCTTCGGCAGCTTCTAATTCCTCCGGATTTAATTCCCGCTCTTCCGGAGTTACAATAGTTTCCGCCTGTCCTTCGGACGGCTCTTTAATCCCAATAGCCGATTCCGAAGAAACTTCGTGTCCCGAAAGTGTTCCGGGAGAAGCAACCGGCTCCGGAGTTTCCCCTTGTTCTTCGGTATGTTCCGGCGTATGTTCTGGCGAAAATAATCTTCTTGACTCAAGGCTCATTTCTCACAAATGATAGCATGCCCGCAGGAAAAAAACATGCACCCCGATATCTATACACTTTATAAGATCGTAAGATTTGTATAGATGAATTTATGATGCTTCTTTTGAGGGATTAAAAACCTTGTTGTCCAAAAAACTCCGGCTGCGCCGCGCGCGGTGAAAGCGAATGGCAAAATTATGGGTTTCGGCAATCACCCGGGGAATGATTGTTTGGAGTTCAGGCGGCGCTTCGGAAAGCGGTTTTGGATTGCCCAGACCGTAGACAAGCTGGCCCGGCTTGGCAAAAGAAATAATTTTTATGTTTCCGGCCATTCGCGATGTCTTAAGACTGGCTCGGCTGGCGGCGAATTGCGCGACTCCGCCGTCAATAATCATGAGCGCTGGATACGGCCATTCAGGATGATTCAGCCGGCGGCTCACTGTTTCGGCAATGGCCGCCGGATCGTCCGCCGGTTTGGCCGATTTGATAATAAATTTGCGCCAGAATTCTTTTCTGGGCCAGAGGCGTTTTCCGTCAAAGGACCAGGCCGTCATACCGGCGACGGTTTCCCGGCCGGCCAAATGAGAAATGTCATAGCCCTCAATGAACGCGGACTTACGCTGACTAAACGCGGAACCACGCGGACTTTTTTCTGTTTCTGTCTGCGTATTGTCCGCGTAGATCCGCGTTTGGTAGTCGAGAAACTCGCGGTGGGCGAGAATTCTGTCAAATGCTTCTTGTTCTTCCGGTTTCAGATTTTTTCCGAACTTCCCGAGTTTTTTGCCGAGCAGGAATTGTTTGATCAGCCGGATGTTTTTTTGATAGCGTTTTTTCTGTTCACTGTAATAAATCGCAGACCGGCGCGGACTAAACGCGGACTCGCGCGGAATTTTTCCTGCGCCTGCCCCGTAACGAGCTTGCTCTGCTTCGAGCTCTGTCTGCGTATTGTCTGGATAAGTCTGCGTTTGATGCGAACTCTCGCTTCGTTGGACGCGGCAGCAAAATCCGAAGCAGTTTCCGATCTGGGCATTGAGACACAGCCGGAGATGAGATTTCAGACAGGTGCAATACGGGAAGGTGCGCCGCAATATGCGAAGCACCAGACGCAAGGCCCGGCCTTCGGTAAAGGGGCCGATGAGAATAGGGTTTGGGGTATAGGGCTTAGGGGACACGGTTTTTTTATGGACAACGAAAATTCGGGGAAATTTTTCTTTGGTAATGGCGACATAAAAATAACTTTTGTCGTCGCGCCACAAAATGTTGTAGGGAGGATTGAATTTTTTGATCAGTCGCGCTTCTTCGATGAGCGCTTCGATTTCCGAGCGCAGCCGTATGATTACGAGATCAGTCGCGTTTTCTTGGAGCCGTTCGGTTTTGAAATCAGTGGATTGAAGATACGATCTAAGTCGATTTCTCAAATTCGACGCCTTGCCGATGTAGAGAGGTTTCCCCTGCTCGGAAAAAATGTAAATGCCGGGCTCGTGCGGCGCCTTTTTTATTTTCTCTTTGATGTGCTGCCAGGAATTCATCCTCATGTCGGAATGAAGAAGGGCGCCTTTACCATTTGAAGCGGGCAACCCTCTTTGTCTCATGTGAAGATTCACAATGCTGTTATAAGGCAGTCAGGGATATTTGTGAAACCCCTCTGGTCTAAACCTCAATTCAAATCAATTCATCCAATAGACTCCGGCCGGTCATTTCTGCCGGCTGCGGAATATTCATTAATTCGAGAATGGTTGGGGCCACATCGGAAAGGACCCCGGCAACTTCGGAAGAAAGGTTTTCCCAATTGAGGAATTTCCGATTTCTGAATTCGGGAGCCACGAGATAGAACGGCACCGGATTGGGGTCGTGCTGGGTTTCACTCTGGCTGGTCATCGGGTCAATCATCTCTTCAAGATTGCCGTGGTCGGAAGTGATCATGAGAATCGTTTCCGGATTCAAGCCGACTTTGAGGATTCTGCCGATTTCTTTGTCGATTATTTTGACCGCTTCAAGTCCGGCCTTGAAGTTACCGGTGTGGCCTATGGTATCGGGATTGGCGTAGTTGGCGAGTATAAATCCGAACGAACGAGCCTGAATCGCTTCAAGCAAACGGTCGGTTATGGCGGCCGCCATCATTTCCGGATGTTCATCGGGATGAGGCGTCGTCAATGAAGGAACGAAGACCCGGTACTCATTTTTGAACGCCGGTTCGCGATAGCCGTTGAAAAAGAAGGAAACATGGGCGTGCTTGTAGGTTTCGGCGAGCCGAAGCTGGGTTAGGCCGGCTTCGCTCAAAACTCTGCCGAGCGGCTGCTCAACGGCTTCCGGGAGATACGCGACTGGCACCGCCAGTTTTTCCTCGTAGCGGGTCATGGTCGTGATGTAAAGATTTTCGAATTTTTTCACCGGAAAAGCATCGAAGTCTTTTATAATAAACGCTTCGGCCAACTGGCGAATCGAATCCTCGCGGAAATTGAAAAAAATCACCGCGTCATTCTCCTGGATTGATTTGTCCGCGGCGACTCGAAGCGGCGGCAAGAATTCTTCGTTTAAACCCCGCTCATAGTTATTTTTTATAACCTCGTGCAGATCGACAGGGACTTGCCCGCTCTGACCGGTCAAACATTCATAGGTTTGTTGGGTGAGTTGCCAGTTTTGATTTCTGTCCATGGCGTAGTATCTGCCGGTCAGGGTTGCCAGCTTTTCGCGCGGAATTTCCTGAAGGAATTTTTCGAGCGTGTGCGGCGGGCTGTCTTTGCCGTCGCTGAACAGATGCAATTTTATATTTCCACACTGCTTCTCTTCGGCCATACGGAGCAGTGCCTGCAGATGATCCATGGAAGCATGGACATTCGCCTTGGTTAGGAGACCAATCAGATTGACTCCAGAATTTTTTTTCCTGGCATGCGCGAAAGCGCCGCTCAAGGCCGGATTTTCAAAAAAACTTTTGTCGCGGATCGCCAAGCTGATCCGGGGAAAATACTGGTACATGACTTTGCCGGCGCCGATGGTCAGGTGTCCGACTTCACTGTTGCCGACTTCGCCCCAGGGCAAACCGACGCTGATACCCGATGCCTGCAGGCTGCCGACCGGGAAATTTTCTGCCAGCCACCCGAATTGTTCGGGCTGGGCCACATAGATCGGGTTTGATTCGTCATTCCTGCCGATGCCCCAGCCGTCGAGAATGATTAATACCACGGTTCGTTTCATATAATTATGAGTGATTAGGGTTTAGTGATTAGTTGATAGGCCATTACAAAGTCATTTTATATATTGTAGGAGTTTTGGAACAGACTATCCAGCGATAGTAGTATAAACTCATCTATACATTTTCTGCGATCGTATAAAATGTATAGATATCCAAAACATATTTTAATTCCCTGCAAAATAGGATACAATGATACAATGAATCCTCACACTCATCAGAGATCGAATCTACGATTACCTATGGACAAATACTTGTTGCAACATAATTGTGAAAGGGTCGCTCAAGGTAATGCAGAGGTCGCGGCTATTCGAGGCGCGAATCTCTGATAGGTGTGGGGATGAAATTAGGCGTAAAAATCATCGTGGCGGTTATCGCCAATGCCGTTGGGCTGCTCGCCGCGGCCCAATATGTATCAGGATTTAATGTAAGCATAAGCGCCCAAACGCTCCTGATGCTGGCCGCGATTCTCACTCTTCTCAATTTTGTCGTAAAACCGATCCTCAAGCTTTTTCTGGGGCCGATAATCATTTTAACCCTGGGCCTCGGGCTTATCGTCGTGAACATGATTATCCTCCATATCCTTGACATTCTGTCGCCAAATCTTACTATTGAAACTATTCCGGCGTTGCTATATGCGTCGCTCATCATCGGTGCGATAAATGTCGTTGTTCATGTCGCCGCCAAAGAATAAGGCCCGGTCTTGATCCCCCGCTTAATTCAACGAGGATCGCCATTCGGAAGAATCAAAACTATCCCTAAACTTACTAATACATACAGTTCCTCACGCAAGTAAAAAAATTTAAGTGGGGAACTACTGCCCAGATGATTATTGCTATCAGCCAAGTTATTGTTTCATTGATTGTGATCGCCCTGATCCTTCTTCAGGAACGCTCCGCCGGGCTGTCGGGAATTTTCGGCGGCGAAGGGGGAACATTTTATCAAACCAGGCGGGGCGTTGAAAAAATAATTTTTGCCGGCACCATCATCGGCGCCCTCATCTTCGTCAGCTTGGCGATCGCCCAGCTCATGCTGTAATAAAATAATGCGAATCTGCGAATAGTGCGCGAATGCAACGAATGATAGAAAAATGTATTCGTAGCATTCGTTTAGATATTCGTATTATTCGTATTATGTAATCCGTGGTTACCATTGCTAAAAAAATTTTTTCGGTTTTTTCTTCGACTGAACGCTTTATTTTTTTGATTGCCTTTATTCTGGCCCTCGCCAGCTTTTTTGGTTTAGGCGCCCTATTCATCCAGCAAAAAACAGTCGCGGTACCCGCCAGAGGCGGCGTGTATACTGAAGGACTCATAGGACAACCGACCTATCCCAATCCGATTCTCGCCTCGACCGAAACCGATAAAAGTCTGGTGCGGTTGCTCTTCGGAAATCTTACCGATGTATCCGATACAATCACTTCGGAAAAGGACGGTCGGGCCTGGAATATCCGACTCAAAGAAAATATTTTTTGGTCGGACGGCGAAAAATTGACGAGTGATGACGTCATATTTACTGTGGAAAAAATTCAGGACTCTGAATCCAAGTCACCCCTTTCCCCGGGCTGGCGCGGAGTTTCCGTTCAGAGAATCAGTGAACTGGAATTGCGATTCGAACTTGACGTTCCCTATACGTTTTTCCGCCGGAATTTGAAGGATTTGTACATAGTCCCGAAACATCTCTTCGCCGAAACACCGGTGGCCAATTGGCGGCTTTCGCGGTACAATCTCCAACCGATCGGGAGCGGCCCGTATGCATTTGATTCCTATGAAAGCCGGGCTGACGGATTCATAACCGCCTACCGCCTCAAGGCCAATAATCACTCCGTTGCCGGCCAGCCGCTGATCACCAGTTTCAATTTCGAATTCTTCCCGAATGCCGACGCGCTGCTGCATGCATTCAACGGCGGTCAGATTGACGGATTTGCGGATTTCGATCCGGGAGATATCAACCGCATCAAACGGACATTCGAAGAGTATGACTTCAGTCTGCCGAACTACTATGGAGTGTTTTTCAATCAAAATCAGAGTTTGCCGTTGCAGGATGAAAAAGTGCGAACAGCCCTCGATAACGCAGTTGACCGCGGGTATATTCTGAACAACGTTCTCAAAGGAAAAGGGCGAGTAAGCCGCGGGCCGCTTTCGGATTCGGTTCTTGCCGATTCTCAAACTGAATCCGTGTCTTCTTCGCTTGAGCTTGCTCGACACATTCTCGACGCTGACGGCTGGCACATCGGCTCTTCGACGACCCGCCAAAAACAGATTAAAAAAACTGCGCCGGTCGACCTCGAATTTAACTTGAGCGTTCCTCAAATACCGTTCTTGTTCGAAACCGCCAAAGAACTTCAAAGGAGGTGGCAAAGCATCGGCGCTAAAGTCAACCTCATAATCCTCTCGCCCGAAGCAATAGCGAATGATAGTATTAAAAACAGAAACTACCAAGCGCTTCTGTTCGGCAACGCGCTCAACCCCGAGGCCGACCTCTTCGCTTTCTGGCACTCGTCTCAACGGTTTTATCCGGGCCTCAATCTTTCGCTGTATACCAATAAACGGGCCGATCAACTGATGAGCGATATCCGACGGACCGCCGATCAGGCCGTGCTCCAAAAAAAGCTCAATGATCTGCAGAATCTCATTACGAACGACCATCCTGCGATCTTCCTGTACTCGCCGTACTATCTCTATTTCGCCCGAAAAGATCTTCACAGCCTCAACCCCGGGCCGATCGAAGAGTTGAGCGACCGCTTCAGGAATATCAAAGATTGGTATCTGAAAACCGCCAGAACGCTGAAATAGTAAACCCTAAATCCGAAACTCTCCAATCGGCAGTGAGGAGAAAATGAATGAACACATTCATTTTCAACGAGCGAACCGATTGATGAGATGAAGCGAAGCTTCATTATTTCTAAACAAATCACAAATTCTAAATCATAAATCACAAATAGTTTGATATTTGGAGAATTAGAGATTAGTATTTGTTTAGGATTTCGATATTCGAATTTCGGATTTAAGTATTATGGATTCTTTTCAAAAAAATATCCTTCGATTCAACCAGCAGCTCACCCGGCAGAACTTAGAATGTTCGAAGTTCAAACAACTCGAACATTCCAACCCTGATGCGATCATCATCTTCGGCATGGGCGGCTCGGGTTTGGCCGGTGAGATTCTCAAGGCGGTTCAAAAAGAAATCGGCCTGCGGCTGCCGATTATCATCTGGAAAGATTACGGAATCCCCGATCATAATTTCAAAAATCCTCTTCATATTTTCGCTTCTTTCTCGGGCAACACCGAAGAAACAATCTCGGGCCTGAAACTTCTCCTAAAGTCCCGCAAAAAATCCTTAATAGCGGGTGTAACCACCTGCGGTGAGCTGCAACGCCTCTGTGAAAAGCACGATGTGGCCTTCGTCTCCTTTCCGGCGGGAGACTTGACCCCCCGTCAAGCCACTGGTACTATGTTCTATAGTCTTATACGAATCATCGAAGCAACCGGCCTTCATCTCACTGTTCCCGAATATACGGCAATCAAACCAAGCCAATTCAAATCTCTCGGCAAAACCCTTTCGCAAAAACTCAAAAACCGTCTTATTGTCATCTATACCGACCAAGACCATCGTCCGCTCGGATACATCTGGAAAATAAAATTCAACGAAACCGCCAAAACCCCGGCATTCAACAATGTTGTGCCGGAAATGGATCATAATGAAGCTGCCGGCTTCGAGATTCAAAGATTCAAAACCGCGGCCATATTTTTGAACGATACCTCGAATCCGAGAATGAAAAAAAGATTCCGATTGACGGAACATCTTTTGAAAAAAAGAGGGGTTTTGATCGTCAGACCTCCGTTATCCGGCAAAAGCCAACTCGAAAAAACCTGGCGGACCATAGTGTTGGCCGACTGGACCAGTTATTTTTTGGCACAAGTGAACCGCGTTGACCCCAAAGAAATAAAGATCGTTGAAGAACTAAGAAACTTGATGAGCGCCTGAAGCGAGTTTAAAGTTTTTAAAGTTATAAAGTAAAATAGTTCTTGACTGACTTTACAACTTTACACTTTGCAAACTTTCAACTATTGCAAGCCGCCGAGGTGATGGAATCGGCAGACATGCAGCGTTCAGAGCGCTGTGAGCGCAAGCTCGTGGGAGTTCAAATCTCCCCCTCGGCACACAAAAGCGCCAAATATATATGGAAGCGACTCCCGGACAATTCCCCGAAACGTTCATAGATAAACTGGCTTGGATCTGTTTGAACAACAGAAAGATATTAAGCACCCGCTCACACGGAAAAGATACCTATTATATTCCGGGCGGGAAACGGGAGCACAACGAAACCGACCATCAGGCGCTGATGCGCGAAATCAAAGAAGAATTATCAATACATCTTATCCCCGAAACCATAGCTTACTTCGGAACGTTTCAGACGCAAGCCCACGGCAAACCGGAAGGTATCATGGTCCAAATGACATGCTATACATCCGATTTCACGGGAGAAATAAAACCTGATTCGGAAATTGAAGAAATTGTATGGCTGGACTACGAAGGCAAAGAAAAAAGTTCCCCGGTTGATAAGCTCATCTTTGAGGATTTAAAAACGAAACATCTGATTGATTGATGAAAAACAGTCTCATCTAAAAAATAACTATGAAAATTACCATTTGCGGAAGTATCGGTTTTTATAAAGAAATGGAATCGGCAAGAGATGAACTGATTCAACGCGGCCATGAGATAAAGATACCAGAATTAGCTCTTGAGGTACCGCAAGAGTTTGGCGGCGGTAAGAAGATATACTTTGGGCAATATATTGAGCAAAATGGGGACATTGATACATTCCCCGCCGGACACGAAATATGGAACCTTAAAGAAGCTGCAATAAAAGACCATTACGATAAAATTGATTGGTGTGATTCTATTTTAGTCATCAATCACGAGAAGCGTGGTGTTGAAGGATATCTTGGAGGCAACACTTTGATTGAGATCGGTGTCGCCTTTTATCTCAAAAAGAAAATCTATATATTGAATTCGGTGTCTTCTCAGCTTTCCTACAAGCAGGAGATTATGGGTATGAAGCCAACGATTTTAAAGGGTGATTTGGACAAAATTTCTTACCTCGAAAAAGAGGTATCCAAGGCTATCAGTTTAAAAAGGATTCTTTTTGCACGCTGCTTTTTCATTTAAGAGAATTATCAGGCGAGTTTTTTATGGAAGACCACAAATACATCAGAAAGGTTCAGTGCGCCGTCACGAATTTTCTGTATCACGGAGAGGAATATCTACTCTTGCACCGCAGTTCCAACAAACGGATTGATCCGAATCGCCTGAACGGAATCGGGGGCAGAGTCGAACCGGGAGAAAATTATCTGGAAGCGGCAATTCGCGAAACAGAAGAAGAAACGGGCTATAAAATCGGGCCCGAGGCCGTGAAACTGGCAGGTATCGTCAAACTGGAAGGCGGCTATGATGAAGACTGGATTATGTGCTTTTTCAAAACAAAGGTTTCGTCGAAGAGAATCCCCAAAGGAAACAAAACCGATGACGGCACACTGGTCTGGCTTCATAAAGACAACGTGCTCGACAGTGAATACGAGCGGGTTGACGATTTGAATTACTGCTTTCAAAACATAGTCGAAGGCAAAGGAATATTTTTCATGACGGCCAAAGTGGACGCAAATCAAAAAATTTACGAAGCAACCATTAGTAAAATCTCTAAATCCTAATCTCTAATTTCTAAACAATTTCAAAAATTTAAATCTCAAAACAGTTTTGTTGAACTTTTGAATTTTGACATTTGATATTGTTTAGAGATTAGAAATTCGAGATTAGAGATTGTAATCATCATTATGATCAGACAACAACGATCAACAAAACGAAGTGTCGGCATTCAGCGGCATTTCAAAAAAAATCCGGCGGCCCAGGCAACCCTCCACGAACTCGAAAAAGAAGTGCTGCGATTCGTGGCTCTGGGCGGCCTTGAAGAAATCGGCCGCAATATGTCGTTTTTCGAATACCAAGACGAGATCGTGATTGTCGATATGGGCATTCAGTTTCCCGAAGAAGAAACGCCCGGCATCGACTATATCATCCCGAATGTCTCGTATCTCGAAAAGAAAAAAGAGAATGTCAAAGCCTTGATTATCACGCACGGCCATTATGACCACATCGGCGCCATCCCCTATCTCATTGAAAAAGTCGGCAATCCCGTCATTTACACGAGCGAACTTTCGCGGCAGATCATCGAGAAGCGGCAGACTGATTTTCCCAACTCTCCCAAGCTCAACTTTCAAGTATTCAAGCCGGGCGATGTTTTCGAGATGTCTAAATATTTCAAAGGGGAATTTTTCGGCGTCTTCCACAACATTCCCGAAAGCTCCGGATTCATTCTGACCACGCCGGTCGGCAAGATGGTCAGCTTGGGCGACTTCAAGCTTGATTACGATGCCAAAGGCGATGCTATCGGTCTGGATGAACTCGAACGGGTCGGCAAACAAAAAATTAACGCCCTGTTTCTTGACTCCACCAACGCCTTGAGAGCCGGCCGCTCGATTTCCGAACGGGATGTTGAAAAGCATCTCGAAGAACTGTTCCGAAACGCTCCCGGACGCATCATCACCGCCACATTCGCCTCGCTGCTGACCCGCATCGCCGAAATCTTCAAAATCGTGGAAAAGCTGAACCGGAAAATCGCGCTCATCGGCTACTCGATGAAAGCGAACATCCAGATCGCCCAGGGTTTGGGCTATATCAAGCCCAAAAAAGACACTATGATCGCCATTGAGGAAGCGCAAAAGTATCCGGACAACAAGGTGTTCATCCTGACCCCCGGCGCCCAAGGCGAGCCGCAGGCCGGCCTGATGAGGATCGTCAGCGGCGAACATCCCCACCTCAAAATCAAAAAAAGCGACACGGTCATATTTTCTTCCTCGGTGGTTCCGGGGAACGAACGAAGCGTCCAGACTCTCCAGGATAACCTTTCGCGGCAGGGCGCCCGGATCTACAACGAAAAAATGCTCGACATCCACTCGAGCGGCCACGCGCCCCAGGAAGAGCTCGAAAAAATCATGGAGCTCATCAAACCGCGCTTCGTGATTCCGATTCACGGCTATCATTATATGAGATCGATGATGCCGGAGCTCGCCGGCAAAGCAGGCATACCGGCCGATAACGTCATCATCACCGACAACGGCAAGGTCTGCGAAGCAACCAAGACCGGTTTCCGCGTGACTGAAAAACTAATCGACGCTTCGTATGTGTTCGTGGACGGCTTGGGCGTCGGCGACGTCGAAGAAGTCGTGCTGCGCGACCGCCGGCTTCTGGCTCAAGAAGGAATGATAGTCATCATTATGACACTGAATCGCGCCACTGGCCGGCTTCTCAAAAGTCCGGATGTGATTTCACGAGGTTTTATCTATATCAGGGAAAATAAAGAAGTGCTCGAAGAAATCCGCAAGCGGCTGCGCGGCATCGTCGGCAGAATCTCCCATCACCAGCAGATCGAAACCGATTACCTGAAAACGCTCATCCGGGATCAGATCGGCCAGTTCGTGTATAATCAAACCAAGCGCCGGCCCATGGTATTGCCGGTCATTATTGAAGTGTAATCTATCAACCGATTTACACCGCATATCGTTGGTCTAAAATCCTTAGTGTGTTACTATAACTACATGGCAAAAACATTAGCACAAACGAGAATGCTCAACGAAACAGCAAGACGTCAAGTTGTCGTCGTACTCCGCGAGATATTCAGCGACCCGGATTTCGGTTTGGAATTGCAACCGAAAGCAGTCCAACGCCTCAAGCAATCAGTGAGGTCAAAAAAAGCAGGGAGAGTGAAAGACCTCAAAAAAATTTTGGAACGCTATACGCCTCATGAGTGAATGGCACTTTACCATCACGAGCGAAGCAGAAGAGGACTTACAACGATTAGATAACCAATCTCAACAACGAGTTGCGCAGAAACTGGCTTGGCTCGTTAAAAATTTCGACCAACTGACGCCTTTCCCGCTTAGTGAACCCTACAAAGGATTTTTTAAGTTGCGCGTCGGGGATTGGCGGGTTTTCTACGAAATAGATAATGATAAAAAGACCGTCATCATCCATATGATCGATCGCCGAGATAAAATCTACAAACGATGAAGGTTGCAATGGATACCTGTCCCCTTTACCCTACACCCTAACTATGAAACCTGTTCTTTTCTCCGGCATTCAGCCCTCGGGCCGCCTCCATATCGGCAATTTTTTGGGCGCGCTCAAAAATTTCGTTGATTTGCAAAATTCCGGCACATACCGGTGCTATTTTTTTATCGCCGACCTCCACTCCCTGACCGAAGAATTCGATCCCGAAGAAAAACAAAAGCAGATTCTTGAATTGACCGCCGATTATCTTGCTGCCGGACTCAATCCTTCAAAGGTTCGATCCTCGATCATCGATCATCGAACCTCGATCATATTTCAACAGTCCCAAATACCGGCGCACAGCGAGCTTGCATGGATTTTAGACACATTAACGCCAATCGGCGAATTAAACCGAATGACACAATTTAAGGAAAAAGGAGAAAAAGTTTCCCTAAAATTAAAACCAATCTCCATATCACTAACAGAGAATTTTCAAAAAGGAATCGTACAAGAAATAGAGACTAGTTCTGAACAAGCGAATGTTGGACTATTTACTTACCCTGTTCTCATGGCTGCTGATATTATTCTCTATAACACCAAATTCGTTCCTGTTGGAGATGACCAGCTTCAACATCTCGAGCTTACGAGAACGCTCGCACGGAAATTCAACGGCAGATTCGGAAAAACCTTTATTGAACCGCAGGTGCTGTTAACAAAAACCCCGCGCGTAATGAGTTTGAAAAACCCGGCAAAGAAAATGTCCAAATCCCAGCCCGACGGATGCCTGTTCCTCGATGACTCGCCGAATGACATCCAGATGAAACTCAAAGCGGCGGTTACCGATTCAGATTCGGACATCAAACACGATCGGGAGAAAAAACCGGCGATCAGCAATCTCTTGGAAATATACGCTGATTTAAGCGGCGGGAAGATTACGGATATCGAACGGAAATTCAAAGATAAAAATTACGGGCAATTCAAAGCCGACCTCGCAGAACTGATCGCGGACTATTTCGCCGACTTCCGCAAAAAGAAAAAACAACTTCTATCATCGAACACCGAACTTCGATCTGTCTTAGCTTCCGGTTCCCAACGAGCCAACAAAGTTGCGGAGGAAAAAATAAAAGAAGTAAAACAAAAGATCGGACTGATATAAAATATAGTATGCCTTCTTCTGAAAACCCGCATCCGCGAAAACAAGAGACGGTTCCATCGGATATCGAGCAGGCAGTCAAAAGTACCATAACTGAAATGGTAGGGACAATTGGAGAATCTGAAATAACGCCGGAGAAAGAGCTGGTGAAGGATCTCGGCTTCGACTCACTTCACTCTGTGGAGCTTTACCTCAAGCTCGAAAAAAAACTCGGTATTCGAATCCCCGATGATTTATTGGAAGCCGAGACAAGGACGGTCGGCGACCTGATAGAAACGATTAAAAGTGTAATCGCCAATCAACGAAGAGTGGAAACAATTTATCTAAAGGAGGATCAAATCTGACTATTCAAGTCATTATTAGCTTTGTTTAAAATTTTGTATACTATCACTGTACATGGGAGAATATAGAGAAATACCAGCAGAAACGCCGCTCCATAAAGGAGAGAGAGAACTGGAAATAGAACCCCGCTGGCTTTGCGTTGAAACCGCAACGTTCTATCCCCGATGGTATCCCGGACCCAAGGCAGACCATGATCTTGTGGATAAAATCCGGGGAGATCTTGCGATCGAAACAATCACGGAAGCAAAGAAAAAAGGTTTCCAGATCGCGCTGGTTGATGGAGGAAGCTCGGACGCGTTTAAAGCAGAACTTGTAAAACTGGGAGTAACGCCAAGCCCGGAACTTGAACGCGGAATGAGCCCAGGTCGCCAGCAATCCTTCAAAGAAGGCAGCGCTCTTGAAGGAGTAAGAATAAACAATTGGTTGGAACCCGAAAAGGTTTCAATCGTCCGGGACTGTCTTCCGGCCGCAATACTGCCTATTATAGAAGGGACGGCCGATGTTGTCGTTCCCGAAAGAGATGAAGCCGCCTGGGAAACCTATCCCGACTATCAAGTCGATTATGAAAAAAGAGCTAATCACCTCTGGAATGCAATCCTCCGCAAGCATAATCTCCTGCCGCAAGACGCTCCGGACTTGGATGCATGGTTCGGGCCCAAGTTCTGGAAGAACGATCCGGAATTGAACGCTCTATTTCTTAAACAATACGAGTTTGAGAAAAGAAAACTGAAATTAGACCAAATCGTCAGGCCGGAACTCTGGCCAAACGCGATATTCCTTCCAATCGTCGCCGCCCTGCACCAGGGACGCCGGGTCGCGAGCATGCCGGTGTCCTATCGTCATCCCCAAGAACAAACGGGTATTGAACTCAATAACCCGGAGTTCCGCAGAAGGAGAGATGTTCAGTTAAAAAACATCATCGCGTCAACAATCCATTTTATCCGGCTCCTTGAGGGGAATCCGAAAACGAGATTAAGGCCAAAGTAATAGCAAAGAAAACAGGACGAACGACATATAGCTTAGTGCTTATTGTCGCCGCCCTGTTCCCATTTTCAAATCTGTATTTCTTGAGGCGTAAACGTAAACGAAGATCAATCGTCTATTAGTTTTAGAAATTTTCCAACTTCTATCTCTGCATCACGCAGTATTTTCTTGAGTAACGAACGGTCAATTTCTTTATAATCGGGAATTGTGATTGATTTTTTATCAAGGCAAGACAAACGAATGTGACTGCCGCGTTGCCGAACCGCACGGTACCCTATTTTTTCTAAAACCCTGACTATTTTTCTTCCTGAAAGAATCGGTAGTTGGCGCATCAAATCCTGATCGTATGGAGACTTATCTCTTCCGGCTGATACTCTTTTACGATTAGGCGAGCTTTCTTTTCTTCCAGAATAAGTTTAATGACTTCCCGGATATTTCGCAGCGCTTCGTCAAGCGTTTTCCCTTGGGTATAACACCCCTCGAAAAGCGGGCATTCAACCACATAAAATCCATCCTCGCCTTTTTCAACAAGGAGCGGCAC
>OBEQ012241269.1_pt1 | contig 17798 bp, 16 predicted proteins | sample 1670901 | NCBI WGS metagenome assembly OBEQ01 (sample SAMEA104232315, study PRJEB22302) | groundwater metagenome | biome: forest; feature: aquifer; material: groundwater | place: USA | collected 2011-08-07 | depth 5.4 m
GGGCGTTCGGGGCGGGGGGGGGGCCCCCCGGCGGGGTTTGGGGACCAACCCGGGGGAGCCGGTACGCAGGATTGCCGCGAGCTCCGGTCGAGCACGCGAAGTGGGTTAGCAGTTGCAGTGGGCATGGTGCAGTTGCACCATCAGGTGGCATGTGGACACATTTCAGCTTCGGGATCATCGGTGCTTTGCTCGGTGCTACGGCATGCCACAGCCCAGGCGGTGCCGGAGCGCGGGATGCGGCCAGTCGCGGCGGAGCGGGCCTCCCGCTCACGCTCGTCGCCGACGTCGCCATGCCGGGCGGAGCGACGCGCTTCGACTACCAGGACGTCGATACCGCCCAGGGGCTGCTGGTCGTCACGCACATGAACGCCAACTCTGTCTTGATCCTCGACCTGCGCGACGGTTCCGTGCGCAAGGAGTTGACCGGTATCCCGACGCCGCGCGGTGTCGCGGTCGCCGACGACGTCGGCATAATCTTCGTCACCAGCACGCCGGGGCATCTGGTGCTCATCGACAACAAGTCGCTGACCGAGATCGGCCGCGTCGTCACCGGCGCCGCTCCCGACGGCGATGCGTGGGATCCCGTCGACAAGATCGTCGGCGTCTCGGATCAGAGCGAGGGCGCGCTATCGCTCATCGCCAACGCTGGGAGCGGGGCGCGCACGCAGGTCCCGCTCGGCGCCGAGACCGGGAACGTCGTTTACGACGCTGGTCGCAAGCAGTTCTGGATCACCGTCGTGAGCGCGAGCCCACCCGACCAGCTGATGGCCGTCGACCCGGCGACGGCCAAGGTCGTGACCAGGATTGCCCTGCCGGGCTGTAGTGGCGCCCACGGCCTGCGCCTCCATCCTGACGGCAAGAGCGCGTTCGTCGCATGCGAGGAGAACGACACGCTGGCCCGCGTCGACCTCGACGGAGCCCACGCGGTCGCGACGGCGGCGACCGGCAGCGGGCCCGACGTCCTCAGCATCGACGCGGGTCTTGGCTGGCTCTATGTCGCGGCAGAGAGCGGGGACCTCACCGTATTCGACATCGGCCAGCCGGGCGTCGCGCTGATCGGCCACGATCGGCCGGGCGACGACTCGCACTCGGTCGTGGTCGACCCGGCCAGCCACCGCGTGTTCTTTCCCTTGAAAACGGGACCGAGCGGCACGCCGGTGCTTCGCATCATGCGCCCGACCGGTATGTAGGCCCCGACCCGATCACGGCGCGCCTTCGACGGCCTCCAGATCGTCGAACGCAGTCACCGAATCCGCCTTCGTCCAGAGTCCGATCTTGCCGCGCGCGAAGGTCATATCCACGGCGCTGATGAGCGGTATTCCGTCCCAGCTCACGGTGATCGTGGTGCCGGTGGCGCTGACCGCGAGCGTGTGCCACTCGCGAACTGCTGCCGGTCGCCACTCACCACGCGGTAGAGGTTGACGTTGCCTTCGAGCGCATTCGCTCGCGTGATGTAGTAGTTGTCGCTGTCCCTGAGCCGGAAGATGAGCCCGCAGGCCTGATCGCTGCTCCCCGACTCGGGGCGGCATCGCACCCGCACTGTCGGGTCAGTGAAGCTCAAGCTCTTGACGAGGATGCGCGGAAAGTCCGGGTCGCCATAGCTGCCCTTCTGACGCAGCACGTTGGGCGCCGAGGTGGCGGTGCCTTCCGCCGCAACCGACCAGTCGCCCAGTACCTCGATGAAGTCACCGGGAATCGCGCCTGCCGCGAGGTCGTCGAACTTCCACTGGTATGTGTGGCCCTTGTCGGCCGGCACATCCTGCCCGCCATCGGTGAAATGCGTGGGTGTGGGCTTCTGGCACGCGGCGAGGAGCAAGCCAGCCGGCAGCAAGCCGCCGCTCCACGAGATCGCGCTGCATGTAGCCGGCCAGCGCGATCGGTCCGCCGAAGCCGAGCGTGCCGAGGCGCAGGAAGAAGAGCAAGAAGTCCCGCAGCGAGCTGGGGACAACCGGCTCCTGAGCCTGGGCGTTCGAGTCGGCCATGGCTACTTCGGCAGGACGTGGTGCGCCTTGAGCGCGTGCTCGAGTCGCGCGTTCACTTCCTCCCAGTCGATGTTCTGGAAGAATGCGTCGATGTACTTCGGGTGCGCGGCACCGTAGTCGATCGCGTAGGCGTGCTCGTACATGTCCAGCACCAGCAGCGGGAACCCGAAGGCCACGGACTGCGTGTGACCGCCGGCCCAGTAAGTGCGCAGATCGCCGGTGTGAAAGTTGAAGTCGAGGATGGACCAGCCGCTGCCGCCGCCGAGGGCCATCCCGGTGGCGCGGAAGAGCTCCTCCCAGCGCGCGAACGAGCCGTAGGTCTTGGCGAGGAGCTTCTCGATGCCGCCCGAAGCCTTGCCGTTGCCGCCGAGGTTGCCGAAGTAGTGCTCGTGGAAGATGAGCGAGTTGGTGTAGGTCAGCTCGCGCTCGCGTAGCCCGGCCACCAGGTAGCCGGGGGTGTCCTTGTTCACGTTGGCGAGCTCGCCCTCGACCTTGTTGAGGTTCTTCACCGCGCCCGTGTAGTTGTTGTCGTGATGCGAGACCATCATCTTCTCGGAAATCCCGTTCAGCTTCTTGGCATCGAATGGCAGCGGCTTGACCTCGTGCTGGCCAGCCGCGAGAGGCGCGGGAGCGGCCGGCACACCGGCGCCGGACTTCTCCTTGTCGGCCATGGCAGAGCCTCCTGCGGCGACGAGCGCGGAGCCCGCGGCCACGGTGGAAATGACTTCACGTCGGGTAAAGCTCATGAAATGGGTTCTCCCTTCAAGGTGGTGAAACGGTGAGGTCGTCGAAGTGAGTCACGGAATCGGCCTTGGTCCAGACGCCGACCTTGCCGCCTGTGCTGAACGTCGTGTCCCTGGCGTCGACGACCGGCTTGCGATCCCAGGAGACGACGAAGTGGTCGCCCTTGGCGACGATCGCGAGCGAGTGCCATTCGCCCGATTTGACCTTGGCGCGGGCGCCCTTGACCTCGCGGCGCTTGCCGTCCTTGACGTAGTAGAAGTTGACGTTGCCCTCGAGCGCATTGGCGCGCGTGAGGTAGTAGTTGTTCTCGTCCTGGTAGCGCAGCACGAGGCCGCACGCCTGATCGACCTTGCCGGCGACCGGCTTGCACTTCACTGAGAGCGCGACGTCGGCTGGCACCGCCTCATCGGCGACGGCGACCGGAAAACGATAGTCGGTGTGGTCGGCATCGAGCTGGGCGAGCGCCTGACCGCCGCTCGGCGCGGACTTGTCGGCGACGACGACCCAGTGACCCTGTGCGCCGCTGCCGGTTCGACCGAAGCTGAACCCAGCCGGCGCCGCGTCGACCTTGTCGGCGTCGAAGCTCCACCTGCGACCTGCGAACGTGTCGGCCAGCGCGGGCAGGGCGAGAGCCATGGCCGCTAGCGCTACGATCGTGACGTGCAGCGTCTTGCGGGTCATGGGCGCCTCCTCAGTCCAGCTTCGTGGCGACGGTCTTCCACTCTTCGCCCTTGCCTAGGCCGACGTCCGCGACCGGGTGTCCGTCCTTCAGCTCGGCAACGACGCTGACGGCCTGGAATCCCGGATTCTCCTTGCTGGCCTCCTCGGCGGCGGCGCGCAACGTGCCCTTGGACTTGGCCATCGCCGCGCTCTGCTTCTGAGCGGCCTCCAGGTCTTCGCCTCCGCTTATCGCTTCGGACGACACGACGGCGCCGCTATCGTGATCGACGACGACCTCGAAGAACTTGCCGTCCTTCATCGTGTAGACGGAGAGCTGGAGCTTGCCGCCCTCGAGCTCGAACTTCGCGGAGATAGGCTGCCCCTTGGCCTCGCTGGCCTGCAGGCCGGCGACCAACGACACCTTCGACGAGGAGACCGCCTCTGCGAGCTGCTCGCGCTGCTCGTCCTCGGCGCTCTCGCCGTGCTCGTGCTCCTCGTTCTCGGCGGCTTCGCCGTGCTCGCCCGCTTCGTGCTCATGCTCGGCGTGCTCCGTGCTCGTAGGCTTGGCCGTGTTCGCGCCGTGACATCCGAGCGCCCAGGGAGCTGCGAGGACCAGCGCCAGGATCGATGTCTTCATCAGCATGGGATTGGCCTTTCGTGGGGAGGTGTCGCTCGACTTCAGGCTCGCCTGTCGCCGTCACCCGACTTGCGCGAGAACAGCTTGTAGAGATCCTCGAAGAGCGCCGAGCCGCGCGCGAGCCGCTCCTCGTCGTCCTTGGCCGACAGGGCGATGGCGGCGACGACCCGCGCCACACCATCCGCGTCGCTGCGCCCAAACTTTCCGTCCTTGAGGTCGATGTCGTGGACGACCTCGGCGATCGCGCGTAACCCCAGGTCGGCGAGCCCGAAGCGTTCGATCAACACCTCGAAGCTGCAGCGATCGCCCTCGTGGGTGAACTCCGCCTCGAACATGTCGAAGCGCAGCTCACGTGGCTTGGGCTCGTGGGACTTGCCCGACACGAACAGGAATCGCGCCTCGGGATCGATGAAGCGCCGGATGAGCCAGGCGCACGCCATGCGGTCGATGTGGATGCCCTTGCGGGTCACCCAGGTGCGACCGCGGTACTCGGCCATCGGCAGTGCCGCGCGCGGCACGTGCCCGCCATCCGCGCCGAGGCGCCCCTCGATCTCGTGCAGCAGGCCGTCGACGGCTTGCCGCCCTGAAGCACCGAAGAAGTCGATGGCCGTGATCTCGTCGAGGCGCTTGCGTACCCGATCCAGCTCGGCGCCGACCTCGGCGCGCGTGGCGTCATCGATCTTGCGGCGCCGCTTGAGCATCGTCGCCGTGCCCCGAAGATCCGCAGCGAGGGCGTGGTAGTCCCCGTCGCGGGCGCCGTGGAAGAGCGCTTCGACCTGCGCGTCGGCCATGCCCTCGACGAAGCGCGCCTCGCAGACCACGGCGTCGCCGCCCCCGGCCACGATCTCGCGTCGGACCCACTGCAGATCCTCGAGCGCCTGGTCACCGACGGGAAGCACGTAGACCGAGTTCTTGACCGCGACCGCGCCGAGCCGCGCCAGGCGCCGGGCCACCTTCGTGCGCAGGTAGGGCGGCTTGGGCGGAATCTGGTGGATGAACAGCAACCAGCGCTGATCGACGGCTGCCATGCCGCGAACGTTAGCAGTTGCAGTTGCCATGGTGCAACTGCACCATACGGTTCCTACAGACGGAATCTTCTTGTCCGGGCGTCCGACGGAGGTGCCGATGAGGCTTCGCATCCTGATCGTGGCCGTACTCGTGGCGCTGGTCCCCGGCCGTGCCCGCGCCGATCTCCCTGCCGCGGTGGTCGAGCGATCGGCCACGCTGCCGGCCGGCATGGTCGAGCTCCACGGAACCATCGATCACGAAGGCCGCTCCGTGCTCGGCATCGAGACGCTAAGCGCGGAAGACCTCGACCTGGCCGTGCGCTGGGGAGTGGCCGAAAGGCTCGAGCTAGGGCTCGACACGGCCCTTCGCGTGCATCCCGACACGCACTGGATCCGCGAGGCCACCTTTGCGCTCGCCTGGAAGATCGTCCACGAGCCCCGCCTGGAGCTCGCGCCGACAGCACGCCTGCCGCTCTTCGCCGACCACGGCTACGACATCGGCACGCACCTCGATCTGGGGCTCGGGCTGCGCTTCCGGTTCGGTGAGCGCTGGCTGCTGGTCTTGGGGCGCAGGCTCACCACGATCGACTTTCGCCCCGCGGTCGCCTGGCACGTCGCCCTCGACGGCGAGATCGGCTATCAGATCACGCCGACGCTCGAGCTCGCCGCGGGGACGCAGCTCGGCGTGCTCACGGTGGCGGGGCCCATCGATCGCTCGTCCGCGCCATGGAGCGCCTTGCCGATGACGATCGGCGCGGTCTGGGCAGTTCGCCCCGGTCTCGACGCGACCGCGGTCTTTGGCACCACCGCGGTGCAGCACGCCGCGGATGGCTTCCTCGTGGCGCTCGGCATTGCGGTGCGGCCATGAAGCGCGCCTCGACAGGATTGGCAGTCTCGGCGCTGCTCGCCTCCGTCGCGAGCTGCTCGAACGGCCCGTCCATCGATCTTCCGGGCGGCGGGCCCGGCATCGGCTTCGACGATCTGCGCTGGTCGCCCCGGCTCGGTCGCGTGCTCGCGCCCGCCGCGCGCACCGGCGACCTGGATCTCGTGGATCCCGTGGACCACACGGTTACCGCCATCGGCGGCTTCTCGACGAGCGACCAGTACGACGGTGGGCACGACTTCGGCGTGACCTCCACCGACGACACCGGGTCGTGGCTGCTGGCGACCGACCGAACCACCGGCACGATCAACGTCGTCGATGCGCAGGCACGCACGATCGTCAGCAATGCGCCGCTCGGCGGCAACCCCGACTACGTGCGCTGGGTGGCGTCGACGAATGAGGCCTGGGTGACCGAGCCAGGCGGTCAGCGAATCGAGATCTTTCGACTCGCACCCGGTGCCACCGCCGATGCCGCGCCCACGCCAGAGCACGTCGGGAACATCGCCGTCATCGGTGGCCCGGAGTCGCTCGTCATCGATGCCACGCGGAATCGCGCCTACACGCACCTCTGGAACGGTGCCACCGTGGCCATCGACCTGAGCTCGCGGACCATCGTCGCTACCTGGTCGAATGGATGCTCCGACTCGCGCGGCATCGTCCTCGACGAACCGCGCGGCATGCTGCTCACGAGCTGCGCGGAGGGTAGGGCCACCGCGCTCGACGTCACGACGGGCCAGATCCTCGACGAGGTCTGGGCGGCGGACGGCCTGGACGTGATCGACTACGACCCCAATCTGCACCACCTGTACCTCGCAGGCCAGATCGATGCCACCCTGGCCATCGTCGGCGTCAGCTCGACAGGCGAGATGGCGGTCCTCGGCACGATGGGCACCACCGTGTTGGCGCACTGCGTGGTCTCGGATGGCAGCCGCCACGTCTTTGTCTGCGATCAAAACGGAGGTGCCTTGCTCGTGCGCGACGATCCCTACGACGCCATCACGCAATGACTGCGACTTCGGCGGCGGCGAGAGATCAACGCTTGCTCGCCGGCGCCGCGTTCTTCCGCGCCTGCGCCACCGGGATGACCGGCATTGTCCTGGGCGGCTTGCTGGGCGCGCGTGCCCTCGACGGCAAGAGCGCGGGGCTTGTCGTCAGCGCGGGCCTGGCGGGCGCGGCGGTGGCGTCGCTGATCGCCACCTTCCGTGCCGACCGCATGAGCCGTCGACGCATGCTGCTCGTGCTCACGCTACTCGGCTCGTGCGGCACGCTGGCGCTGGCCTTCGTGCCCGGTGGCGCGGCGATGGCCGCGGTCGCGTTCCTCGGCATGGTCAATGGCATGGGCAGGGATCGCGGTGCCGCGCTGATCCTCGAGCAGGCCGCGCTGCCGTCGACCACGGACGCGGCGGGCCGCACCCGAGCGTTCGCGCTCTATAACGTTCTGCAGGATGCCGGGCACGCCCTGGGTGCGCTGCTGGCGAGCGCACCCGCGTTGCTGCGTGCGCACACCGTGGTGTCGCCGGTAGGTGCGAGCCAGGCCGGGCTCGCGCTCGCGGCGATCATCTCGCTGGCCGCGCTTCCCCTCTACGCAGCGCTGTCGCGCGTGGTGGAATCGGCGACGGCCGCGGTCGTTGTGCAGGCGCGTCTGGCGCCGGCGTCTCGCCGCGTCGTCGCGCGCGTGTCGGCCCTGTTCGCGATCGACGCGCTCGGCGGCGGCTTCCTGACCACGGCGCTCGTGACGCTGTTCTTCCGCCGGCGCTTCGGCGTAGACGAGGCCGTGATCGGGCCGCTCTTCTTCGCGGCACGCGCGCTCAACGCGTTCTCGCACGTCGCCGCCGCATGGCTCGCGCGGCGCATCGGCCTGGTCAACACCATGGTGTTCACGCACATCCCGTCGAGCCTGCTGCTGCTCACGGTCGCGGTCGCCCCCAGCTTCCCCGTGGCTGCGGCGCTGTTCTTGCTGCGCGAGGGCCTGGTCGAGATGGACGTGCCGACGCGCCAGAGCTACGTCATGGCGGTCGTGGAGCCCGAAGAGCGCATGCGGGCGTCGGGTATCACGCACCTGGTCCGTCTGGCCGGCTGGGCCATCGCACCAGCCTTCGCCGGACTCTTCATGTCCGGGGTCGGCCTCGCGGTGCCGCTGGTCATTGGGGCGGCCGTGAAGATTGCGTACGACTGCCTGCTGTACCTGTCGTTCCGGCGCCTCCCGCCGCCCGAGGAGAGGGAGTAGTGAGCTGAGGCTCAGCTCTTCGGGTCCGGCGTGACGCAGCCTGGCGACCACGAGCCGGTGCCCCGAGTGCCGGCCATGGGCGAGGGGATGCCCTCGTTGTTCAGCCCGATCGCGATCTTCTTCAGCCCGCGACCTTCGAGGAACTCACGGAAGATCCGCCGGACGATCTCGGCCTGCTTCTCGTTGATGACCGCAACCGTGTACTCCCCTCCACCTTCGCGGACGCGGCGCAGGTCGTAGCTCACCGAGCCGCGATCACCGCGGTGGAAGGGTGCCGCTTCTCGCCCGGCCAGCGCGCCGGCAAGGCGGTCGCGGTGCGCGTGCGTGCCTTCAAGGTCAGCTTCTTCCTCGCCGAGGGTGGCTGAGGTCGGGCCGTTCGCGCGACGACGCCCTCCTCGCCCGCAGACGAAGCGCTTCCCCTTCACACCTTCGAGCCCCCGCGTGTCAGAGAGATCCGCGACGAGACGGCGCCGGCCGCGACTCGCAAAGGAGTCCCCTGATGCACGCGATGGTTTCGAAGTCTTTCACTGGCCCGGGCGCCTGCAAGCCTGCGCGCGCCTGCCTCGCGCTCGTCGGCCTCGGCCTGCTGCTGGCCGCTTGCCAGAGCCAACCCGGGCCGTCGCCCGGCCGCGTGCCAGCCGAGCCGAGCCACCCCGGCCCACTCGCCGCGGCGCGGTCCGCGAGCCTGATCCTCATCACCGGCGACCGCGTGCAGGTCATGCGGAGCCCGGACGGCGACCAGGTGGTGCGGCTCGAGCCCGGCCCCGGGCGCGAGCACGTGGGCTTCGTGCAGTCGCAGACGCGTCACGGTCAGCAGCTCGAGCTCTCGGTGGTCCCCGCCGACGCCGTCGCGCTGCTCGCGGCAGGCAAGCTCGATCCGCGGCTGTTCAACGTCAGCGAGCTGATCCTCCAGGGCTTCGACGACAAGCACGGCCCGCCGCCGCTCATCCTCTCCTACTCCGGGTCGGCCGCGCAGCTGCGCGGCTTCGCGCCGATCGGTGCCCGCACCAGCCTCCAGCTGGCGAGCATCCACGCGGCCACGCTGGTTCCCGATGCGCACGACCCGGGCGCCCTCTGGCGCTCGCTCACCGCGACCGGTGGCGCACGCCGAACCCTCGCAGCCCCTGTCGACAAGGTGTGGCTCGACGGTCGGATGCACGTCCTGCTCGATCAGAGCGCGGCGCAGATCGGCGCTCCTCAGGCGCACGCGCTCGGACTCTCCGGCCAGGGCGTCACGGTGGCCATCCTCGACACCGGGGTGAAGGCGGATCATCCCGACCTGCAGGGTCGGATCGTCGAGACCAAGGACTTCACCGGCACGCTCGCCAGCGGCGACGACGTGGGTCACGGCACGCACGTCGCCGGCATTGTCGCGGGTACGGGCGCGGCCTCGGATGGGCAGTACACCGGCATCGCCCCGGAGGCCAGCCTGCTGATGGGCCGGGTCTGCACCCCGAACGGCTGCGCCGAGTCGACCATCATCGCCGGCATGGAGTGGGCCGCGCCCAGGGCGCGCATCGTCAGCATGTCGCTCGGCGGTTTGCCCAGCGACGGCACCGATCCGGTCTCGCAGGCGCTCGACCACCTGAGCGCGCAGTACGGCACGCTGTTCGTGGTCGCGGCCGGCAACTCCGGCGATCACCCCGGCAGCGTCAGCGCCCCCGCGACCGCCGACGCGGCGCTGGCGGTGGCCAGCGTGACCAAGCAGGACACGATGAGCGCGTTCTCCAGCCGCGGGCCGCGCGCGGGCGACCAGGCGCTCAAGCCCGACATCGCCGCGCCCGGCAGCGACATCGTGGCCGCGCGCGCGCCCGGCACGCCCGCTGGTGATCACGACCCGGTCGACGCCGACTATGCGCGCCTGTCGGGCACGTCGATGGCCACACCCCACGTCGCGGGCGCAGCGGCGCTCCTCTTGCAGCAGCATCCCGGCTGGGGCCCGACCGAGCTCAAGGCCGCGCTCATGAGCACGGCCACGCCGATCGCCGACGCCAGCCCGCTCGACCAGGGTGACGGGCGCGTCGATCTGGTGCGCGCCACCTCGCAGCAGGTGTTCGCGCTGGTGCCCAGCGTGAGCCAGTTCTTCGCCTGGCCGCACCAGGGGTCGGCCGCGAAGACCGTGACCTACCGCAACGACGGCAACGGGGCAGTCACGCTGACGCTGGCGCTCACCTCGAGCGGCGCGCCCGTGCCCGCGGGCCTGTTCACGCTGGCGAGCGAGCAGGTCACCGTACCCGCGCACGGCAGCGCCGACACGATCGTGACCATCGACGCCTCGCTCGCCGACGACGGGCTCTACACCGGCCTGCTCACCGCCACGAGCGGCCCGGTGCAGGTCGTGGTCGGGCTGGCCGCCTTCAACGAGGACGAGAAGCACGAGCTGACCCTGCAGCCGATCCCGCGCAGCGCGAGCAGCCCGGAGACGGTCGAGGTCCTGGTGGTGAACATCGACACCCAGGAGTCGCAGAGGGTCGAGCTCACCGGCCCGACCGTGCTGCGCCTGCCCATCGGTCACTATGACGTGCTGGCGGAGGCGATCGCCGATGATCTCTCGGCCCGGACGATGCTGGTGCAGCCCGGGATCGACCTGTCCACCGACGCCACGACCATCCTGGACTCGCGCCTGGGCGAGCCGGTGCAGGTGACCATCGACCGCCCCGACGCGGTGCAGGGCTCGCTCGATCCCGTGCTGGCCGAGGACTACAGCATCCTCGGCACGATCATCATCGGCGACCAGCCCAAGCTCTACCTGGTGCCCTCATCCGAGATCACCGGCCGGCCCTTCGTCTTCAAGCTGCGCACGGCCTTCCAGTCGCCCGAGCATGCCAGCGGCGAGCCGTACCGCTACAACCTGGACTTCGTGCAGCATGGCAGGATCCCGGGAGGTCACTTCCAGGTCCACGACGATCAGCTGGCCGTGCAGCACGGCCACTACTTCGACCAGGGCGCGGCGGTCGCGGTCCTCCGCCTCGACGAGGCCCACGACGACGCTCACCTCGAGTCCAGCGCCATGCTGCCGAGCCCGGCGGCCGGGCCGATGACGGAGTACTTCACCGCCAGCCCGGACGTCGCCTGGCGACACGACCTGGCCTTGCTGGCGCCGGGTCCGCTGGCGCCCGACTCGCCCTGGGAGATCGTCACGAACGGCGAGCAACACGCGTACGCGCCCGGCCAGGTGACCGAGGTGAGCTGGGACCTCGGCGCTCTCGGGCCCGGCTTCTGCGGCAAGCTGGGCGGCGCCGCGACCCAGGGCGCGCAGCTGGGCGTGGCCCTCGCCCTGTTCTCGCCGGGCGAGCTCGAGCACTGCACCGATTCGACCGGGATCAGCACGCCTTTTGGCAGCCACGGCGTCACGGGCACGACCACGCTGTCTCGCGCCGGCGTCGTGGTGGGCACGCTCGATCAACCCGGCATGGGCGCGTTCGATCTGCCCCCTGACTCGGCCGCCTACACGCTGCACGTGACCGCCAGCCGCGCGCTGCCCTGGTCGATCATCGGCACGCACGTCGACGCGACCTGGAGCTTCACCGCCGTGCCGGGGAGCGCCGACGTGACCTGGCTACCGCTCCTGGCCGTGCGCGCCTCGGGCGACTTCGATCCGCACAACGTCGCGCCGGCAGGGCCGTTTCCCTTGACGCTGCAGGTGCAGCGGCAAGCGACCGCCGAGGGGGACGTGACCGAGTTGACGCTGGCGGTCTCCTACGACGATGGAACGACCTGGCAAGAGACGCCGGTCGTGCGCACCGGCGCCACCGGGCAGGCGACCCTGCAGCATCCTGCGGGCGAGGGCTTCGTCTCGCTGCGCGCGCGCGCCGCCGACGGCGAGGGCAACCGGGTGGAGCAGACGGTCCTGCGTGCCTACCGCTTCAGCGCCTCGGTCGCCGGTGCCGATGCCGGCGTGGGCAGCGACGCGGGAGCTCCCGCCGCTGGCGAAGGCGGCGGGTGCGGGTGCCGGATTGGCGTCACGACCGGCTCGATTCCCGCAGCGATCCTGGGCTTGTTCGCGCTGGTCGTGGTGGTGCGCCCCAGACGTCGCGCTTAGGACGGCCGCGGGCCGGGTTTACAGCTCGACCGGTACAGGTGTCTGAAGGGGGTGCTGTCCGATCTCCGGCTGCCGTGTGTGCTAAAGTCGCGAAGCCGTCGGGCCGGAAGTGAGATGCCTGCGCTCGATCGTCTGCTCGTCGAGGATCTGTACCGTCGCTACGGCTTCCAGGTCGAGCGTCGCTGTCGCCGGGTCCTCGGTGACACCGACGAGGCCACCGATGCGGCCCAGGAAGTCTTCGTCCAGCTGCTCAGCAAGGGTGGCGACTTCCGCGGCACCGCCGACTGGATGACCTGGCTGTACCGCGTGGCCACCAACGTCTGTCTCAACCGCGTGCGCGACCGGTCCCGGCGCGCGGCGCTGCTCCGTGAGAACGCCGACGAGGTCGTGCCGTCGAGCTTGCCGGCGCCCGATGCCAGCGGCCGTACCGACCGACGTTTCCTGCTCGAGCTGCTGGGCGAGCTGGACGAGACCACGCAGGAGATCGTCATCTACCACCTCGTCGACGAGCTCCCGCAGGGCGAGATTGCCGAGCTCGTGGGTCTGAGCCGCGTCACGGTGAACAAGCGGCTGATGAAATTTCGCGCCCATGCCGAGGAGCGGACGCGCCGGAGGAAGACGGGATGAGCGAGTTGTTTCAGCCGCAGCGTCCCGAGGTCGGCCCCGGCTGCCTGAGCGAGCTCGAGCTGGATCGGCTGCTCGCCGATGATCCGGACTCCGGGCTGCGCCGTCGGCTGGCCGCCTGCGCGCACTGCCAGGAGCGCCTCGCCGTGCTCGCGGCCGAGCGCAGGGCGCGCATGACGCCGGACCACGTCGCCGGGCAAGCGGCGGCGATCCTCGCGCGACTCGCGCAGCCTGCCGACCTGCCGGTCCGGCGCCGCGTGGTGCGCCGCTGGGTCCTCGGCGCGCCCGTCGCGGCGCTGGCAGCGGCAGCCGTCCTGCTGGTGCTCCTGTGGCCGCGACGCTCCGCCGACGGCCCCGTCACCGAGCTCGTGCGCATCAAGGGCAGCCCCACGCTCGAGGTCGTGCTCGCTGCCCCCGGGCCGCAGCGTGTGCTCGTGGACGGCGAGGCCTTGCCCGCCGGTGCCACGCTGTCCTTTCGGGCCGAATGCCCGCTGGGCTGCAGCGTCGCCCTGTTCGCGGTCGGAGCGCATGGCATCGAGCCCATCGCCGACGTCCTCCCGCCACCCTGGCGCCTGAGCGGGCGCGCGCCCGAGCTCTTGCCCGTGAGCGTCACGCTCGACCAGCCACCGGGCGACGACCTCGTGGTGGGCTTTCTGTGTCGCGAGCCGCACGATCTCGCGCTCCTGCTCGCCGCGCTGGAACGCACCTATGGCGCGACCCACGATCTACGGGCGCGGCCGCCCAGCGTGCCAGGTTGCGAGACCCGTTCGCACCTGGTCCGGCAGAGCGCCCCGACGCCATGATGCGGCGCGCGGCTGCGGCCTCCACCCTGCTGCTGGCGCTGGTCGCCATGGCCCCGAGCGCAGCGGCGGCGACGCACCGGGTCGCCGTCGTGGTCGGCAACAACACCGGTCACGACGCCGACGCGCCGCTGGTCTATGCCGAGCGCGACGCGACCCGGGTCGCCGCGCTCCTGCACGAGCTGGGACACTTCGACGACATCAAGCTCCTGATCGGTCGTGACGCGGGCACCATCCTGGCCGCGCTCGCCGAGGTGCGCGCGCTCGCCGCCCGGGAGCGCGCCGCCAGCGACGAGGTGATGTTCCTCTTCTATTACTCCGGCCACGGCGGCCAGGACGGGCTGCACCTGGGCGCCAGCTTGCTCGAGCACACCGCGCTGCTCGCCGAGCTGAGGGCCATCCCGTCCGACCTGCGTGTCGTCATCGTCGACGCCTGCGAGGCCGGTGCGTTCACCCTTGGCAAGGGCATGCATGCGCGCTCGCCGGTGAGCGTGCAGCTCGTCGATTCGCTTGGCACCACCGGCGAGGCCATCCTGGCGTCCACCACCCGGAGTGAGTCCGCGCAGGAGTCGGAGCTGCTCAAGGGTGGCTTCTTCACCTCCCACCTGCTCTCGGGCTTACGCGGTGCCGCCGACCGGAACGGCGACGGGGTCGTCGGGCTGCGCGAGGCCTACGAATACGCCCACGACCGGACCGTCTCCGGAACCGTGGTGAGCGCGGCGGGCCTGCAGCGGCCCACCTACGCGGTCGAGCTCAAGGGGTCCGGCGACGTACCGCTCGCCTGGCCGGGCCAGAGCCGCAGCTTCCTGCAGTTCCGCGCGCGCTCGACCGGCAGCTTCCTGGTGCTGTCCGAGGACGAAGACGTCGTGCTCGCCGAGATCCCGGCGACCGGCGGTGACACCCAGCGGATCGCGCTCTTGCCCGGCTCGTACTGGATCAAGAAGCGCAGCACGGGCGGTATCCTGGTAGCGCGCGTGCGGCTCGCAGAAGGCGTGGACGCGGTGCTCGACGAGGCGCAGATGGCGCAGATTCCCTACGCCACGCTGGCGCAGAAGGGCGGCCGGCCGCCCGGTCTCATCACCGTCTCGGCGGGCATGGCCACGCCCATCCGCTCGGCCGCGTCGATGCTGCCCATGACGCTCGAGCTCGGCTACCTGATGAGCTTCGACCGCTTCGGCCTGTGGTGGTCGCTCGCGCTGGGCGCCGGCCCGTCGGGCGGCCCGACCGGCGACAGCCTGCTCATGCTCGAGCTACGCCCGCAGCTGGCCTTGCTGTGGCGTCGCCCCTACCAGCGCTGGGAGCTGTTCTACGGCGCCATGGCGAGCGTGTCACTCTACTATCAGCTCGTCGCTGACCAGCAGTACAGCTCGCTGGGATTCGGGGGCGACGGGGTCGTCGGCTTCTCGGTGTGGATGAGCGAGCGCGTGGCAATAACCGCGCACCTCGAGACCGGGATCCGGCTGGTGGGCTACCAGGAGGTCCCGCCGACCAGCTTCGAGCCCATTCCGGACGAGTTCGTGCACGCCAGCCTGAGCGTGGGCGTGCGCCTGCGCTTCTGAGGCAGGGTGCACCAATGAGCGGGTCGCGCTGGCCACCTCCTCAGATAGGTGCGTGGCCGCAGCACCTGTGCTTGACGAGCTCGGCTTCTCGTAAGTACAGAATCAGCGACGTCGCTCGGCATTGCATCCTGCTCCGGATTTCACGGCTAATGCCAAGCTCGGCATTAACCGTGAGGGGGCCCAGGGGCGGCGTATTCCTTGGGTCAGCGACTTCGGGGCGACATTGCTTCGAGCAGCTTGAAGGTGATCCGCTGGGTCGGCCGCCGCGTGGATGGGCGAGCTGGGCTCGCCGAGAACCTACTGAGCGGAACCGTGGGGGCCGGGGGAGCACCAAGAGGCACCTACCGGCAGAGAAGGCTGCGCCGAGGCTTCGGTGGTCTTTCGCGGCATGGAAGTGCCTGAAATGGCTTCATCCTCGAGTCCCGACTAACGAAAGCCCCGGTGGGGTCACTAGATTTATCTGTAATTGCGAGTAGTTACGAGCGCCGCCGTTGCGGCCGTCGTTTTGGACGAGGCGGCGTTCTTGTTTTCGGGAAGTAGCGCGAGATCTCGTACGTGCTCTGCCTGCTAGCCGCCCTTGATCGGCTGCCCTTTCATCGTCGTGTCGAGGCTGCTCGTGCGCGAGACCAAGCATCACGTCGTCGTCGTGACGCGAGGGCAGGCCGCCGTCGAGGTGCGACGCGACGTCTTTATGCACACGACGCTTCGATCGCGACCTGTCGTCAATGTGCCAGGCGGGCCTCGTCAACAACCTCAACGACGGCATGGCGTGGGGGCTCCTTCCGATCTTCTTCGGCCATCGGGATGAAGCTGGGGCAGGTCGCTTAGCTGCGCACGAAGAGACGTTCGAGTCGGCTTTTTTCGGCGGAAACGTGAAGCTCAGCCACGTTTGGCGCGCTACATGCTCCAGCGCAGCGCCGGAGTATGGACGGGCGCGTCCCACAGCGCGCGCAGCGACTCGTCGAGGACGCTGACGGTGATCGAGCAGCCAGCCATGTCGAGCGACGTGACCCAGGATCCGGTCAGGTGGCGGACGACCTTCAGGCCACGCTTCGTAAGGATGCGTTGCGCTGCATGGACCATGACGAAGAGCTCCATCGCCGGCGTCGCGCCCAGGCCGTTCACCAGCAGCAGCACCTCGGCGCCGCGCTTGGCGTCGAGGTCCTCAAGGATGGCACCGAGCATCTCGTCGGCGATGGCGTCGGCCGCGGCGAGCTTCACCCGGCGGCGGCCCGGTTCGCCGTGGATGCCGACGCCCATCTCCATCTCGTCGTCGCCGAGGGTGAATGTGGGCTTTCCGGCCGCGGGCACCGTGCACGAGGGGAGCGCCACGCCCATCGAGCGGGTGCGGCGGTTGACGCGTTCACCCAGCGCCTTCAGGTCGGCGAGCGCGAGCCCCTGCTCGGCGGCCGCCCCGACGATCTTCTCGACCACGAGCGTGCCGGCGACGCCGCGCCGGCCGGTCGAGTAGGAGGACCGCTCGACCGCCACGTCGTCGTCGGTGAGGACGATCTCGACCTCGCGTCCGGCCAGCTCCGCGGCGAGGCGGAAGTTCATCACGTCGCCCTCGTAGTTCTTGACCACGAACAGCACGCCTCGCCCGCGATCCACCGCCGCAGCGGCGTCGACCATCTGGTCCGGCGTCGGCGAGGTGAACACCTGGCCCGGGCAGGCGGCGTCGAGCATGCCGTGGCCGACGAAGCCGATGTGCAGCGGCTCGTGACCCGAGCCGCCGCCCGAGATCAGCGCCACCTTGTCGAGCCCGAGCGTCCGGCGCCGGACGAACTTGCGCTCCTCGCCCAGCATCACGATGTCGCCGTGGGCAGCGGCGAATCCGTCCAGGCTCTCGGCCAGGATGTCGGCCGGCGAGTTGATGAGCTTCTTCATCTCATTCCTCCTGCGCGAGCCGGGCGATCCGGCGCGCGATCTCGGTGATGGTCTCGTCGAGGAGCCGGTTGCGGCGCGCGTCGCCGAGATCGGGGAGGGTCAAGGTCAGGCTCCGGCTTCCCGTCGGCTTCGGCTTGTCAGCGGCGAGGCGGCGCGAGTGCGCCTGCGTGTACGCGGCCAGGAACTCGCGCTTCTCGCCGGGGGTGAAGTGACAGATCTCGAAGATGGTGTCGAGGTGAGCGGTCGGGATCGGCACCGAATAAGTCGGGCTGGTGATCTGCGAGATGAAGGAGCGGTTCTTGCCCAGCGCCAGCGCGAGCTTGTGGCGCGTGCCCGACGGCCGGGTGTCGACCACGCGCTTGAGCACGCTCTTGTAGACGCCCACGGCGGCGATGCGGTCCGGTTCGGGTCTCACGGGAGCCATGATTTCACCGCTTGTACCTCGCGCAGGTCGGTGGCGCCGATGGCCATCTTCGCGCGACCGACCAGGCCCGGCGCCATCGAGAGCGTGCGCAGCCCGGCCGCGAGCAGGAACGGGATGGCGGCCGGATCGCCGCCCGCGTCGCCGCACAGGCTGGCCTCCACGCCGCGCGCGCTGGCCACCTCGACCACATGACGGATGAGGCGCAGCACCGCGGGCTGGGTCGGATCCAAGAGCCCGGCCAGCGCGCTCACGTCACGTCCGCTGGCGGCCACGTACTGCGTGAGATCGTTCGAGCCGATGGAGAAGAAGTCGGCCTGGAACA
>OBEQ011093299.1_pt1 | contig 17796 bp, 23 predicted proteins | sample 1670901 | NCBI WGS metagenome assembly OBEQ01 (sample SAMEA104232315, study PRJEB22302) | groundwater metagenome | biome: forest; feature: aquifer; material: groundwater | place: USA | collected 2011-08-07 | depth 5.4 m
ACAGGAGTACCGGCAAGAGCAAGAAAAGAATGGGCAGTTTTTTCATTTCCACGTCACTCTCTCTGGGACGGGTTTGGTCTTGTCATACGTACTGACCCAGGGCATCAGCAGGAAGAACATGAAATACACGACCGTCAGCACCTGCGCCCAGCGCACGTTCTGGAACAGGATCAGGTCGACGTGTCCCGGATTGCGCGTCCCGAGAAAACCAAGGACGATGAAGCTCACGACGAAAATCCCGAGCGTCGTCTTGTACATCCAGCCGCGATAACGAATCGACTTGACCGGCGAACGGTCGAGCCAGGGCAGGAAGAAGAACAACACCAGCGACAGGCCCATCAACACCACGCCCCAGACTTTGGCTTCGAGCATCAGGAATCCCACCAGCAACACCACGGCCGCCAGAATGGTAACGGCCTTGGCCTTGATGTTACGTATGCTCACCACCGTGAGCGCGGCCAACAGCACCACGAACGGGATCAGGCCGAAGCGCACCAATTCTTCCGTGGTTGCACGCAGGATCGAGTAGAACGGCGTGAAGTACCACAGCGGCTTGATGTCCGGCGGGGTGTTCAGAATGTTCGCCGGTACAAAGTTGTCGTGCTCGAGGAACCAGCCGCCCACTTCCGGCGTGAAGAACACCACGGCCGAGAAAAACATCAGGAACACGACGGTACCGACGGTGTCCTTGACGGTGTAGTAAGGATGGAACGCAATGCCGTCGAGCGGCACGCCCTTGGCGTCTTTCTTTTTCTTGATGTCGACGCCGTCGGGATTGTTCGAGCCGACCTTGTGCAACGCCACGATGTGCAGGAACACCAGCACCAGCAGCAGCAGCGGCACCGCGATCACGTGCAGCGAGAAGAAACGGTTGAGCGTCGCATCGGCGACCACGAAGTCACCGCGGATCCACTCGGACAGAGCCGGTCCAACGAGCGGAATCGCATCGAACAGCGAGATGATCACCTGCGCGCCCCAATAGGACATATTGCCCCACGGCAGCAAGTAGCCCATGAAGGCCTCGGCCATAAGCGCGATAAAGATCACCATGCCGATGATCCACACCAGTTCGCGCGGGCCCTTGAACGAGCCGTACATCAAACCACGGAACATGTGCAGATAAACGACGATAAAGAAGAACGATGCGCCGGTTGAATGCAGGTAGCGGATCAGCCAGCCCCACGGCACGTCGCGCATGATGTACTCGACGGACGCGAACGCGAGGCCGGTGTCCGGCTTGTAATGCATGGTGAGGAAGATACCGGAGAGAATCTGAATGACCAGCACCACCATCGCAAGCGAGCCGAAGTAGTACCAGAAATTGAAATTCTTGGGCGCGTAGTATTTGGAGACGTGTTCTTCCCAGACCTTGGTGGCCGGGAAACGCTCATCGATCCAGGCGAGCAGCTTTTGCATCAGGCGGCTCCTTTCTTGGCTTTCGGGTCGACGCCGATGAGGATGCGCGAGTCAGTCACGTACGTGTGCTGCGGCACCTTGAGGTTGGTCGGTGCCGGCACGTTCTTGTACACGCGACCGGCGAGATCGAACTTGGAACCGTGGCACGGGCAGTAGAATCCGCCTTCCCAATCCGGACTGATCGATCCGGCGGCGAGTTCCTTTTTCGGCGAGCAGCCGAGGTGGGTACAGATGCCGATGACGACCAGCACTTCGGGTTTAATCGAGCGGGTTGCGTTCGGCGGGTAGGACGGCTGCTGATCCGCCCCCTGCGACTTCGGGTCGCCCAGCTTCGGCTCAACTTCCTGCAGCGACTTCAGCATCTCCGGCGAGCGGCGCAGAATCCACACCGGCTTGCCCTGCCATTCGACAGTCATGACCTTGCCGGGCTGAAGGTTGCCGATATCCACTTCCACCGGTGCGCCGGCCGCTTTCGCGCGCGCGCTTGGGGTCATGCTCTTTACGAACGGCACGGCGGCAAAGCCGGCGCCGACTACACCGACGGCGGTCGTTGCCTGCAACAACGTCCGTCGTTGCGGGTCCACGTCCTTCTTACTCATGAATCCCCCTCGACCAAATGAAAAATCGCGCCCCAAGCAAACTTAAGTGCGCGACGACGAAATGACCAGTCACGAATTGAAAATCAGACATGCCTGTAAGCATTAATAGTGGGGGAAAATCGTTGTTTTCTGCCCGAAAATGCGGCGCATAGGATCGTACATCGCGGTATCACAAGTCAAGCGTAGATCGCCGATATTAAGTACTTTTCTCTATCCGCGGAAACGAAGAAGCAGGCAGAATACGCTCTTTCGTTGCGTCAAAACCGTTCGCCATCTGCGCCAGCCGAAGGAAACCTTTCTAATGCATCTCAAGCCGTCCCTGATATTCGTCCTTAAGGCCAGTGTGGTTGGCTTGGCAGCCGCGTTTGTCATATTGCTATGGCGTCCGGAACTGTTGCAACGCGGACCGGTGGAGATTCACGAAGCGTCGTCTATCGTCCCGGCGGCGGCGCGTTCAGTGCAAGGACCCTATTCCTACGCCGCCGCCGTCGAAAAAGCGATACCGGCGGTGGTAAACATTAACACCGCTAAAGTAGTAACCGTGCGCCCGAACCCCTTCATGGAAGACCCGGTGCTGCGACAATTCTTCGGCCGCAATCTGGATGACCTTATCCGCCCGCGCCAGGAGGTCGAAACCAGCCTGGGCAGCGGCGTGATCGTCAGCGAACAGGGTTACATCCTCACCAACCACCATGTGATTCAGGGCGCCGATGCAATCCAGGTCTCGCTGCACGACGGACGTGTGGCGCAGGCCACGGTCGTCGGCAGCGACCCGGACACCGATATCGCGGTATTAAAAGTTAGCCTCAAAAAACTCCCGACGATCACCCTCGGACACTCGGAACGCGCGCAGGTTGGCGACGTGGCACTGGCGATCGGCAACCCGTTCGGCGTCGGCCAGACCGTGACCATGGGCATCGTCAGCGCCACCGGCCTCAATAAGCTCGGCATCAATACTTTCGAGAACTTCATCCAGACCGATGCCGCCATCAATCCGGGCAATTCGGGCGGTGCACTAGTGGATGCCGAAGGCAGCCTGATCGGTATCAACACCGCGATTCTTTCACGCAGCGGCGGTTACCAGGGCATCGGCTTTGCGATCCCGACCAGCCTGGCGAAAAGCGTACTCGAAGACATTATTCAACACGGGCGGCCGTTGCGTGGCTGGCTCGGCGTGGAGGCGCAGGGCATTACGGCGGAAACGCAGCGTTCGCTCAATCTCAAAACCACCAAGGGCGTCGTCGTGACGGGCGTGATACGCAACGGCCCGGCACACAAGGCGGGGCTGAAGCCCGGGGACATCATCACCGCCATCGACAGCAAAGAGATCATCGATGCGCGTGAGGCAATGGTGGCCATTCTCAGTCGCCGGCCGGGAGTCCAGGTGGCGCTGACGATACTGCGCGAGGGAGAAACGTTGACGCTGCAAGCGACCACGGTGGAACAGCCCCCGCGCCGGACCCACACCGGAAACGGTTAAGGCGCGTTATCGGTCCTCGTCGTCCACCGCCGCCGCAGACTCGTCCTGCTTGCGTCGATATGTGCGGCGTGCAACCAGCAAACCGATTTCGAACAACGCGTACATCGGCAACGCGAGTGCGACTTGCGAGAACACGTCCGGCGGGGTCAGCACCGCGGCAACAACGAAAACACCGAGGAACACGTACGAACGCTTCGCTGCCAGGGTCTCCGGATTGATCACGCCCATGTGGCACAGCACGATCACCGCGATCGGCACTTCAAACGCGACGCCAAAGGCGATGAACATGCCGAACACGAAATCGAGATAGGACTTGATGTCGGTCATCACGGTCACACCAGGTGGTGCCGTCGTAATGAAAAACTGGAACACCGGTGGAAACACCACAAAGTACGCGAACGCCATGCCGGCATAAAACAGCAAGGTGCTCGATATCAGCAGCGGCGCGATCAGCTTGCGCTCGCGCCGGTACAGCCCGGGTGCCACAAACGCCCACACCTGATACAGCAGCCATGGCGCGGACAGCACGAAACTCACGACCAGAAACAGCTTGATCGGAATCATGAACGGCGCCGCGATGTCGGTCGCGATCACGCTGCCGCCCTTTTTTATCAGCGGCGTCGCCACGATTTCGTACAACTCGTTCGGACCCCATCCGAATATCAGCAGCGCGACGCCAATGACGCCGACGCCCGCCACCGCATAAAGCAGGCGGTTGCGCAGTTCGAGCAGATGGGAAATGAACGAGCCTTCAGGCCCGTTTTCTGGCTCGGCCATTGGGACGCTTGGTGCTGACGGTTTTGTTCTTGACCGCGGTCTTCTTCGCGGGAGATTTTGGCTTTTTTGCGGACTTGGAAGCGGTGGCGGTCTTCGGTGTGGCGGCGCCTAACGACGGCTCGCTGATCGGTTCAACGTTCAGCTGTTGCATCACCCGTCCGGACGTTTCTTCCATGACGCGGCGCGTATCGTCGAGGTCCTGCTTGAGCTTTTGCAGCTCCATGATTTCGGCGTTGCGCAGCTCGCGATCGAGATCGTGCCGCACCTCGGACACGAAGCCACGCAGCTTCGCCATCCACCGGCCCGCCGTGCGCGCCACTTCCGGTAACCGCTTCGGACCCAGCACGACCAGTGCCAACAGGGCGATGAGGACGAGCTCGGAGAATCCGACGTCGAACATGGCGGTGCCGGCGTCGCGCTGACGTCAGACTTTCTTCTTTTTCTTGGCAGTCACTTCAGCATCGATGACGCGGCCGGACGCGGGCAGCTTTTTGGTTTCCGCATCATCCTGCGGCTTCTTCTGCTCTTCGTTCATCGAATCTTTGAAGTTGCGAATCGCCGCGCCCAGATCGCTACCGACATTGCGCAGTTTCTTGGTACCAAAGATCACGACCACGATGGCCAGAACAATCAACCAATGCCAAATGCTTAAAGAACCCATAACACTCTCCGATCAATGTTCAACCACAGTTAAATTCGATACCGCCGATGCAACACCGCTCTCGGTGCAGTTATTTTCTGTCCGCGCGCGCCGCGCGCTCTTCGTGCCCAGACACGCCGAAGCGCCGCTCCAACTCTTTGAGAATATCATCTGGCTTCAAACCCAGCTGCGCAAGCAACACCAGCGTGTGAAACCAAAGATCCGCGATCTCGTGGACAATCTTGTCCTTCTCGCCCGATTTCGCCGCCAGCACGGTCTCGGTCGCCTCTTCACCAATCTTTTTGAGAATGGCATCCAGCCCCTTGGCGTACAGACTCGCCACATACGACGACGCCGGATCGGCGCCGATTCGCGTTTCAAGTACCTGGGCCAGCTTGTTCAGTACATCCGACATGTCACTTCTTTCCGTAAATGGCGTGCTCGCTTCTGATCACCGGTTCGACCGCCACCCAGCGATCGCCCTGGAGCTGTTGATAGAAGCAGCGCTCGCGTCCGGTATGGCAGGCAATGCCGCCGCGTTGTTCGACCAGCAGCAGCACGGCGTCGCTGTCGCAGTCGAGACGGATATCCTTGACCGTCTGAACGTGACCCGACTCTTCGCCCTTGCGCCACAGCTTCGCGCGCGAACGCGACCAATACACGGCGCGGCCTTCCTTTGCTGTTGCGGCGAGCGCCTCGCGGTTCATCCACGCAAGTGTGAGCACCTTGCCGGTCGCGGCCTCCTGCGCAATCGCAGGCACCAGACCGTCGGCATTCCACTTTACCGCATCGAGCCACAAATCATTCATTAGAGTTTTCGGCAGGACACTTCGATACCACCGATTCTAACCGTCAACACCGTAGCGCGACAGCGAAAACCGCAAAACGTACCGGATCAGAGGCGGATTTCGATGCCCGCCTGCAACATGCGCCGCTTGGCCTGGGCCACGGTGTATTCCCCGAAGTGGAAAATGCTGGCCGCCAGCACCGCATCGGCATGACCCTCCACCACGCCCGCGACCAGATGATCGAGATTGCCGACACCACCCGAGGCGATGACGGGAATACGGACCGTGTCAGACACCGCACGCGTCAGCGCGAGATCGAATCCATCTTTTGTACCGTCGCGATCCATGCTGGTGAGTAATATCTCGCCGGCGCCATAATCGGCCATGCGCTGCGCCCACTCGACAACATCCAGCCCGGTGCCGCGTCGGCCGCCGTGGGTGAATACTTCCCAGCGATCCGCGCCGACACGCTTGGCATCGATCGCCACCACGATGCATTGCGAACCGAAATGATCCGAGGCCTCTTTCACGAACTCCGGCCGCGTCACGGCCGCGGTGTTGATGCCGACCTTGTCGGCACCGGCATTCAACATGCGGCGCACGTCGGCCACGGTACGAATGCCGCCGCCGACGGTGAGTGGAATGAATACCTGCTCGGCCACGCGCTCGACCACCTGCACCATGGTCTCGCGGTCGTCGGAGCTGGCGGTGATATCGAGGAAGGTCACTTCGTCTGCGCCCTGCTCGTCGTAGCGGCGCGCGATTTCAACCGGATCGCCGGCATCGCGGATGTCGACGAACTTCACGCCTTTCACGACGCGGCCGTTGTCGACATCGAGACAGGGAATGATGCGTTTAGCGAGGCCCATGATTTCGGAACGCCAGCGACGTGCCTGGCTGAAGAATATTATTTGGTGCCCAGTTCATCCGCGAGCTTCTGTCCCGCGGCGAAGTCGAGCGTACCTTCATAGATGGCGCGACCGGTAATGGCACCGGTGATGCCGCTGTCGGCGACGTCGCACAGCTGACGGATGTCGTCGAGGTTGGTGATGCCACCGGAGGCAATGACGGGAATTGTGATCGCGTTCGCGAGCTTGACCGTGGCCTCCACGTTCACGCCGCCCATCATGCCGTCGCGACCGATGTCGGTATAAATGATCGCTTCGACGCCGTCGTCCTGAAATTTCTGCGCCAGGTCGATGACGTCGTGACCGGAGAGCTTGGACCAGCCGTCGATCGCGACCTTGCCGTCTTTGGCATCCAGCCCGACGATGATGTGGCCGGGAAACTCGCTGCACACATCGGAGACGAAGTGCGGGGCGTTCACCGCCTTGGTGCCGAGAATCACGTAGCGCACACCCATGTCGAGATAGGTCTGGATGGTCTCTTCATCGCGGATACCGCCGCCGACCTGCACCGGCAGTTTGGGAAAGGCCTCGATCACGGCCTGGATCGCTTCCAGGTTGGCCGGCTTACCGGAGCGCGCGCCGTCGAGATCCACCAGATGCAGACGCCGCGCCCCGGCATCCACCCAGCGCTGGGCGGTGGCGATCGGGTCGTCGGAAAAAACGGTGACGTCGTCCATCTTGCCCTGACGCAGGCGCACGCATTTACCGTCTTTGAGATCGATGGCGGGAATCAATAAGAGCGAAGACATAAAACGGATCGTGCCAGATGAGTATTATGGATGAGTGATTATTTATGAAGGAGCAAGTCGCGGCCGGCCCCGGAATCAGGATAATTTCAATTTAGTTTAGCTCAGCTAGTGATCGCTGCCGTTCCAGGCAACAAAGTTCTCCAGCAACTGCAGCCCGCTACGCGCGCTCTTCTCGGGATGGAATTGCACGGCGAAAATATTGTCACGAGCCGCGGCCGAGGTAAACGGCAATCCATATTCGGTGATCCCGACGGCGTCCCGGGGTTCGCGCGAATCGGCATAATAGCTGTGCACGAAGTAGAAACGCGCGTCCTGTTCAATGCCGCGCCACAGCGGATGTGCCCGTTGTTGGTGCACTCGACTCCAGCCCATGTGCGGGACCTTAAGTGTGCGATCGGTCGGGTTAAAACGTTTGACGCCGCCCGGCAGAACATTGAGGCAGGTCGTGCCCCCGCCCTCTTCGCTGCGCTCGTAAAGCGCCTGCAGGCCGAGACAAATGCCGAGAAAGGGTTTGGTGCGCATGGCAGCGGTCACGGCTTCCAGCAAACCATCACGCGCCAAGGCCAGCATGCATCCGCCGATGGCGCCCTGCCCCGGAAACACGACCCGGTCGGCGCGCGCGATTTCCGCGGCCGCGCTGGTCAGACTCACGCGCGCCTGCGGGGCCACGTGCTCGATGGCTTTGCACACCGAACGCAGGTTACCCATTCCGTAATCGATGACAGCGACTGTAGTCATAAAAAGGAGGTCAATTCACCGCAAAGGCGCGAAGGACGCAAAGAAAGAAACTTTTAAACACAAAGACCTTTGCGCCTTTGCGGTGAAAAATTTTTACAGACTTCCTTTGGTCGAGGGGACCACGTCACCCATGCGCGCATCCGGCTCAAGCGCCATACGCAGCGCGCGACCGAAGGCCTTGAACACGGTCTCGGCGACGTGATGCGCGTTCTTGCCGCGCAGGCAATCGACGTGCAGCGTGACCAAGCCATGGTTCACGAAGCCCTGAAAAAATTCGTGTAGCAGATCGACATCGAAGTCGCTGATGCGCGCGCGCGGATATTCCACCGCGTACACCAGACCCGGGCGACCGGAAAAATCCACGACCACGCGCGAGAGCGCCTCGTCGAGCGGCACATAGGCGTGACCGTAACGGCGGATGCCGCGCTTGTCGCCCGCGGCCTTCAGCACCGCCTGACCGAGCGTAATGCCGATGTCTTCCACGGTGTGGTGCGCATCGATGTGCAGGTCGCCCTTGGCCTCGATGGTGAGGTCCATCGAACCGTGGCGCGCGACCTGGTCGAGCATGTGATCCAGAAACGGCAGGCCGGTCTGGAATTGCGACGTACCCGAGCCGTCCAGGTTTACCGATACCTGGATCTGGGTTTCTTTGGTATTGCGCGTCACCTGCGCACGGCGCTCAGCCACGATCAACGCTCCCCGAATGAATGTGCCAATGGTAGCAGAAAACAGCTTTGATTTAGCCCGCGACGCGCGCTTACAGCGACACCGCCAGCGCTGTCAGGAACGCCGCGTTCTCTTGTGCGGTGCCCACCGTGACCCGCAAACAACCCTTGAGCGGACCCGCACTGGTATCGAGATTCTTGATCAGGATCTGCCGCTGGCGCAGTTTTTCGAAGACCTCGGTGGCCGACCGACCTTCGATGCGAAACAGAATGAAATTCGCCGCCGACGGATACGGCCGTACGCCCGGCAGCTTGGCCAGCGCCGCGTACAGCGTTTCGCGATCCTGACGGATCTGCGCCGCCTGGGCCTCCAGCACCTGCGCGTGATCAAGCGCGAAGCGCACGCTTGCCTGCGTCAGGCTGTTGATGTTGTATGGCATGCGCACTTTATCGAACTCGTGCAACCACGCCGACGCCCCGGCGAGCACGCCGAGGCGAAGTCCCGCGAGGCCGAGCTTTGAGAATGTGCGCAGCACCAGCAGATTGTCGTATTCCGGCAGCCGGCTCATGAAGCTCTGCTGACAGAACGGATGATACGCCTCGTCCACGACGACAAGCCCGTCAGTCTCGCTGACCAGCTCTTCGATGTCGTCGGCATCAAACAGATTGCCGGTTGGATTATTGGGATACGCCAGAAACACCGCCGCCGGTTTGTGCTCGGCGATGGCCTTGAACATGGCATCCATGTCGAGAGAGAAATCGTCGGCCAAAGGAACCGGCACGAACTTCATGCCGACGAATTTGGCGGTCATGGCGTACATCACAAAGCTCGGCGCTGGCGCCAGCACGGTCGCCCCCGGCTTCGCCAGTGCGAGCAGGATGATCTGGATCAGCTCGTCGGAACCGTTGCCAAGCAGCGTCTCGATGCCCCCGGGTACATTCCAGGCCGTGCGCAGCTGTGCGCGCAACTCGGCGGCGCCGGGATCCGGATAACGGTTGAGCTCGACGTGTTTCAGCACCGCCAACCACTGCTGCGTCAGCGCTTCGGGCCAGGCGTACGGATTCTCCATCGCGTCGAGCTTGATCAGCCCGCGCGCATCGGGGACAGGATAAGCACTGAGCGCCCGGATCTCCGCGCGGATCAGTGCCTGGATCTTGCTTTGAAGGTTGTCAGTCATTGTTGAAAACGATTATTCACCGCAAAGGCGCAAAGGACGGTCGCTCCAGCGCATCCTGCGCTCGCGACATTCGCGCGCCCTTGCGCAGCACAAAGAAAGCCGCGACACATAAAAAACTATTTTTTTATGCGGTATTCCGCCGAACGCGCATGCGCGGTGAGGCCTTCGGCGCGGGCGAGCGTCGAGGCCACGCGGCCGAGGGCCGAGGCCGCGTCCGCGGAACACTGGATCAGGCTCGTGCGCTTCTGAAAGTCGTACACGCCGAGCGGCGACGAGAAACGCGCCGTGCCCGACGTAGGCAGTACGTGGTTCGGTCCGGCACAGTAATCGCCGAGCGCTTCGGCCGTGTAACGGCCGATGAAGATGGCGCCGGCATGCCGGATCGAGGCCGCGACCGCATCGGCGTTGTCGAGCGACAGCTCCAGATGCTCGGGCGCGATCCGATTGACGATGGAAACGCCTTCGTCGAGATCGCGCACCGTAATGAGCGCGCCGCGTGCCTCAAGCGAGGCCTGAATAATGTCGCGCCGCTCCATCGTCGGTAACAAGCGCTCGATCGCCTCGGCGACGCGTTTGGTAAACGCTTCATCGAGACTGACCAGGATCGCCTGCGCCCGCTCGTCGTGTTCGGCCTGGGAGAATAAATCCATCGCGATCCAGTCGGGATCGGTATTGCCGTCGCACAACACCACGATCTCGGACGGACCGGCGATCATGTCGATGTCGACCGCGCCGAACACCATGCGCTTGGCTGTGGCCACATAGATGTTGCCGGGCCCCACTATCTTGTCCACTTTCGGGATGGCGGTCGTGCCGTACGCGAGCGCCGCCACGGCCTGAGCGCCGCCAATGGTAAACACGCGATCGACGCCGGCAATCCCGGCCGCTGCCAGCACCAGCTCGTTGAGTTCGCCTTGCGGCGCGGGGACGACCATCACCAGTTCCGGCACACCGGCGACTTTCGCCGGAATCGCATTCATCAATACGGATGAGGGATAGGCCGCCTTGCCGCCGGGAACATAGAGACCGGCACGCGCCAGCGGCGTGACCTGCTGGCCGAGGCGCGTGCCCTCCGATTCGAAACTCCACGATTCAATGCGCTGGCGCGCGTGGTAGTCGCGGATGCGCGTCGCCGCCGTCTCAAGCGCCGTGCGCGCGTCGGTCGGAATCGTGAGACGCGCCTCGTTCAAGCGCGTGCGCGGAATCTCGAGCTTGTCGACGGAAGCGACGTCGTAATGATCGAAGCGGCTCGTGTACTCCAGCAGTGCGGCATCGCCGCGCACGCGCACGTCGTCGACAATCGCGCGCACCGTGGTTTCGACCGTCGGATCGGCAGACTGGGAACGATCGAGCAGGCGCTCGAAGGTGGCGCGGAATCCTGGCTCACGCGAATTCAGCCGCTGGATAGTAAATGCCATGGCAATCAGCCGGCGACGCCGGCAAGCAGATCGACGATGCGTTGCATCGCCGCACGCTTCATTTTCATCGAGGCGCGATTGGCCACCAGCCACGCCGAGACGTCGATGATGTGCTCGACCTCGACCAGGCCATTGGCCTTGAGCGTATTGCCGCTCGAAACCAGATCGACGATGCGATCGGACAGGCCCACCAAGGGCGCCAACTCCATCGAGCCGTAGAGCTTGATGATGTCGGTCTGGATGCCCTTGGCCGCAAAGTGGCGGCGCGTGATGTTCGGATATTTGGTCGCCACGCGCACGCGCGTCCAGCTGCGCGGGTCATCGGCAGCGGCAATGTTTGCCGGTTCCGCGACGCTCAAACGGCAGCGCGCGATCTTGAGATCCATCAATTGGTACAGCGAGTCGCCTTCGTGCTCCATCAACACGTCGCGCCCGGCGATGCCGAGGTCGGCGGCACCGAACTCGACATAGGTCGGCACGTCGGCGGCGCGAATGATGGTGAGTTTTAAATCGGGATCGCTCGTCTCGAGCACGAGTTTGCGGCTCTTGAACGGATCCTCCACCGGCTTGATACCGGCGCGCGCCAGCAGCGGCAGCGATTCCTCCAGGATACGCCCTTTCGAGAGCGCGAGGTTGAGCCCCGAATTGAGCGCCGCCATAATCAGACCGTTTTCTGCATCGCCTCGCGACGCGCGAGCGCTTCCGGCACCCGGCGGATACGCGCACCGAGACCGGAGAGTTTCTCTTCGATACATTCGTAACCGCGATCGATGTGATAAATGCGATCGACCACGGTCTCGCCTTCGGCCACCAGCGCCGCGAGCACCAGGCTCGCCGAGGCGCGCAGGTCGGTCGCCATCACCGGCGCGCCCTGCAGCGCCTTCACGCCGCGCACGATGGCGGTGTTGCCTTCCATTTCGATGTTCGCGCCCATGCGCTGCAACTCCTGCGCGTGCATGAAGCGGTTTTCGAAAATCGTCTCCGTCACCGTGGCCGAGCCTTCGGCGATCGTATTCATGGCCAGGAACTGCGCCTGCATGTCGGTCGGGAACGCCGGATACGGCGCGGTGCGCACCGACACCGCTTGCGGCCGGCGGCCGTCCATCGCGAGGTGAATCCAGTCCGGACCGGTTTCAATCGTGGCGCCGGCTTCGCGCAGCTTGTCGAGCACCGCGATCGACAGCTCGGGGCGCGTGTTGCGCAACCGCACGTCACCGCCGGTAATGGCACCGGCGATGAGATAGGTACCGGTCTCAATACGATCCGGAATCACCTCGTGCTCGGCGCCGTGCAGGCGCTCGACGCCGTCAATCGTAATTTCGTCGGTGCCGGCGCCGGTGATGCGCGCGCCCATGGCGATCAGACAATTCGCCAGATCGAGCACTTCCGGTTCGCGCGCGGCGTTTTCGATTACCGTCTCGCCGTCGGCGAGCGCGGCCGCCATCATCAGATTCTCGGTGCCAGTGACCGACACCATATCCATGAAAATGCGCGCGCCGTTCAGGCGCTTGGCCTTGGCGCGGATGTAACCACCGTCGAGATTGATTTCGGCGCCCATCGCCTGCAGGCCTTTGACATGCAGGTTGATCGGGCGCGAGCCAATGGCGCAACCGCCCGGCAACGACACTTCCGCTTCGCCGAAACGCGCCAGCAACGGGCCTAACACCAAGATTGAGGCGCGCATGGTTTTCACCAGCTCGTACGGCGCCGTCACCGAGGTGTTGTGCGAGGCCTTGGCCTCGACCACCATGCGATCGTCGACGGTGAGCCGCACGCCCATGCGCCCGAGCAACTCCATGGTGGTGGTGATGTCTTGCAGATGCGGCACGTTGCCGATGCGAAGCGTATCGGACGTCAGCAGCGAGGCCACCAGCAGCGGCAATGCGGCATTCTTGGCGCCCGAGATGCGGACTTCGCCGCGCATGGGAATACCGCCGTTAACGATCAGTTTGTCCATAGATTATGGTATTTCGAGAGTAAGTATTTTGGGGCTGCCCGGAACGGGTGCGAGTTCGTGACATCTTACAGAAAAACAAGGCCGCCCGCAGGCGGCCTGAGTATGTCGTCGCGGCAAGTGACCACGAACGGGCTTTGGAGGCTTATTACAGCTGGTCCAATCAATATCGGAGTGACCGTGCCTCAGACCGCCGGGTAATACCGTCGCTGCATGCGCTCCACATACGCCACCAGATTCGGACGGCTTTCCATGGCGGTACGCAACGGGGTGTCGAAATGCGGGCAAAGCCCACTCTGCGCAAAAGCAAATGCGGTGGCATCCGCGCCGCACGGCTGATCGCCCATCAGGTAGGTTTTTTCACCGAGCATGGCCGCCAGTGCGGCGATGCCCTTTTCAGCCAGCTGCGCAATCTCGGCACGCGTGTGTCGCCCGGTGCCTTGTCCATATAAATTCCGGGCCACTTTGCGACGGATCATATTCACCAGCAAGGGACGCATCGGCCACGGGATACTGCGGAAGAATAACGCCGGGCCCTTAATGAAATTGTGGTCAACCATCCAGCGCGCTTCCACCATTGCCCAATACAGATTGTCTTCGAGCATTTTTTCCGTTGCCCAGGCAACCGCACGCCGCTCTTCCGATAGCCCGCGATCAAAATCGAACTTGTATTTTTTCTCGATATGCAAACGGATGAACGTGGAGTCCGCCACGATCTCTCCGTCGTCGTCCATGTACGGTAATTTACCTTTGGGGGCCTTTCTGAAACCGCCGGTATCGACCTTGTAAGGCAGCGCCGCAATTTTGAGCAGCATCTCGGCTTTTACAACGAACGGGCTGGGATCAGGCAGGCCGAATAAGGGGCCAAAGGTATACAACGTAATCATGAACAACACTCCTGGTGAGAACGTCTGATGATGCGCTGTGCGCAACGCACGCCGACAGCAACGCGGTTCAATTGCGCAAACATAGCGGGCAACTTACCGCTGCGCCTCGGCCACGAGCTTTTGTAGCTCGCCGGTCTGGTACAGCTCGGTCATGATGTCGCAGCCACCGACCAGTTCTCCACCGATATAAAGCTGCGGAAACGTCGGCCAGTTGGAAAAGGTCTTCAGGCCCTGGCGCAGGTCGGCATCCGCCAGGATGTCGTAGGTCGCAAACTGTGCGCCGCAGGCGCTCAGCAGTTGCGTCGCCTTGGCCGAGAACCCGCACTGCGGGAACTGCGGCGAGCCCTTCATATAAAGCACGATCTTGGCGCCGGAAAGCTGTTGGCGGATCTTGTCGTTGATGTCCATAACACTACCTCGTTTGCAGAATGCGAATCTGGGTTGGCGAATTATGATAAATCAGGCTGGGCACTCATCGGGCGTCAGGGTCTTGAACGAGAGCGCGTGAATCTCGTTGCCCATCCGACTGCCGAGCGCCGCGTATACCATCTGGTGTCGCTGTACCTTGCTCTTGCCGGCGAATACCGCCGACACCACTTCGGCCTCGAAATGGTGGCCATCGCCGCTCACGCTTACGCGCGCACCGGGCAGGCCCTCTTCAAGCAGACGTTGAATCTCTTCTACGGGAAACATCGCGACTCCAATGAATAATACCAATTATCAAAAGGCCAGAAGGGGAATGCAAGAAAAGCCAAAGCGCGCGGCAACCGCGAAAAGCTAGGCAATGCCGAAGGCGTCGGCGAGACCGCTGACACCGATCATGTGCTTTATCTGTTCGGGGAAATTGATGAACCGCAGTTCGCGTCCGACCACGCGCGCCTGGTGCAACCACTCGATCATCAACGCCAGGCCGGCGCTATCGGCCCACTGCACCTTGCTCAGGTCGATGGTGACGGCGCCGCTGGTGTCATTGAGCCAATGCGCGGTCTTTGCCAGCAATGCCGGCACCGTGTGGAACGTCATGCGCCCGCAGATTTCGAACGTGCCGTCCGGACGCGCGCTGAAACCGTTTTCGCTCACTGCGGTGTTCCCGAACCGCCGGCCGCGGCGCGCTTGTTTTCCTGCACCATACTCTCGATCAGCTGGTCGAGGTTCTGCTTATGCAAACGCTCGGCATAGACGCGATGATACGTGGTGACGACGCTCGGGCCCTCGATCGCCATGTCGTAAATCTTCCAGCCGCTGTCCTGTTTGTAGAAGCTGTAGTTGATCGACACCGGCGGACCGCCGTCAGTGCGATGAATCGTGGACTTCACCGTCGCCGTACGGTCGCCGGCGGCAATCTTGAGCGGCTGGTAGACAATCTTTTCGTCGGTGTACTTGAGCAACGCCGTGGCGTAGGTACGCACCAGCAGATCGCGGAACTCGGCGGTGAAACCATTGCGCTGATCATCGCTCGCACGTCGCCACTCGGGTCCGAGCACCTGTTGCGCCATTTTGCGGAAATCGAAATGCGGCAACAGGTTCTGATCGACCATCGCGTAGAGTTTTTTGTATTCCTTGGCGTACGTGTCGCGATTTTCCTTGATGAGCTTTATGATCTGATCGGTCACCTCGCGCGCGGTCTGATCCGGCAGCGCTTCATCGGCGCGCACCGGCAACACCGCGGTAACGAACAAAACCATGCAGGCTGTAATCAGTCGTTTCATGACAAGCTTCATATCGTGTTCCTCGGCTTATTTCTTGCCGTTACCCTTGTTCGAATTTTCGTTCATCTCAGACGCCTTGCCGAACAACACCTGGCCGATGAGCTTCTCCAGCACGATCGCCGAGGCCGTGGTCTGGAACGCCTCGCCGTCTTTAAGGTTCTCGTCCGCACCACCCGGCTCGATACCGATATATTGATCGCCCAGCAGTCCCGACGTCAGGATCGAGGCGCTCGAGTCGGTCGGTAGATTATTGTAACGCCCGTCGATCTGCATCTCGACCGTGGCGCGGAAGCGTTCCTTGTCGAGCGTGATGCGCGCCACCCGACCGACGCGCACCCCCGCGAGCGTGATCGGCGCCTTAACCTTTAGACCACCGATATTGTCGAATTGCGCCGTCACACGATAGGCGCCGTCGACGTCGGCAGTAGTCAGGTTGCCAACCTTGAACGCCAGCATGGCGAGCGCCGCAATGCCCGCCGCGACGAACAATCCGACCCACAGCTCCAGTGCATTTCTACGTAACATTGTTACACCTCTCCAAGCGTCAGCGCCGTCAGGACAAAATCGAGACCGAGCACGGCGAGCGACGAATACACGACCGTGCGGTTGGTGGCGCGCGCGACACCTTCCGATGTCGGTACGGCATCGTAACCCTCGAACACCGCAATGCCGCTGCACACGAGCCCGAACACCGTGCTTTTGATGACACCGTTCATGATGTCACCGTAAAAATCCACACCCGCCTGCATCTGCGACCAGAACGGCCCGGCATCGACACCCAGCAGACCGACGCCGACCAGATGCCCGCCGAGCACGCCGATGGCCGAGAACAGCGCGGCCAGCAGCGGCATCGCCACGACACCGGCGATAAAGCGCGGCGCGATCACGCGCGTAATCGGATTGACCGCCATCATCTCCATGCCGGCGAGTTGCTCGGTCGCTTTCATCAGACCGATCTCCGCCGTCAGCGCCGACCCGGCACGGCCGGCGAACAACAGCGCCGTCACCACCGGCCCGAGTTCCCGCACCAGCGACAACGCCACCAGCAGACCGAGCGAATTGGCCGAGCCGAACTTGACCAGCGTGTTGTAGCCCTGCAGGCCGAGCACCATGCCCACGAACAACCCAGACACCAGGATGATCAACAGCGTCAACACGCCGACGGCGTAAATCTGCTGCACCACCAGCCCGAAGCGCGAGCGCAATTCGGCCGTACCGCGCACGACGTCGAAGATGAACAGGCCGGCGCGGCCGAGCCGCTCGATGCCTTCCACCACAACGCGCCCCAAGGTGCGCACCATGCCGTTCATGCGGCTTCCTCCATGAGGTCCTGCAGATAGTCACCGGCAGGATACTCATACGGCACCGGACCGTCCGGCAGGCCGTCCATGAACTGGCGCACATACTCGGAATTCGATTTCTGCAGTTCGGCCGGGGTTCCCTGGCCGATGATATGCCCGTCGCCGAGCAGGTAGGCGTAATCGGAGATCAGGCAGGTCTCGGGCACGTCGTGCGAAATCACGATCGAGGTAATGCCGAGGCTGCGATTCAACTCGCGGATCAACTTGGCAATGATTCCCTTTGAAATCGGATCGAGCCCGGTAAACGGCTCGTCGTACATGATCATCATCGGCTCGAGCGCGATCGAGCGCGCCAATGCCACACGCCGCGCCATACCGCCGGAGAGCTCGGACGGCATCAGGTCGCGCGCACCGCGCAGGCCGACGGTCTCGAGCTTCATCAGCACGACCTTGCGCAACAAGGTCTCCGAGAGTTTGGTGTGCTCGCGGATCGGGAAGGCGACGTTTTCGAATACGGATAAATCGGTCAGCAACGCGCCGGTCTGGAACAGCATGCCCATGCGCTTGCGCAGCTCGAACAGCTCGCGGG
>OBEQ013040730.1_pt1 | contig 17791 bp, 21 predicted proteins | sample 1670901 | NCBI WGS metagenome assembly OBEQ01 (sample SAMEA104232315, study PRJEB22302) | groundwater metagenome | biome: forest; feature: aquifer; material: groundwater | place: USA | collected 2011-08-07 | depth 5.4 m
ATTTGGTAAATATTATAAATAGTGTTCCGTTCGTGGTGAGCTTGTCGAACCATGAACAGGGAGTTAAAACGGTTTAACGACGACGAGAGCGACAATCCCCATCAATAAAAGGGTGGGTACTTCATTATAAATCCGAAAAAACTTCCCGCTTTTATACGCTGTATTCTCTTTGAGTTTGAGACGATAACGTCCAAGTGAGAAGAAATAGATTGCCAAAATCGCTACCAGCGTCAGTTTGGCGTGCATCCATCCCCCCATTTGAAATACATTTACCCCGTTATAGTGCTGTGTTGATAAGATGATTAACGCTGTTCCCGAGAGCAAGGTTGCCCAAAAAGCGGGGACACCTATGTATTTATAAATTTTCATCTCCATTACTTCGACGACATCGATGAATCCTTGGTTGGTACCGTTTTCGACATGGTAAACAAAGAGGCGCGGTAAGTAAAAAAGTACCGCAAACCATGAGACCATTGAGATGACATGAAACCATAAAATCCAGTTATACATATATTTTCCTAATGAATAAAGTGAGGAAGAATAGCGAAAAAAGATTAATTCTTATAGATTCTTTTTGACAAAGGTAATAATTTGAGGGGTAGGGAGTGCACCGCTGAATTGATCGACGATGCGATTGTTTCTAAATGCGATAACGGTGGGGATAGAACGGATACCGAAACGTGCGCCTAGATGCTGCTGCTCTTCGGTGTTAATTTTGACAAATTGGGCTTTGAGGGGGAAATGACGTGCCGCTTCTTCGAATGAGGGTGCCATACTTCGGCAGGGGCCGCACCAAGGTGCCCAAAAATCGGCGATAATGAGCCGCTCGTCATTGAGCATTAATCGATCAAACGCCGATGCATCCACGGAGATGGGTTTAGTATCAAGTAGGGAGGCTTTGCAATGACCGCATGCGGCTTTTACGTAAGACTCTTTTACCGGGATAGCATTTACGCCCCCGCAGTGGGGGCAAACGACATTGATTTTAGACATTGCGTTACTCTGCTGCCTCTTCTGCAAGCTCAATCTCACGAAGTGAGGTAGCATGGTGATCTTTCACTTTGTCATGGAGACGGCGGAGGGCTTTATTGGCACGTTCGATCGCCATATCGATGGCAGTATCAATATCTTCATCGACATCCGAAATTACAACGGGCTGTGCATGGGCAATATGCATATCAAATTCGACTCCGACCCCTTTTTTCTCTTTGGTAATCATTACATTTACGGTCGTAATATCAAGATGGTAACGTTTAAAGTTTTCAATAGCGAGTGCGATATGATCGTTTAGATGCTGGGTGAGTTTGATCTCTTTGGAGCGAATTTGAACTGTCATAATAAATCCTTTGATAATTGAACTGTCGAAAAATATAGCATATCTTTTCTTAAGAGGAAGCTTAAGAGACTCTGCGGTAAAATTACTTTATGTTCAAGGAGTTATTGTGCGAGTTTTAACGGGTATTCAACCATCAGGCGATTTACATATTGGAAACTATTTCGGTTCGATCAAAGCAATGATCGAATCACAAAACGATCATGAGGTATTTGCGTTTATCGCCAATTATCATGCTATGAGTTCACTCAGCGACGGTGAGAGATTGTCAAAGCTCACAATGCAAGCGGCTACCGACTTTTTAGCTCTCGGGATGGATCCGAAAAAAAGTACTTTTTGGGTGCAGTCGGATGTTAAAGAGGTTTTAGAGCTTTATTGGATACTTTCCGGCTTTACTCCAATGGGATTGCTGGAGCGGGCGCACAGTTACAAAGATAAAGTTGCCAAAGGGATTGCAAGCAATCACAGCCTCTTCTCTTATCCTGTACTGATGGCGGCGGATATTTTGTTATTCGGCTCAGAGGTGATTCCGGTCGGAAAAGATCAGATTCAGCACGTCGAGATCGCTCGTGACATCGCGATCAAGTTTAACAATCAATACGGCGATATCTTTGTTCTTCCGGAATTTCGTGTCGATGAGAATGTCGCTACCGTTCCTGGTATTGACGGACAGAAGATGTCGAAGAGCTATGGCAATACGATTCCGATTTTTAGCGAAGAGAAGATTCAGTCCAAAATTATCAAAAAGATTGTCACCGAAGCGGTACCGATGGAAGATCCTAAAGAGTATGAAGATTGTAACGTTTACAATATCGCCAAACTCTTTTTAGACTATGAAGAGTGTTCTGCATTGCAAGAGCGGTATAAGAGAGGCGGGGAAGGGCACGGTCATTTCAAACTGTATACCCATGATGTGATTTGGGAATATTTCCGCCCTTACCGCGAGCGTCGTGAATATTTTGAAAACAATCAAGACGAAGTGCGCGAACTTTTGGAATTAGGTGCAATCAAAGCGAGTGCAGCGGCACAACCGATTATCGATAAAGTTCGTTCCGTAACCGGAATAAAGTATTAAGGAGAAAAAATGGAACGTTATATTCGAGAACAGATTGCCGATTCGGCGGCGACAAAACAAGCAATTTTAGAGAATCAGCCTCTAATAGATGTAATCGTTGAAGTAGCGAAAGCGTGTGTTGAGGTATATCGCAAGGGTAAAAAAACCCTTTTAGCCGGGAACGGCGGTTCGGCTGCCGATGCGCAGCATATTGCGGCGGAGTTGGTAGGGCGTTACGGATTTGATCGTCCCTCTATCCCCTCGCTTGCATTGACGACCGACACCTCCAATTTGACCGCTATCGGAAACGATTACGGGTATGACAAGGTATTCTCCCGTCAGTTAGAGGGGATGGCTCAAGAGGGGGATTTGTTCATTGGAATCTCAACATCGGGTAATTCTCAAAATATCATTAATGCATTCGAGTCGGCAAAAGAGCGAGGCGTTGCGACTGTGGCACTTGTCGGACGTGACGGTGGAAAAATGGCCTCAATGGCGGATTACGCGATTATAATCCCATCCAACGCAACTCCGCGCATCCAAGAGTCCCATATTTTGATCGGGCATATTCTCTGTGACATTATCGAAAAAGAGCTTTTCGGCGGCGGAGTAGCCTAAGTGTCACATAAAGCCCTTTTTCTTGACCGTGACGGTGTTGTTAATGTCGAGAAAAACTATCTCCATAAGATCGAAGATTTTGAACTGATGGACGGAATTGTTGAGGTGTGCCGTGCGTATCAAGAACAGGGCTATTTAATTATTATCGTCACCAATCAGTCGGGGATTTCTCGCGGCTATTATACGGAGGACGATTTTGCCCGTTTGAGTGAATGGATGGTTGAGCATTTTAAACATTTGGGTGTGACGATCAGCCATATTTATCATTGCCCCCATCATGAGAGTATTGATGGTGTTTGTGAATGCCGAAAGCCTGAGCCCGGAATGTTTATTCAGGCACAAAAAAAGTACGATTTAGATATGTCATCTTCCGTTATGATTGGCGATAACGAGCGTGATATTGAAGCGTCACTCAAAGCGGGAGTCGGGACAAACATTCTCCTTACCTCAGAAGCTACGGATTCGCAGGCAAACCGAATTATCCATTCATTGCGGGAGTTGCTTTAATGCGTGTTATTAATACGGGTGGCACGTTTAATAAACGGTACGATCCTATAAAAGGGGAACTTGTTGTTCCGAATGATAATCAAGCCGTTGAAAAAATACTCGACTCATTGGTGATTTCTATTCCTGTCCAAGGGATACTTTATAAAGACTCGTTGGAGATGGATGACAATGATCGTGCTCTGTTGGGACAAACGATTGCGCAGAGCGATGAGCAAATTATTATTGTCATTCATGGAACCGATACCATGGATGTAAGTGCAGAATACGTTGCGAGTTTGGTATTGGATAAAGTAGTTGTTTTTACGGGCGCTATGATCCCTTTTGGTATTGATCCTATCGAGGCTACGGTAAATCTATCTATGGCAATCGGTTATGCGCAGAATGCTGATCGCGGTGTTCACATCGTGATGCAGGGCGTTATGGGCAGTTTTAAACAGGTGAAAAAAAATAAGTCTGCAGGGAAGTTCGAATATGTCTAAAGTCAAATGCGATCACTGTCATCTGGAGTTCAGCGATGACGTCATGATCCACGACGGAGAATATCGCTTTTGCTGTAACGGATGCAGAGGGATTTTTCATCTTCTTAAAGATGAAGGGTTGGAGAGTTTTTACTCGAAAATGGGGGACACTACCCTCGCTCCCCCAACAGAGCAGTTCGAAGCAAGTTCCAATTTCGATACCCCTGCCTTTCATGAACGGTTTGTTACAACGACAGAAGAAAATTTATCTCAAGTTTCATTGGTTATTGAGGGGATACACTGTGCGGCGTGTGTATGGTTGAATGAAAAAGCACTCCACAAAATGGAGGGGGTGATCGAAGCGCACATCAACTATACCAATAATAAAGCTCGTATTACTTGGAATCCGCAAACACTCCAACTCTCTGCTATCATCGATATGATTCGAGCCATCGGGTATAACGCATTTCCCTACGATGCATCGCTGCAAGAGGTTCGAGCCAACAAAGAGCGTAAAGAGTATTATCTACGGATGGCGGTAGCGACGTTTGCTACCATGAATATGATGTGGATAGCCGTCGCACAATACGCAGGGTATTTCACGGGGATTACCCAAGAGATCAAAACGATCCTCAACATCGCCGAATGGGTTTTGGCGACCCCGGTTCTGTTTTACAGCGGATGGATTTTTTACCGTGGGGCTTATTATGGGCTTAGAAATCAAGCTATTACGATGGATTTGCTCGTCGTTACTGGATCAAGCCTCGCCTATCTTTATTCTATCTATATCACCGTATTTGAAAAAGGGGAAGCCTATTTCGATTCGGTGGCAATGATCATCACCTTTGTCCTCTTCGGGAAATTTCTCGAAGTTCTCAGCCGTAAAAATGCTGCCGATACTCTCGATATCATCGGTAAACATATTCCGCGTGAAGTGAGTATCCTAGAGGGGGAGTCTATTCGATCTGTGGATGTTAATGAGGTCAAAGAAGGGGATGTGATCGTCATCCGAAGCGGTGAACGCTCGGCGATTGATGGTGAAGTAATCTCAGGGGAGGGGAGCTTTGATGAGTCCAACCTTACAGGAGAGTCGGAACCGATTTTCAAACGCCTCGGGGACAAAATCATCAGCGGGACGACGAGCATCGATGCGCTGATCCATTACCGCGCGACGAAAGATTTCGCCCACTCCACCCTCTCAAATCTTGTCAATCTTTTAGAGAATGCGATGGCGCAAAAGCCTTCGATCGAGCAGTTGGCGAATCGGTTGTCTCAGCATTTTTCTTCGACGATCCTCTTTTTGGCGATTGCAACGTTTTGGACATGGTATTTTTGGCCTCACAGCTTTGATCGTTCTCTGATGGTGGGGATTTCGGTTATTATCATCGCATGTCCGTGTGCGCTGGCTCTCGCAACTCCGGTCGCGACGTTAGTCGGATTGGCATTGGGGGCGAAGAGGGGAATCCTTTTCAAATCAGCGGCGCAGATTGAGACCATGGCAAAAGCGACGATGGTCGTACTCGATAAAACAGGGACAATCACCCAAGGACGGCCTGAAGTGGTTTATGCAACGGTTCATCATCCCTTTGATTCAAACCTTTTACATACCCTTGTCTCCTCCTCTAAACATCCTATCAGCAGAGGGGTGCTGGAGTATTTGGAACGTAGTGAAGAAGAGGTAAGCTCAACCGGTATCGAAGAGGTGCGCGAAATTCCTGCACGCGGTATGGTAGGACGTGCAAACGGTGTGGTAATCGCCGGAGGGAATGCTCTGCTGATGCAAGAACTCGGGATTAAAGTGGACGGCGTGAGTGATAAGAGTATTTTTTACTATGCCGTTGATAATGAACTTGTTTGTGTTTATGAATTGCGGGATCTACCGAAAGAGAGAGCTTTTGAGTCTATAGCCGCATTGAAAGCATCCAATCTTCGTGTCGTCATGCTGACGGGGGATCATGAGGCCGCAGCACATAGAGTAGCAGGTGAAGTAGGGATTACTGAGATACATGCCCATTTAAGTCCTGAGGGAAAAGCGGCATTTATTGATCAAGCACATAATGAAGGTCATATTGTCGTAATGGCGGGAGATGGAGTAAATGATCTCCTGGCCCTTGCGGCTGCTGATATCGCTATTGCGATGGGGAATGGGAGCGATATCGCCATTGAAGTTAGCGATGTGGTGTTGATGAATGATTCGTTGATCTCATTAGCCGAAGCGTTCGGGATTAGCCGTAAAACGTATGGTCTTATCAAACAAAATCTTTTCATTTCACTGGTATACAATTCTATCACGATTCCGTTGGCAATGATGGGATATGTGATTCCGCTATTGGCGGCAATTTCGATGTCGTTTAGTTCGCTCCTTGTTGTCGGTAACTCGATGCGGGTACGTTGGTCGTATAAATAATAAGGTAGGTCATTATGGATTCATGGGTAGTCGCGATGATGCTGGGTGCATCGCTCTTTTTAGGTGCAATCGCGTTAAGCGCATTTTTGTGGGGGATTAAAAACGGTCAGTTTGACGATGAGAAGAAAATGATGAATCAGGTATTGTACGATGATGAAAGTGAATTGAACGATGCAGCCAATCAACAACGAAAACAAGAATCAGTGAGTAAAAAAGAAGAGTATCGACCGGAATAAACGAAGATAGACTCACCGCGTATGCGGTGAGCGAGGTATTATTTAATACCTGCTACGTAAGCAGCTGCAGCTTTGATATCAGCGTCAGACATAGTTGCCACTTGACCTTTCATCAATGCGCCCATACCAGCTTTGTTTTGTGTACCAGCTTTATATGCTTTCAAAGAAGCTTCGATAGCCGCTTCTGATTGACCTTTTACGATTCCTGATTTACCAAGAGCCGCTTTTTCGAAAGAAGCACCATGGCAAGCAGCACATTTAGCAGTTAGGGCTTTACCATCGGCAGCCATCATAGATACACCAGCGAATAACATTGCAAGAGCAATTTTTTTCATTTGTTTTCTCCGTAAAAAATTTCGGCACCATTATAGTCTTAGCAATCTTAAATCACTCTAACAATCTTTCGCTTAATCAATCCTCTGTTACAATAATGCACTAAAAAAGCCAAGGAAATTCTATGCGCTACAGCGACGTTGATTTTAATCATAAAACCATCCTGATTACGGGAGGGGCGGGATTTATTGGTTCGAATCTCGCATTTTATTTTCAGGAACATTATCCGTATGCGCATATTGTAATTTTGGATTTGTTTCGCTCGACGCAAATGCTTTCCAATGGTAATCTCAAAAGCTTCGGCCATTTTAAAAATTTGATCGGCTTTCGCGGCGAAGTGATCAGCGGCGACATCAACGATCAAGTCCTTCTTTCCAAGCTTACGGCTCAGTATAAATTCGACTATATTTTTCACGAAGCGGCGATTTCGGATACGACGGCACTGGAACAGGATTTAATGATCCAGACGAACCTCAATGCGTTTAAAGATTTGCTCGATATCGCTGTAGCGCACGGTGCCAATATGATCTATGCTTCGTCGGGCGCGACCTACGGTGATGCCCCATCGCCGCAGCGGGTCGGGCGCGAAGCTCCCCAAAACGTGTATGGGTTTTCCAAACTGATGATGGATCACTTAGCACGCCAGTACAGCCTCAAGCACGATCATATCAGTATCGTCGGACTCCGTTATTTCAACGTTTACGGACCCCGTGAATTTTTCAAAAATAAAACGGCATCCATGGTAGTGCAATTCGGCCATCAATTATTATCGGGGAAAACTCCGAAACTCTTTGAAAACTCCGATAAGATCGTTCGTGATTTCATTTATATTGAAGACATTATTCAAGCCAATGTTTTAGCGATGCATCCGAGGGAGTCGGGGGTATTTAATGTCGGTACGGGGAAAGCACGATCGTTTCAATCGATGGTTGATATTCTCCAGCGTGAATTGGGAACATCGTTTGAGTGTGAATATATCCCAAATCCGTACGTAGGTCGGTATCAGTTTCATACGGAAGCGGATATTGAATCGACAAAAGCGATATTGGGATATGTTCCCCGTTTTGAATTCGAGGATGGTATCGCGGCGTATGTTCCTGAGATTAAACGCCTTTTTGAGGAGGAGCTTTCATGAAACGACTCCAAAATGCCCATCCCCGTATCCTTGTGATCGGGGATTTGATGATTGACCATTATTTGTGGGGCGGTTGTGAACGGATCTCTCCGGAAGCTCCGGTGCAGGTGGTTGATATTGCGCGTGAAACAACGGTACTCGGCGGTGCAGGAAACGTGATTAACAATCTGATTTCGTTGGGAGCACAGGTTCGCGTAGGAGGAGTGATCGGAGACGATGAAAATGGTGAAGAACTCTGCGCAATGCTTCAATCGATCGGTGTAGACGCTGCAGGACTGGTGATTCAAAACGGACGTAAAACATCCAAGAAAAGCCGTATTATCGCGTCGAATCAACAAATTTTGCGTTACGACAAAGAGTCTAAAGAGGCTATTGCAACGATGAGTGAGCGAAAAATCGTTTCATATGTTATCGATGTGATCGACAGCTGCGATATTGTTATCCTTTCGGATTATGGAAAAGGGGTAATTACCGATGCGGTAGCCGGTGGGGTTATTGCAGCGGCTAAAGTGGCTGGGAAAAAAGTGCTTGTTGATCCTAAAGGGAAAGATTACCGTAAATATCGCGGGGCTTATCTTCTGACACCGAATAAAAAAGAGGCTTCCGAAGCGACGGGAATTGTTATTAAAGACGATCTCTCTTTGCGTCAGGCACTGCTCTCTTTGAAAAAGACGTGTGATTTGGAATGCTCTATGATCACCCTCTCTGAAGACGGAATTGCTATATATGATGAGTCCATGCGCCGTTTTCCGACGGTAGCAAAAGAGGTTTATGATGTCACGGGAGCCGGGGATACGGTTATCGCTTCTCTCTCCTATGCACTTTCCAGTGGTTTTGGTATTGATGAAGCCGCACCGTTTGCCAATCATGCCGCAGCGGTCGTTGTCGGTAAAATCGGTTCGGCAACGGTTACTCTCGATGAAATCGATGCGTATGAATCGAGTCTCCATCAAAGCAGTTCCGATACCCATATTAAATCGCATGACGAAATTGCTTCTATCGCGCAAAGACTTAGAAAAGAGGGAAAGTCGGTTGTTTTTACTAACGGCTGTTTCGATATTCTTCATGTCGGGCATGTTAAGTACCTTCAAGAGGCGAAAAGCTATGGAGATGTATTGATCGTCGGACTTAACTCCGATAACTCGGTACGAGCTTTAAAAGGTCCAACCCGTCCTGTTAATCTTGAATCGGACCGTGCGTATATTTTAGCTGCGCTCGAATCGGTTGATTATGTCGTAATGTTTAGTGATGAAACCCCTTATGACCTGATTAAAAACATAGCCCCCGATATCCTCGTCAAGGGGGGAGATTATGAGGGGAAAGCGGTTGTTGGAGCGGAATTTGCTAAAGAGTTACGGTTGGTGAAGTTTGTGGACGGTAAGAGTACCACCGCTACAATTGCACGTATTAATGAAGGAACGCCATGTTGAAAAAATTACTTTTATGTGCTTTGATGAGTACGGGGGCATTTGCCGCCCATCAGATCGAAGCCAACGTCAACGACAAAGATGTCGAAGGACAGATTCGTCTTGATATGGGACGAATGGGCAATGCGATGGAAAATACCTATATCGGTGCCCGTTTTTTAAATGGAGATAACAACAATTCACAAACGATTGCCCATCTCGATCCTCTGATGGAGGTATCCTTTATGGTGATGCGTCCGGTGCGCGGAGTGCAAGGCTTAAAGCTAGGGCTTGGACTTAAAGCGGAATATACGACATTTGATGGCCATACCTATGCCGCTATTCCATTAGGTGCGGAAGCTGAACTGCAATTACCGCTGAATACCCCTTTTCCTTTCTATCTTGGCGGGGCTTTGTATTATGCCCCTTCAGCTTTATCGTTTAAAGAGGGGGATTCCTATTTGGAGAGCCGTATTCATCTTGATGCAGAGCCGATAGATCATGCACGAGTTGAAGTCGGGTACCGTAAGATTGATACTAATCTGAAAAATCAAAATATCACCTATAACAGTTCATGGTATTTCGGGCTTAAATTAGAGTTTTAATTGCCACTATCACCTCGTCAGAGGTGATACTTTTCATACACTCATGATGTCCCAGCGGACACTCTCTTTTCATACAGGGCGAACATTTCATTTCATGTCGGACGATTATACTTTTTTCATTCATCCACTGGGATGTTTCCAGATAGCGGGTAGGACCAAAGATCGCAACCGTGGGTACTTGATACGCTGCCGCAATGTGCATCGGTCCGCTATCGTTGGTAATAAATAGATCCAACCCGCCAATCATCGAACATAATTCCTGAACCGATGTTTTCCCGGCCAAATTTGTCACTTTGATGTTTTCTAAATGAGATTCAATCTCCTTTGCCATCCCCACTTCATTAGGTCCTCCGAATAAAACAATGTCATATCGATCACTATATGCACGTGCCACTTCGGCAAACTTTTCAGGATACCACCGTTTGGCACTCCCGTAGGTTGCTCCCGGATTGATTCCGAGGGTGGGGCGAGAATATCGGTGTGGAGGGAGATGAAGTTGCAACTTTTTGATACTGAGCGGTACAGTGCTAAGGCTTTGGGAAATATCGCGATATTGTTCTACCAGATGAGAAGGGTGACTGGGTTTGATACTATGGGATAACAGTAAACGTGAATGCCAGCTTCGACGACCTGTTGTAATCGGGGTACCGCTCCAAAACAATAAGAGCGAAGAGTGGAGCTGATTTCGAAAGGTAATGGCTAAATCATGCTTTCCTATCTTTGTAGCGAATTTATAGGTATTGGCAAATCGGTTCCCCCCTTTTTTTGTCTCGTCGACATAGGAGTTGACACACTTCGGGTGATGTTTGAGCGCTTCAATGCTCACATAGGAGCCTACCAATGTCAGTTCCGCCTCAGGGTAAACTTCACACAACGCTTCGATGGCAGGAGTCGCCATCAGCGCATCGCCAAGCCAATTGGGGAGAATGATGAGAATTTTCACAGTGAAGCCTTATAGGTATAAATGGGTGAAGAGGTGAGAGTCCATGTAATGTGCAACTCTCCTCGCGGGGTAGAACAGATCAAAAGGTATTCCTCCCCGCTGTGACGGTAGCGTAAAAAATGGGCATCGATTAAATGCGAAAGCATTGTGGCATAGGCATCGAAAGCACTTCGTTTGCGGATCCCTTCACGATTATCGATCAGTCCGTACCCCGGTGCGATCAGCTGGTGCCAATAGAGCGAATCCACTTTTTGGGATGCAAAAGCGAGGAGATGGTATCGAACCATGAAATCGGCATAATCGGTTTCACTGACACACTCATGTTCACTGGTAGGTGCGTAGGGAGCCGTATTTTTAATCGGCCAGTTAGCTTCGGTGATAACAAGCTCATTGGCGGTTTGTGGGCTAAGGGAGATCAGGGCGTTGAGGAGGTTGATTTTACCTAGGAGGTTAAAGCCCATTTGGGTATTTTCGGGTGCACCGCGACGATCGACATAAAGGAGGCTTCCGAGTGCATCAAATCGTATACGTGCCAGATTGAAAAGGGTATGGGCAGTGAAATGGAATTCAAAATCGATAACGTTCGATCCGATAAATTTGAGATGAGGAAAGCGTTCCCGTTTAAGCTGATACGCTACGGCATAAAAATCAAGATATTCGTTAACGCTGAAAAATCCCCATTTGGCACGGTTGATCGTTGATCCGATAACATAGGTAGTACATATACCATTTAATGCTTCGAAAATTTGGGTAAAGTGATCGCGACACAGGGTAGGAGAGGTGATATGCTCACGGTCTTGCAGCAAGGCTACGGTGATCTCTTTATCTTTAAAAGAGCGGATAAAAGTGATGTATTCATTGAGCCGTTCCATCTCCCACAGAGGGATACGGATAAGAAGTTTTTGACTACCAAGCTCATTGATCAGATAGGGAGTTGTGTTAGGTTCTTTATCGAGATTGACCCCTATACCGAAAAAGTGCTCACCCGTAATGATACGCCGCCTTGTGAAGGGGATAAGCAACAATGCAATGGGGAGGGTCAGTAGCGCGATACAGAATGTTTTGATTAGGGAGGGGAGGGCACTGCGACGCATGGCACGTTTTAATGCTTTGTCTTTGATAATGGCGGGTTGATCCGAATAGTGATCCCAGGCAAACGGTTGTTTCATGGCCATATTATAGCGTTTTCTTTACGATGAATCAGGTAGAATATAGTATTAGAAGAAGAGGAAAGTGAATGAATATTTTAGTGGTGCGTAACGATAAACTGGGTGATTTTATTACCGCATTGCCGACATTGTATGTTCTTAAACACCACAATAGGGCTAATCGCATTATTGCTCTCGTCGCCCCAATGAATCGTATGTTGGCAGAATCCTGTGATTTTATCGATGAGGTGATCGTTGATAGCGGCGAAGATATTCTCGAATTGGCATATAAGATCAAACAAGCGAATATTGATGCTTCTATAACCCTCTTTTCGAATACCCGCGTTGCTTTGGCGCAGTGGATTGCCCGTATCCCTATTCGTATTGCCCCCGCGACCAAGATCGCTCAGATATTTTATAATCGCCGCATCACCCAGCGTCGAAGCGAAGTGAGAATGGGGGAGTTTGAATACAATTTGCAGCTCGCCTGTGCTCTTTTTTCTGAGCTCTCTTTGGATTTTCCAAAACCGCTTTTAGTATTTGAGGGAGCTGCGGAGGTTTATGAATCTTTTTGTGTAGCCCATCGTATTACGAAACCCGTTGTTGCTTTTCATCCGGGATTTGGCGGCTCTTCCGATGCGAACTGGACGTTGGAAGAATACATTGAATTGGTGAAAATTGCCGAAGAAGATCAGACTGTTGATGTGGTTATGACGTTCGGACCCGATGAGGAAAGTTTGTATAACAAAGCAAAAGGATATTTAGGTGAGAGCAGGGTAATTTTGTACCGTTCTGTGGGGAGTGTGGTCGATTTCGCCACACTTTTGAGCTGTTTTAAACTGTTTATTAGTACCTCGACCGGGACGTATCATTTGGCGAGTGCAGTAGGGTGTGATACGTTTACTTTTTTCGGAGATTCCCGTTTCGCTTCTGCATTGCGTTGGAAAAGCATCGGTGAAGAGAGCAAACAGCACCATTTTATGATTCCACTTGATTCTGAGGGACGTGCAGCAATGTTCGAGAGTGTTAAGCTGGCGTTGAAAAATCGCCTTTTAGCAGGTTTTTAAGCCTCTTTTTAAAGTTTTTTGTCCATTTGTTAATATCGTTGTGCCGTTTCATTTCGGCTATCGTGACCTTTTCGTCCAAGCCGCTAAGCCGGGCGTATTCGCGCCCCATAATCTCAAGCTCTTCATTACTTGCCCAAAGCTTATTAAAATTTTCACATCCTTCTAACGGTGTGATTGAACGAAACTCCATCCGATTGATGTCGACAATACTAAACTGATAGCTCTCTTCCGTCCGTTTGATCAAGATATTGCCAGGAGAGTAGTCGAGGTGCCATACCCCTTTTTGGTGCAGGTCATACGTATAGGCGGCAAAGGCGGTGAAAATGACATCACGATCTTCGAGCGGTTCGAGCAGTGGAGTACGGATGGTAAAATCATAGTCAAAATATTCGCTGATAAAAAAACTCTCCGATAGAAGACCGGATTCAAAAAATTCTATTTTTGCGATCGGAGAGGGGGTAGAGATTCCAAGCTCTTCAAGGCGGAGCGCATTATGATACGATTTATCGGCTTTGCTTTGTCGAAAGAAACTGTAGACGATGCGATTGAGTAAATGGGGGACTTTGAATGATTTGACAACTGTTTTAATATCCCCTAAAGAGATGATCTTGAGTTCATTGCGTGCTTTATGAATGGAGTGATTATCGTTTGAGAATAACTCTCGGATCGATTCAAATGAGGCTATTAGAGAAGTGTAGTCACTTTTATATTCGTATCGGATACTCATAATGTTTAGAAAAGTCCTTAAGTGAGGGTATGATATGATACTTTATAATTCCTGAAAGGCGAGAAAGGGGACATAATGCTGCCCATAGTGATGTACCATCATATTAACAGTGATGATCTTCCACTCTCCAATTCCGATGCAATCATGGAGGCGCACTTTCGCCTTATTAGCGAACGCTATACGACCCTTTTCCCGGGCGAAGAATCGGCTAACCGTTCTATCTGTTTGACGTTTGATGATGCGTATTACGATTTTTACCATTACGTTTTTCCTTTATTGAAAAAATACAATCTAAAAGCGCTCCTCGCCGTTCCTACAGCTTATATTCTTGATGATACTACGGTTGATTCGGCAAAGCGTTTATCGCTAAAACATCATGAAATTTACGAAGGGGAAAATTATAAAACTTTTGTACCGTTTTGTACCTATGCAGAGTTGCGTGAAATGGTGCAGAGCGGCTTGGTAGAGATTGCTTCGCACTCTGTGAATCATGTTGATTTGACGGACGGAGGAATTGATTTGGAGAGGGAAATCTTTGGTTCTAAAGTAGTGCTTGAAGAGAAGCTTGGATACCGGATTGAATCGTTTGTTCTGCCGTATGGAAAATACAATGATGCTGCGGTTGCATTGGCGCGTGAACATTATTCGTATGTATTTCGAATTGGCAATGCCTTTAACCCTTCGTGGGAGGGAATCGGCGGGCTTCTATACCGGATTAAAGGGGATGGGCTTAAAGCTCCCGATGAGTTGTTTAAACCCTCAAGACAGCTCGGATTTTGGTTTAAAACATTTGTTAAAATAGTAAAGAGTTAAGATGAACGTATCGGCAGTAATGATTGTTAAAAACGGAGTTCGGACGATCCGTAAAACATTGGAGAGTTTGCGTGAATTTGATGATGTTGTCGTGTATGACAACGGCTCAACCGACGGGACGTTGGAGATAGTTCGTGAGTATCCTAATGTCCGTTTGATCGAAGGGAACTTCGACGGATTCGGACCAACCAAAAATCGTGCGGCTTCTTTTGCTAAGCACGATTGGGTATTAATTATTGATAGCGATGAGGTGGTAGATGAAGCATTACTTCATGCGCTTCAAACCAAAGTGCTTGATCCGCATGTGATTTATATTGTCAACTTTTTAGCCTATTACAAAGAGATACAAATACGCCACAGCGGTTGGAATAATCAAAAGATCCGCCGTTTGTACAATAAATCGGTGACACAGTTTAACGATAACGCCGTTCATGAAAACATTATGGATGAAGGGATGAGAAAAGAGCCGATTCATGGGAATATGAAGCACTACAGCTACATGAGTATCTCCGATTTTATCATCAAGCTGGATCGCTATTCAACCCTCTTTGCAATCGATAACGCCGGAAAAAAATCCTCGTCCCCTGCCAAGGCTTTTTTAAACGGGCTGTACTCATTTTTTCGTACCTATATTTTGAAACGGGGATTTCTGGACGGATATGCAGGGTTGATTATTGCATTTTCTCATATGGCGACCAATTTTTACAAATATATCAAACTCTATGAGATGAATTTAGAACAAAAGAGCAGCCGTGGCGAATAAAATTTGTGAACTGTGTCTATCACCTGATCTTGGTGGGCTTGAGCTATATATGATGCGCGCTTCGCGCTATTTTGGTGAAAACTGTATCAGCGTTATCAATGAGAATGGAAAACTGAAAAGTTATTATGAAAATACACCGTATCGTTACCATACTCTTAAACGGCATAATGTGTTTTTGTCGTGGCTAAATGCCCGCCATCTTGCTAAAATTATCGATAATGAAGAGATTGATGTTCTCCATTTGCACTGGACAAAAGATCTCCCTTTGGCTGTTATGGCCAAGTTGATATCCAAACGTAAACCACAGGTTGTGCAGTCGCGCCATATGAGAATGACACGGTTCAAAGATGACTTCTATCATCGGTTTTTATATCGAAACCTAGATAGAGTATTGGCTGTAACCGAACAGGTCAAAGTACAAATCGAAAAATTTGTTCCTAACGAGATTTGTCCAAAAGTCGAAGTGCTTTATATCGGCGCCGAACAACCTAGTCTGATTTCAGAAGAAGAAAAAAAAGCCCGACGCGAAGAGTTGGGATTGGGTCAATCCTTCGTAGTCGGTATCGTTGGACGTATTGAGAAACCTAAGGGGCAGCATTTAGTTCTTGAAGCGGTTAACAAGCTTTCAGACGAGGGGATAGCGGCAAAAGCACTGATCGTCGGTCATGCTATGGATGAGAAATATTCTGAACGGTTGCAAGATGAGTATCGCCATATTGGGATATTTACCGGATTTACCCGCGAAGCGCAGACCCTTATGCAATTATGCGATGTGATGGTTCTAGCAACCGATAATGAAACGTTCGGATTGGTATTAATCGAGGCAATGATGTGCGGTGTTTGTGTCGTTGCCAGTGACAGCGGCGGACCGTTGGAGATTGTTGATGATGGTATTAATGGATTACTCTTTAAAACATTTGACAGTGATGATTTAGCCGATAAGCTGCTTTGGTTACAACAAAACAGTGAACGCAGAGAAAGCTATGCGCATGCGGGCAAACAAAAAGCATTAGATGTATTTGAGAGTCAAAAGCAATTTCATGTTTTGCATACAATATTAGAGAAGGTGTAATAAATGAAACTATGGTATGAAAAGGGTGCATGGGCATCCAAAAAAGCAAAAAAAGTTGCAGCTGGTCTCTCTCCTGAATCCGTTCGTTCAATCGCTGTGATACGTCATGCTGCAATCGGTGATATGATGGTTTTACGGCCTTTTTTAGTTCAAGCACGTACTTTTTTTCCAAATGCAAAAATAACGTTAAGTATTATTAATACCTACAGTTATGGAGCACCTAGTGATTTAGTTGATAGGGTGCATAATATCGATAAAAAAATTAATGGCAAAAAAACCTCTTATTCAGCGCGTTTAAAACAAATTCGAGAGCTGGGTGAGCATGATCTGGTTTTCGATATGGCAAATACGGGACTTTCCGGAATGATTTGCTTATTAAACAGAGCAAAACTTAAGATAGGATTTCCCTACCGAACCTTTAAAAATCATCTGTTTTATGATATCGGCCTATTACGTTCAGATTTAGTCCCGGAAGTGGAAACACTGCTGCATATGCTTTATATACTAGGTGCACCTAAGTTAACTACCTTAAATTACGGTTATCCGACATACACAACTAAGAGCGATAGGGCGTATGTCGTTTATTTTACCAGTGCTTCTCTCGGTTGGAAATGGTGGCCGAAAGAGCACTTTGCAGAACTAATTGAAAATATGGCTATCCGGTATCCCGATATTGATCATATTATTTTGGAAGGGATTAATCCAGAAGAAAAAGTAGATGATCTCATGCGACAGCTTGTTGACTTTTCAAATGTAGTTAAACAAGAAGCATTGGCTCTCGATCATATAATTCCTTTTTTAGGAGAAGCAACTTTGGTTGTGTGTGGGGATACGGGGATTAGAAATATGGCTATTGCTGCTGATACAGCAACGATTGGTATCTTTTTCTTTACAGTGCCGTATCGCTATTTACCGATCAATATACAGCATCAAGCTGTATTTAATTCCGATGGCAGTGTTCCAGAGGTCACTTTTGTCGAATCGTTGATTCGAAGACAACTCGATTGTGTATAACAAATAATTTTTGGCGTAATGAAAAAAACGAGAGGCTGAAACCCTTTAGAAACTTCGCTACCATGCGGGTTTGAAAAGGATTATCTAAAATGAGTTTTAAAAAAGCGGTAAAAAATGTCCAGAGTGTAAAAGTTTAGACGTAAAAAAGAACG
>OBEQ010470712.1_pt1 | contig 17790 bp, 18 predicted proteins | sample 1670901 | NCBI WGS metagenome assembly OBEQ01 (sample SAMEA104232315, study PRJEB22302) | groundwater metagenome | biome: forest; feature: aquifer; material: groundwater | place: USA | collected 2011-08-07 | depth 5.4 m
GAAAGAAGATAAGTTGTCAAAAGGATTGTCTAAAAAAATGAGCGGAATCTCTAAGGATCATCCAAATGAATAAACATCCCAAGCCGATTCTGATGCGCGCCCGCCTTCACCGCTGGAAATACCCCGCGCTCTTGGCTCTAGCCGTGCTGTTTTATGGGTGGGAAGCCATTTTTTCGGGGCGCCTCTTCATAAGCGTGGGCAGCGACTCGGTCAACAGCATTTTAAGCTCCATGGTTTTCTTTCAGGACTGGGCGCGCCAGGGTGTTTTTCCTTGGTGGAACCCTCTTTCGATGTGCGGGCACACATTTGGGCTGAATTCCATCAGTTACCCGAATCTCTACCACCTTCTGTCCTTATGCGTGGATGCCGGTACGGCCTACAACTGGGTCACCTTGACGAGCTTTTTCTTGAACGGTGTTTTTTTGTATCTTTTTTTGGTCCGGAAAGCGTTAAGCCCCTACGCGGCTTTTGTCGGGGCCCTTGTTTGGATGATAAGCGCGGGGCTTGAGGTGGATACCGGATTTTTTTTCCTGCCCCTTTGTTTTTTACTGGCGGATCGCTATGCCTCGGACAAGACCCGCTTGAATTTTACGGTTTTGGTTCTTTCGATCCTTCTGTATTCGCTGAACGCCAACCCTCAGTACTTTTTGTACGGCGGGCTCTTTTTATTTTTTTATTTAATGGCGCTTGAACGACCGAAAAAGGAGCATTTTTTTTGGCGCCCGCTTCATGCCGCGATCCCGTTCGCCCTTGCGGCGGCGCTGGGGACGTTTTATTTTATACCGCTTTTTGAACTGGCCGGCCAATCCAACCGATCCAGCTGGTCGCTCATACAAGTTCTCCTGCCGTCTCATTTACTTCAGGCGGTCTTTCCCATGATCTTTAATTCGCCCACCCGGCCGGAACTTGATTTTATGGTGCCCAGAACCCTGCAAGGGATGTTTTCTTCAAGTCCTCATTTTAAGAGCGTGCAAAGTTTTATAGGGCCTTCATATTTGGGGCTTCTTCCGGTGGCAGGGGCTCTTGTTTTGGTCATGAACTGGGCCAAACAACGCCGCGATCTGGGACGTTTCTTTGCCGGTTCAGCGGCGTTCGTGCTTATTTATTTAGGCCTGCACCCGTTTATTTACCATTTTTTAGTGCGGCATTTGCCCTTGTTAGGCGGAATGACAGCCGTGATAAGGATCCTTGTGGTTTATCAGTTTTCCATGGCGGTCATCGCAGCTTTGGCCGTAGACTTTTTTTTGCGTATTTCGAAGGAGTCTAAAACGATCCTTGTAAAGATGAGCGTTTTCTTTGCGGCGATGGCGGCTTTTTTCGTGGGTCTGATCTTTTTGTTTAAGGCGGTGCTAGTTTTTTTTAGGGAATTCATCACCGAACGGATTCTTATAGGCTTAGCCGCGTCGAAAGGCGCGAATCCTTTTGCGATGGATGCGGTCGAATTCCAGAAAAAAAGAATCGACGGTTTCTTTTATTTTTTCAATGAACTTTTTTCGTTTGGAAACCCGCATGTTTTAATGCCTCTGGGGCTCCTGATCGTTTTACTGGGGAGCCTTTATTTCTATCAGCGGGGCGTGATCAAGGCCCGTTTGTTTAAATTTTTTCTGGTCTTGTTCATCCTGGCAGATCTGGGCTCGGTTTTGGGATTCGCCCACCCATCCTCGGCGAAAAGCGAGATCTTTAAAGATTCAGCGCTGGCGGACGCCATCGGTCGCGACAGGGGCCTTTACCGGGTCATGGTCTTGGAGGATAAAACACGGAGTTTTCATCGGATGCCCTTTCGCCCTGAGAGCAATATGATCTACGGGATCGCCACGCCCGACGGCTATGAGCAGCTCTACCTCAAACGCTACGTTCGTTTTTATGAGCTTCTCACCAAACGAAAAAGCGACGTGGGCTCGATCCTTCACACTCAGGAAGGTTTTGAAAAGCCCCTCGCAGATTTTGTGAATTGCAAGTATGTCGTGACGACCGCGGCCAATCCAAAACTGGACGGCGACCCGGACTACGAAAAGTTCCTGAACGGGCCGGAGTACAAGGTTTTTAGAAACCTGAAGGCTCTTCCGAGGTTCTTTGCCGTGCATCGGCAAAAAGTGGCGGCGGCTGAAGAAATTTTATCGCAACTTAAGGAATCGCCCGGGATCTTGAAAGAGGTGGTTCTCTTGGAAGGCCAAGAGAGGCCCTCTTTAGATCCGTCAGGAACCACGGGGGAAGATGAGATCAAAGTTATTTCCTATCAACCGAATAAAATTGAGATTGAATGTCGAATGGCTCGGGAAGGGTATCTCGTCATGAGCGAGGCCCACTATCCGGGTTGGAAAGCGTGGTTGGATGGGCACCCGGCGTCTTTGGAGCTGGCTGATTATGCATTTAGAGCCGTTCGCATAGGCCCCGGCTTGCACCACCTTAAGATGGTCTACGAACCCGCTTCATTTAAAGCCGGGATCCTGGCGTCTTTTGCCGGCCTTACCGCGCTCGGTTTGATTCTTATCTTTTTCAAACCCCGCTTCGGCTTAAAAAATAAATAAACCCTCCCCCAACCGTCTTTAAGCGCTTGCAGTTGCTTTAGTTCCTGCTTGAGTTAAGACTCCGTTTAATCGTTGTTTTAGGATTTTTAATGTGTTAAAATTTTGTGATTTTATTGGGGGCAATTTATGAGCTATTCAGCGGGGTATTTTGAGCAGGCCGCTAAAATTTCTTTGGCGATCGATCACGCGGCTGTTGAAAGGGTTGCGAGTGGATTGGCCGCCTTAAGAGAGCGGGGAGGAAGGCTCTTTTTACTGGGGGTCGGCGGAAGCGCCGCCAACTGCAGTCACGCCGTCAATGATTTCCGGAAACTGGCCGGTATCGAAGCCTATTCGCCTTGCGATAACGTGGCCGAACTTACGGCGCGCACCAACGATGAAGGCTGGGCGACCGTATTCGAGGCCTGGCTTAAAGTCAGCCGCGCGAATAAGAATGACGCTGTCATGGTTTTTTCGGTGGGGGGCGGAGACGCCGAGAGAAATGTCAGCCCCAACATTGTGCGGGCGCTGGACGAAGCCAAGAGGCGCGGCCTAACGATCTACGGGATTGTCGGCCCGAACGGCGGTTACACCCGAAAAGTCGGGGATGAAGTGATCACGGTTCCCGTCGAGGACAAGACCCGTGTTACGCCGCACACGGAAGCGTTTCAAGCGGTGATATGGCATTGCATCGTGTGCCATCCCAAGCTGATGACAAATTCCAATAAGTGGGAAGCGATCGATCCACTTGACCAGAAGCAGAAGAAAAAACAAAGCCGTATTTTTCGATAGAGACGGCGTTATCAATCGCGCCGTAGTGAGGGACGGCCGGCCGTTCTCTCCTCGATCTATCAAAGAGTTTAAGGTTTTGCCGAAAGTCGCGCAAGCACTCAAAAAACTTCGTTCAGCTGGTTTTAAGATCATCGTGGTGACCAACCAGCCGGACGTCGGCGCCGGCAAACAGAGCCGGTCCGCGGTCGAGGCGATCCATAAAAAGATCGTCCTGGAGCTCTCTCCGGACGCGATCAAAGTTTGTTACCACACGGAAGCGGAAGGCTGCGATTGCCGCAAACCCAAACCGGGGATGCTCCTCCAAGCCGCGGCCGAAGAATTTATTGATCTAAAAAAATCATTCATGATCGGCGACCGGTGGCGGGATATCCAAGCCGGGAAGGCGGCGGGCTGCGGGACCATTTTAATTAAATCGGACTACAAAGAAAAAGAAGCCAGGGACCCGGATGCGGTGGCGGCGTCGCTCTTTGAAGCAAGCCAGCTGATCTTATCGGGCCTGCCCCTAAAAAGAAAAAAATAAAAGTGAGCGATCTCAAAAAACTAAAAATAAAGATATTTGCCGACGGCGCTGACTTAGAAATCATCGCCGAGATGGCCAAAAATCCTCTCATCAAAGGTTTCACGACCAATCCGACGCTGATGCGTAAAAGCGGCGTGACCGACTACAAGGAATTTGCCCAAAAAGTGCTCCATCTCGTCCCGGGGCTCCCGATCTCTTTCGAGGTCTTTTCGGATGATTTTTTGGAAATGGAAGAACAAGCCATGGAGATCGCTTCCTGGGGAAAAAATGTTTACGTGAAGATCCCCGTCACCAATACGCAAGGCGAATTTTCGGGCGCCCTCGTCAAACAGCTGGCTTCTTCCGGCGTTCAGCTGAACGTGACGGCCCTGATGACGGTTCCTCAAGTAGAAAAAATTTTGAAATGCCTGTCGCCAAAAACACCGAGCGTGGTTTCGGTGTTCGCGGGCCGCATCGCGGACACGGGAAGGGACCCGGTTCCCGTTATGGCCGAGGCAGTGCGAGTTTTGAGATCCAACCCAGGGGCGGAACTCATCTGGGCAAGCCCGCGTGAGCTTTTGAATATTTTCCAGGCGGATGCCATCGGCTGCCACATCATCACGGCGACGCATGACGTTTTAGCGAAATTATCCCAGGTCGGCAAAGACCTGGATATTTTTTCTCTGGAGACGGTCAAAATGTTCCATGGAGACGCGGTTTCAGCGAAATTCTCGATTAAAATCACTCAAAGAGCCTCTTCGTGAAAAAAATTCTGGTGACAGGCGGCGCGGGATACGTAGGCTGTGTCCTCATTCCGAAACTGTTGGCCGGAGGGCATGAAGTGGTTGTCTATGATCTCATGCTCTTCGGTTCCAAGGGCCTCCCAGAGCATCCAAAACTTAAAGTCGTCGAAGGCGACATCCGTGACACGGCGCTTTTGGCGTCGCACATGGACCAAGTCGACTGCGTGATCCACATGGCGTGCATTTCCAACGACCCGAGTTTTGAGCTGGAACCGGACCTAAGTCGCACGATCAATTATGATTGTTTTGAACCCATGGTGGCCGCGAGCAAAGAGGCGGGCGTGAAGCGGTTTATTTATGCTTCTTCGAGTTCCGTGTACGGAGTCAGCGACGCGCCCGAAGTGACCGAGGAGCATCCACTTGTGCCCCTTACCGAATACAACAAATACAAAGGACTATGCGAGCCGCTGCTTCTAAAATACCAGTCTCCCGATTTCACGACGGTGATCATTCGGCCGGCGACGGTTTGCGGCTATTCGCCGCGGATGCGGCTGGACCTAACGGTCAACATTCTAACGAACCTGGCGGTGCGAAAAGGGGTCATCACGGTGTTCGGCGGAAAACAAATGAGGCCGAATATCCACATCGACGACCTGGCCGATCTTTACACGCTTCTTTTGGAATTGCCCGCCTCCAAGATCGCCGGCAAAACTTTTAATGCGGGATATCAAAATCATACGGTGGAAGAGCTGGCCCTCATGGTGAAAAAGACCGTAGAAAAACAGATGCCTGAGAAAGCACCGATCCGGATCCAGACAAGCCCTTCCAACGACCTTCGCTCGTATCATGTTTCTTCCAAAAAGATAGCCGGAGAACTTGGGTTTGTACCCAAACGCAGCGTGGAGGACGCGATTCGCGATATTTGCCGCGCTTTTCAAGCGGGTAAACTTCCCAACAGCCTTGAAGAGGATAATTATTTCAACGTGAAGACCGTGAAGAGGCATTGCCTCAAATGAGCGATAAGATCGCGGTTGTCACCGGGGCGGCGGGTTTTATCGGCAGTCATGCGGTCGACGCTTTGCTGGAGCGAGGCTATGAAGTGAGGGCGATAGACGATCTTTCGCATGGGCGCAGGGAAAATTTAAAACACCAAGAATCCAATCCTAAACTGCATCTGGAAATTTTAGATATCCGCAAGCTCACCCCGAGCCATCGTTCTTTTCAAGGGGCCAACATCGTTTTGCACTTTGGCGGAATCGGAGACATTGTGCCTTCGATCGACAAACCCCTGGAATACATGTCCGTGAACGTGATGGGGACGGTGCATGTTTTGGAAGCGGCCAGGCATGCCGGTGTGAAGAAGTTCGTTTATGCGGCCTCTTCTTCCTGCTATGGAAAAGACGCGCCGGCGCCGACGGATGAAAACGCGCCGATCTGCCCCGAGTATCCTTACGCGCTTAGCAAGTTTATGGGGGAGGAGGCGGTTCGACATTGGCAGAAAGTTTACGGCTTGCCCACTCTCTCGATCCGGATCTTCAACGCCTACGGGCCTCGTTCACGCACGACGGGCGCTTACGGCGCGGTTTTTAAAGTTTTCTTGGCGCAGAAATTGGCCGGAAAACCTTACACGGTGGTGGGGGACGGCACCCAAGCCCGCGATTTTGTTTACGTGACGGATATCGCGCAAGCCTTTGTGTTGGCCGCCGAGTCGGCCCACGAAAATACGATCTATAATTTGGGAGCCGGCAATCCCCAGACCGTCAACAGGCTTGTGGAGCTCCTGGGCGGGAGCGTGGTCCATCTACCCAAGCGTCCGGGTGAACCCGACCGCACCTGGGCGAATATTTCAAAAATTAAAAAGGAACTAGGCTGGGAGCCGAAGGTCTCGTTTGAAAAAGGGGTCTCGGAAATGCTTAAGAACATCGATCACTGGCGTGACGCTCCTGTTTGGGAGCCTGAATCCATCAAAGAGGCCACCAAAAACTGGTTTGACAGGCTTGAAAAGGGGAAAAAATGAGATCTCCCGACGATCCGCAAAACGGGTACCGCCGAAAAATCAAAACCCTCGAGGAGCTTAAAAATATCCTCGGGGCCCGTCCCCGAAAAAAGTCCGTGATCATGTGCCACGGCGCGTTTGACCTGGTGCATCCGGGACACGTGCGGCATCTCATGTACGCCAAAACCAAAGCGGATATTTTAGTCGCCAGCATCACCGACGACACTCACATCTCCAAGGCCCATTTTCGTCCCTTCGTCCCTCAACAGCTCCGCGCGATGAACCTGGCGGCGCTGGAACTTGTGGATTATGTCATGATCGACTCTCATCCCACGCCCCTTGAGAATATTCGTACGCTCCAGCCCGATTTTTTTGCCAAGGGCTATGAATACTTCGCGGGCGGCGTTCATCCCAAAACCCAGGAAGAGGTCGAGGCGCTCAATCTCTACGGGGGAGAGATGATCTTTACGCCGGGCGACGTGGTGTTTTCATCGTCGGCGTTCATCGACCGCGCGCTCCCGAATCTTTTGGTGGAAAAACTGGAAGCCTTGATGGAATCCGAAGGGCTTACCTTCGATTCTTTGAGAGCGGCGCTGGATTCGTTTAAAGGCGCGCGTGTCCATGTCCTTGGAGACACGATCGTCGATTCTTACACTTATTGCACCACCATCAACAGCGGGAGTTCAAAAACTCCTACGTTAAGCGTCAAATACGACAGCCATGTGGATTTCGCGGGGGCCGCGGCGATTGTGTCTAAGCATTTGGCCCAAGCCGGGGCCAAAGTGAAATTTTCCACCGTAGTGGGAAATGACGCTTTAAAAGATTTTGTGGCTGAAGAAATGAAAAAGGCCGGCATCGACGCCGAATTTATCGTAGACCCGACGCGGGTGACGACCCAGAAAAATGTATTTATTTCAGATAGCTACCGGCTACTTAAATTTGACAAAGTGGACAACCGGCCGATCTCAGACCGGATTTTGGAGCAATTTAAAAAATCTTTGGCTTCAAGCCAGGTGGATGCGGTCGTGTTCAGCGATTTTCGACACGGGATTTTTACGGCCAAAAGTATTCCTGAGCTCACTGCCAGCATCCCTCAAGGGCCTTTAAGGGTCGCCGACAGCCAGGTTGCCAGCCGTTGGGGAAATATTTTAGAGTTCCAGGGTTTTGATCTCATCACTCCCAACGAGAGGGAAGCCAGGTTCGCGCTGGGGGATCAGGATTCGGTGGTGCGGCCGCTGGCGCTTGAACTTTATAAAAAAGCCAAGTGCAAAACGATGATCCTAAAGCTCGGAAGCCGCGGGATCATTTCTTATCTCAGGCCCAGTTTCGACGTCCGGTCTTTTTTCACGGTGGACAGTTTTGCCGAGAAGGTCGTGGATGCCGTCGGTTCAGGAGACGCGCTCTTGGCTTACGCGACCCTTTCACTCGTCACGACAAAGTCTCCGGTGATCGCCTCGATCCTGGGCTCTGTGGCGGCCGGCGTGGCTTGCGAACACGAAGGCAACGTGCCCGTTTCTCCCAAAGACATTCTGGAAAAGATAAATTCGGTCGAAAAGAAAATGAAGTTCGATGGTTCCAAATGAGAACGGTAGTCATCGGCCTGGGAATCCAAGGGGCCAAACGCCTTAAATTTGCCGGACAGGACGCCGTCGCGACGGTAGATCCGGTCGCGGCAAAAGCGGATCACAAAAAGATCCAGGACATCCCTCTGGACCGCTATGACGCCGCGCTGGTCTGCACGCCCGATGACGCCAAGCTCTCCATCGTCAAACACCTTCTTTCAGCCGGCAAACACGTCCTCGTCGAAAAACCTCTTTTAGCTTCAAATCTTGACCACTTAAAAGAACTTCGCGACTTGGCCTGCGCCAAAAAAGTGGCGTGTTACACGGCCTACAATCACCGGTTTGAACCACACTTGGTTCGCGTGAGAGAATTGCTCTCGAAAGATCTCTTGGGGCCTCTGCACTTAGTCAAATTTTTTTATGGCAACGGGACCGCCCGTGACGTTCGGCAATCCACCTGGCGCGACCGGGGAGCGGGTGTCCTCGCGGACTTGGGCTCGCACCTTCTGGATCTGGCACTTTTTTTATTCGATAAAAAAGACTTAAAGCTCGAGCCCTGGCGTTTGGAAACGTTTGAGAACCACGCGTTTGACTACGCGATCCTGGGTTCCCAAGGAAAACCTCTTTTTGAGTTTGAAATGACTCTTTTATCCTGGAAAAACACCTTCCGCGTTGATATTTTCGGCGAGCGGGGCAGCATTCACGTGAACGGGCTTTGCAAATGGGGCCCCAGTGTTCTGGAAGTGCGTAAAAGGGCGCTGCCCAGCGGCCGGCCTTCCGAAGAATCGGAAACGCTCGAGTGTCCCGATCCCACCTGGGAAAAAGAATACGCCTATTTCAAAAAACTTTGCGTTTCGGGAGAGAGTAACCTCGACAACGATATTTGGATTCAATCTACGCTTACTGGTTTAGAGGAGCGAACCGCTCCCAAAGTTCTTTTATGACCCCACCACCTGTTTTTACTTCACAATCGAACGAAACAGGTGGTGGGGTGATTGGTTTTGTCGGTTTGTCCCATCTGGGAATTGTTTCAAGCCTCGCGGCGGCATTCAAGTCGAAAGAGGGCGTGATCGCCTATGATCCCGACGCGGTACTGTGCGGGAAACTGAAGGCGGGAGAGTTCCCGATCTTCGAACCCGGACTTTCGGAACTTTTAAAAACAACTGCCTCCAGGATCGAGTTTACCTCAGATGTTTCCAAACTTAAGAAATGCGTCTTGATCTATTTTTCACCGGATACGCCCACGGACCCTGAAAATCGCGGGGATTTTTCAATATTGCGCCGGCTTTTTGAAACGGCCGTCGCGCACATTTCCGCGGATGCGATCCTTGTGCTCTTAAGCCAAGTCCCTCCGGGATTCACGCGTTCGCTTTTTGAAAGCTTCAGAAAAACAGGCACTTTTAACGCTCAAAAAATTTATTATCAGGTCGAAACGCTTACTTTTGGAAACGCAGTGGAACGAGCGCTTAAGCCGGAACGTTTTATCTTGGGTTGCCTAGAACCCGCCCAAGCGCTTCCTCATGAATACGAATTATTCTTAAAATCGTTCGATTGCAAAATTTTCAAAATGAGATACGAAAGCGCGGAGTTGGCCAAAATGGCCATCAACTTCTGTCTTGCCTCGACGCTTTCGGCCGCCAATTCGCTTGCGGAAATTTGCGAGAAAATCCAGGCGGACTGGACTGAGATCGTCCCAGCGCTTCGCACGGACAAGCGGATCGGGCCGCACGCCTATCTGGACGCCGGTTTGGGGATCGCGGGGGGGAATGTTGAGCGGGATCTGGCGGCGTTGGGGTCTCTCGCCAAAGAATGGGGGACAGACGGCGGCGTTTCCGAAGCGATCCTAAAGAACAGCGGGCATCGTAAAAATTGGGCCCTTCAAACGCTTCACGAGCAAGTTTTGTCTCTTTATCCAAAGGCCGTCGTCGCTTTATGGGGATTGGCATACAAAGCGGATACGGCGTCGACGAAAAATTCGCCTGCCCTCGCGCTTTTAGAAAGTTTGACTGAATTTCCGGTACGAGTTTATGACCCTCGAGCCCTCTTGGACAAAAGAAAGTTCCCTCAAGCATCGCAAGCGGCGTCGGCTTTGGAGGCCTGTCGCGGGGCCGGTGTTTTGGTGGTGATGACTCCGTGGAAAGAATTTTCTTCAGTTTCTTTGGCGCGGCTTAAGGAGGAATTGGCGGGACAGGTCGTCTTGGATCCTTTTGGCGTTTTGGACCAGAAGCAGTGCGTGTCTTTGGGCCTCCGGTATTTTAGATTGGGCGTTAAGTTTCAGGAAGCGCGCCGATGATCCGTCATGATCTTCCTGTTTCAAAAAAACCTTCACGCGTCGTGATCCTGGGTGGTTCAGGATTTATCGGGCGAAACTTAAGCAGAGAACTTGCCGAGGCCGGGGTCGAATCCCGCGCGGTTTCATCCGCTGAAATAGATCTTTGCGATCCCGCGGGAGCCATGACGGCGCTTGGGAAGCTCTTGAAGTCAACCGATTCGCTGGTTATCGCATCCGCGGTGACGCCAGACAAGGGGAGAGAGACCAAAGTCCAGATGAAAAATCTTGTGATGGGCCAGACCCTCTGCGATTTTTTGGAGAGAGCCCCTTTAGCGCACGTCGTTTACTTGAGTTCAGACGCCGTTTATGATGACGCTTTAAGTTTTGTGAATGAAGCCTCTTCTAGTTCCCCTTCGTCGTTTTACGGGATCACTCATTTTGGCCGTGAACGGATGCTGGCCGATGTTCTTAAAAAATCCGGGACACCGCTCCTCATCCTTCGGCCTTCCATCCTTTATGGTTCGGACGACACACACAATAGCTATGGCCCGAATCGTTTTTTTAGGACGGCCGTCTCCTCTCAAAAAATAACTCTTTTCGGGAACGGCGAAGAGAAGCGGGACCATGTTTTTGTCCAAGACGCCTGCCGGCTCATGACGCGCTGTCTTTCCCGTCGCAGTCGAGGTATTTTAAACGTGGCCACTGGCAAATCCATCTCTTTCTGGGAAGCGGCGGGAATGATCCAAAAATTATTTGAAGGCAAGATTCAGATAGAAACGACGCCGCGCGTGAATCCCATCACGCATAGGCATTATGACATCACGGCGATTCTCGAGGCTTTCCCGGATTTTAGTTTTACGCCAGTGGAAAAAGGCCTCGCGGAAACCCACCAAAAGATCCGCCAGTTCGCGTGAAGCCGGTCGTTTATTCCAAGCAAGTAGCGGGTGTGACGCTTTTACTGGAAGGCGGGGCGCTCTTGATGCAGCATCGCGACCAAAAACCGGGGCTGCCTTATGCGGGGATGTGGTCCATCCCCAGCGGCCACAAGGAGCCTTCGGAATCACCTGAGGAATGCGCGCGGCGAGAATTGTTTGAAGAGACGGGTTACCGCTGCAAATCGCTCCACCCATTGACGGTCCTGAATGACAGGGATGACACCGAAACAGATTATCTCCTGACGGTCTTCTGGGCTTGTTACGACGGAATTCAGAGGCTACAATGCTTTGAAGGGCAGGCCCTGGAGTTTATCGAGAGGGCCGCCGCGGCCTCCTATCCGATGCCGCCCTTTATCTTAGCTATCTGGGACCAAGCGCGTAGGGAAGCTTCATTTCATGAAACAAAGCACAAAAAAAACTGAAAGCCACGATCGGATCAAAGTTCCTTACGTGGATCTGGGCCGTGAGGCCGGAGAGATCAAAAAAGAACTCTTAAGCGCATTTGAAAAAATTTTGGAGAGCGGCCAATATATTCTTGGACCGGCGCTCTCGGCTTTCGAAAAAGAATTTGCTTCTTATTGCGGGACCCACTACGCCGTGGGGGTGTCCGACGGCACGTCGGCGATCGTCCTGACGTTGCGCGCGCTTGGGTTAAAACCAGAAGACGAGGTGATCACCGCGCCCAACTCTTTCATCGCCTCCGCTTCCTCGATTGCTTTGGCGGGAGGCAAGCCTGTTTTTGCGGATGTTCAAGCTGACATGAATCTCGATCCTAAAAGCGTGGAGAGGGCGGTCACGCCGCGGACCAAAGGAATTTTACCCGTTCATTTTACGGGGCGGCCCGCCAGAATGCCCGAGATCCTCGAGATTGCCAGACGCCATCATCTTTTTGTGGTGGAGGACGCCGCCCAAGCCGTCGGAGCGAAGCTGGACGGCAAACGCACTGGAAGCTGGGGCGAAGCGGCCTGTTTTAGTTTGCATCCTCTTAAGAATTTGCACGCTTTTGGAGACGGCGGGATGGTGACCACAAACGACAAAGAACTTTATGACAGGCTCTTACAGGCCCGAAACCACGGGCTGCGTAATCGCGAGGATTGCGATTTCTGGAGCAGCAATTCGCGGCTTGATGAAATTCAAGCGGCGATGTTGAATGTCCAGCTGGCGCGCTTGGATCCCTTGACGGCGCAAAGAAGGAAACTCGCGTTGCGTTACAACGACGCGCTCAAAGATCTCGTGAAGGTGCCCGACGAAGGGCCGGGGGAGTTTTGCGTTTACCAGACCTACATGATCCAGGCGGACTGCCGGGATGAACTAAAAAAATATTTGAACGAAAACGGAGTGCAAGCGGCGGTGCATTATTCCACACCTATCCCGCTTCAGCCGGCGGCCAAATATTTGGGTTATACCGCTGATGATTTCCCAGTCACGATGAAAATAGTCTCGCGTATTTTAAGCCTACCGCTTTATCCGGGTATGACGCCCCAACAGCAGGACCGCGTGATTGATCTCGTCGGAGAATTTTATGACCCCACCACCTCATGATTTATTCACAAATGTATGAGGTGGTGGGGTGAAAGTTAAAATGAAGGTCAAATATTCTTATCTGGAAGATCAATTTGCGGACACAGACGAATATTTCTCCGATCTAAAAGAGCTGGTCAGGAGCGGCGAGTTCACCCTCGGCCCCTACGTCGAACGTTTTGAAAAAAAGTTTGCCGAGTTCATCGGCGTCAAGCATGTCATCAGCACCAATACCGGGACCGACGCGCTTATTTTGGCGCTCAAAGCCGCCGGGATCAAACCGCAGGATGAAGTCATCACCGTGCCCAATACTTTTGTGGCGACCGTCGGCGCGATCGTGGCCTGCGGCGCGCGTCCCGTGTTCGTGGATTGCGATGATCGCTTTCAAATCGATCCCGCCAAGATCGAAAAAGCCATCACCAAACGAACCCGCGTGATCTTGCCCGTCCATTGGGCCGGTTGTCCGGCGGATATCCTGGAAATCGTAGCCATCGCGGACAAGCATGGCTTGGCCGTCGTGGAAGACGCCTGTCCCGCGGTGGGAGCCCGAGTCAACGGACGGGCGGTGGGGACGTTTGGGAAGGCGAACGCTTTTAGCATGCACCCTTTAAAACCCCTCAACGTGTGGGGAGACGGGGGAATGATTGCTACGAATCATGACGAGGTGGCGTCCTTTCTAAAATTGTACCGAAACCACGGTTTATCTGATAGAGACCACATCGATCTCTGGGGCGTGAACAGCCGTTTGCAACCGGTGCAGGCGGTCGTGGCGATGCGCGTGCTGGATAGCATCGAAAAGTTGGTCGAGATCCGCAATCGAAACGCCAGGCTTTTGGACACGGGACTTCAAGGCCTCGAGGAGTTCATTCGTCCTCCTCGCCGCCCAAAAAATTACCGGGAGGCTTACCAGCTTTATATCGCGTGCGCCAAGCGGCGCGATGAGCTTGTGAACTTTTTTGTCGCAAACGAAGTCGAAGCAAAAATTCATTATCCCATCCCGCTTCATCTTCAAAAAGCCGCGGCCGGCCTGGGCTATAAAAAAGGGGATTTTCCGGTCTGTGAGAAACAGGCTTCAGAAATCTTAACGATCCCGTCCCACCAGTTCATCACCGAAGAACAGATCCATTACATGACCTCGTTGATGCGCGAGTTCTACCTTTGAGATTTTTTTTTCAGTTCTCCATCCTTTATCTTGCGCTGAATTTTTTGCTTTATGCGCTGGTCCTAAGAAATCACCGGCATTTTTATCAAGAGAAGACCATTTTTCTTTATCATGCTGCTTCTTTCGCAATTTTTTTTCTGGCAGGCACTATTTTCATGATTTTTTTTGAACACAAGGGATGGAATTCTTGGGTCGCGGCCATAAGTTTGCACGGAATTTACAGTCTCTCATTTTTGGAGCTTTGGGCGCTTTCGGACGGAGGTTATTCTCTGCGCATCCTGGACCAGATCGACCTCCTGGGAGACCGTGCGGATTTTGTTTTTTTGAAGGCTTTGGGTTCTTCCAAGAAAAAATTCAGGCTTGAAAGTTTAAAACGCCTCGGATGGGTCGCGGTGGATCCCAAGGGATGGGCGCTTACCGCCCGCGGCCGCGCGGCCGCTGATTTTTTAAGTTTTTTCGTCGCCATCTCAAGACAGAAGAGGAAAAATTAGATGGAAAGCCTGCTCCGCGCAAGCACCTATTTTATGATTTCAGTGATCCTCTATGTTATATTATCCCGGATCGTCTTCGGGAACGGGATCCTTAAATTTGTTCTTTCCGGGGCCGTGGTTGGAGCGGGACTTCTCACACGCGAGTTCGCTTTGCAGGGACTCGTCGGGTTGATGGCGACCGCACTCTTTTACGCTTTTTTGTGCGAGCTTTTTATTTTTTTTATTTCGTTCGTCAGAAGCAGCGTGTCAGTCTCGCTTTTGCTCCTGTTGAAAAAAAGTCCGCTGTCTCAAGAGCGGATCGATCAGCTTTACGCGGATGAAGCAATGGTGGGCATAAGGATCCGAAAGCTGTCCGAGACTTCATTCCTGATAGAAGATTCCCAAGGAAGGCGGCTCACGAGCAAAGGGCGCTTTCTTTTATCGGTATTTCGGGCCCTAAAAAAATTTTTCAAGCACGAAGGCGTCGAGAGAACGCTTCTTTCTTCTTAAACAGACTAATAAAATAAATTTATGTCAAAGACAACTCATTCGCCTAACTTAAAGAAACTTTTATACTGGCGCCTGCTCCTTTTAAGAAGAGTGGAGGAGCGGATCATTGCCAATTACCCCGAGCGGCAGATGAAATCACCGCCGCATCTTTATATGGGGAATGAAGCGGTCGCGGTCGGCGTGTGCGCCGCGCTCGCCAAAGAAGACCTCGTTTATCCCTATTACCGTTCGCACGGATGGTATTTGGCCAAGGGCGGCGATCTGAATGCCATGATGTCTGAACTTTACGGCCGGGAAAATGGGTGCAGTAAAGGGTGGGGCGGGTCCATGCATTTGATTGAATTGAACGCCGGTGTCATGGGGACTTCGGCCATTGTCGCGGGTACGATCTCTCACGCGGCCGGCGCGGCTCTGGCGTTTTCCCTTCAGGGAAAAAAATCCGTCTGCGCGGTCAGTTTCGGCGACGGCGCTGTTGAGGAAGGTGTTTTTCATGAGACGCTCAATTTTACGGCGCTTCGAAAACTCCCCGTTCTTTTTATTTGTGAAAATAATCTTTACGCGACCAACACGCATATCCGGGAGCGGCAGGCCCAGACGGAAATATTTCGCCGCGCGGAAAGCTATGGGATACCCGGAGAAAGGGTGGATGGCAATGATGTGCTTGCGGTTTACGACGCGGCTTCCCAAGCGATTTCCAGGGCCCGCAAAGGCGAGGGCCCGACGCTGATCGAATGCATGACGTATCGGTATTTGGAGCATTGCGGCGTGAACGAGGACCTTTATCTGGGTTATCGCAGTGAAGCGGAACTTAAAATCTGGCATGCTAAGGATCCGCTAAAAAAAGCGAACCCTCTTGTAAGCGACGCGGACAAAACAAACATGGATGCGGACATTAAGAAAGCCATTGATGCCGCATTCAAGCACGCGAAGTCTTCGTCTTTCCCCAAAAATCTGGTGACTGAGGATACCTTGAAATGAAATTTCGGGAAGCCATACACGACGCGACGATGACAGCGTTGGAGCGGGATCCATCAGTCTTTTTGATTGGGGTCGGGATTGTGGACCCTAAAGCGGTGTGGGGGACGGTGGCGGGCGCGCTTAAAAAATTTGGGGCCCAGCGCGTGATCGAAGGCCCTCTTTCGGAAGACGCGCTCACGGGAATGAGCATCGGCGCGGCGACCATGGGTTTACGCCCCATTCTTATTCATCACCGCATGGATTTTGTGATGCTCACCTTGAACCAACTTTTTAATCACGCGGCGAAATGGCCCGCGATGTTCGGACATCAGCAATCGGTGCCGATGGTGGTGAGAGCGCCCGTCGGCCGCGGATGGGGTAACGGGCCTCAGCACACGCAAAGCATGCACGCGATATTTTCGCATGTCCCGGGGATTAAAGCGGTGGTTCCCTCCAATCCCAAGGACGCCAAGGGGTTGCTTTTGGCGGCGATTGAGGACGCAGGGCCCGTGATCTATATCGAACATCGGTGGCTTTACGAAGATGACGCGGAAGTACCCGCGGGATATTACACGACACCTATCGGCAAAGCGGAGGTCGTTCGTCAGGGCTCCGACGTGACGATCTCGGCGGTCGGAACCACGGTCGGGGAATCTCTTAAAGCGGCGTCGGCTCTTGAAAAAACGGGCCTTTCGGCGGAAGTGATAGATATTCGGACCCTGCGGCCCTTGGACAGCGATACGATCATTCGTTCCGTCAAAAAAACAGGCCGTCTTGTGGCGGCCGACAGCGATTGGGGCTCTTGCGGGGTCGCGGCGGAAGTTATCGCGCGCGTCACCGAGAGTGCTTTTGAACATCTGAAATCAGCGCCTGTCAGGGTCGTGTGGCCCGAGACCTGCGTGCCTTCGAGCGAATCGATCGAAGCAAAATTTTATCCGGGAGCCAAAGAAATTCAAGAAGCCGCGGCTTCGGTTTGCAAGCACGCCAACGAGCGCGAAGGCGTTCAGAACACCGTCAAGAAATTCGAAGGCCCCTTTTAAACAAGGACCCCGTTTCTATGGGCCAGCGCATAGACCTCATTTCCAAAATACATAAAAACACTCCGCGCGATTATTTGAAAGAGCGCGTTTTAAATTGCGACAAAGCCGCGTGCGCTAAGATCGCCAAAAAGTTCAGCCGAGACTACTGGGACGGGGACCGAAAGTACGGTTACGGCGGTTATCGATACGACGGCCGTTGGCGCCCTCTCGCAAAAAGACTCGCCGAGCGGTATAAGCTTAAAAGCGGCGACCGTGTCCTGGATATCGGTTGCGGCAAAGGGTATCTGTTGTACGAGTTAACGCAAGTCGTTCCCGGTATAAAAATTGCCGGGATTGATATCTCCCGTTACGCGGTTAGCCACGCCAAAAAAGAAGTGAAACATTTTTTACGGGTGGGTGACGCAAGGCGGCTTTCTTATAAAAACCGCAGTTTTGATCTGGTCATTTCCATCAATGTGCTCCATAATTTTTATAACTACGATCTCCAGAAAGCGCTTCGGGAGGTCGAACGCGTCTCCGCGGACAATAAAAAATACATCGTGGTTGATTCCTATCGGAACGACCGTGAAAAAGTGAACCTCATGTATTGGCAGCTCACCTGCGAGTGTTTCTACACCCCCCTTGAATGGCAATGGCTTTTTAAACAGAGCGGCTATTCGGGCGATTATGGTTTCATCTATTACGAATAAAACATGAGTTCCAAACCATACGATTTTGTCATCATCGGCGGGGGAGTGGTCGGGCTGACTGTCGCGCGGGATCTGGCTTTAAAACGCCTGGGCCGTGTCTGCATCCTTGAGAAAGAAAAAAAAATAGGGGCCCATTCC